>Ga0185299_10002079_pt1 | contig 33057 bp, 31 predicted proteins | sample PaiPotPPA55metaG_FD_128002 | JGI IMG/M metagenome (GOLD analysis project Ga0185299, IMG submission 128002) | Iron sulfur acid spring bacterial and archeal communities from Banff, Canada, to study Microbial Dark Matter (Phase II) - Paint Pots PPA... ...
CGCCACCGCTGCAGCACATTCGGATTCACTTCCAAAGCGCGCGCCACGGCCGCCAAAGATTCGCCGCGCTCGATGCGCTCCAACGCCGCCAACTTGAACTCCCGCGTGAACTTCCTTCGAGACAACCTCATGCCTTCCTCCATTCGCTGAGCATTGTCTCTTAACTCGTTGTCTCAAAATTGGGGACAAGTCCAGGTTCGCGCTGGAGTAACGCTCCTTTACGCTCACTGGGAAGGGTTTGTTAAGTCTGCGGCGTATGCCTACCTTGACTTTGTAAACACCAAAGGGCATCGGTACGAAGAGCTAGCAGATTGTTTCGTCGCGATCGGCGTGAGAAAACGTCTGGGCACGCTAGTGGCGAGCAAGAAGTCCCTGCTGCACATTGCCGTAATAGATTTCATTCGCACGGGTATGAGTGACCGTGCTGAGTTGAGACCCAAATCTGTAATTGACACTCAGTCCAACCTCAGCTCAGCAGTCTTTGCGAACATCGCCACAACGATTGGTCTGAAGACCGCTGCGTACGAGCCTCGTTTCCACCTTATCGATGAGAGCCTTTTGGCCAGAAGAAATAGAATTGCCCACGGCGAACATTTGGACCTCGATGTGAACGGCTGGCGTACTCTGGCCGACGAGGTAGTCTTGCTTATGCGTCAGGTCAAAACCGACATTGAAAATTCTGCCTCACTCTCAAGATTCTTGAGAACCATTCATATGGTGGGAACTCAGGCCACAACCGGGTAGGTGACTAATTCTCCACGCGTATAAAAGAGTTTTGGATCGCCCTTGCCCATTTTTCCAGCCAGAATCCAGCATTTTAAAGCTCGATCGCTAGCTTCCCATAGCCTTAGAGCCGCGCCAAGTGGTCTGGCTCAAGATTCCCTCCGCGCCAAAATAACTCAGTCGCCTGTGGCAGCAGCCGGTCTTCTTCGTTGGATGGGTGGCGCGTGCTTTCTGCGTGAGGCAGCGCACGTGGAGCGGACCTCGAAACGGACGCCTTCGGCGTGCTGCAGATAGGCTACGATCTCAAACAGATTGCGTGCCTGAGGGTTGCCGCGGGGGCCGAGCATGCGCATCAGACTTTTGGCGGAGCGATGGGTCGCGTCGCTCAGCTTGGTAAAGCCGACGGTGGCGTTGATGAAATCGCGCAGAATGATTTTGCCGGTTTCCACGTCGCCGGAAAGAAAGTTTTCAATGCCCTCGCGGAGAAGCGCTTTGCGGAAGCCGGGATCGCGTTTGACGCGGGCGCGGATGGTTTCCTTGAAATCTCGTGTTAGAGGCATGTTCATTGCTCCTTTTTCTGCTGTTTCTTTCTCTGCGTGTAGTCTTTCCAGTGATCGAGCGCCAGGCTGATATCGTGCTGCTGGCGTTTCTTCGTGCCGCCGCCGACAAGGATCACAAGCGTGTCGCCGTCTTTGCCGAAGTAAATGCGGTAGCCCGGACCAAAATCGATGCGGTACTCGTAAACATCGGAGCCAACGCCCTTGGCGTTGGAAAAATTGCCTTGTTGAATGCGCACCAGAGCAGTCGTTACTTTGGCCGCCGCTTCCCTGTGCAGACGGTCCGACCAATCGGCGAAAGGGCTGCGTCCGGCCCGGTCAAGGTATTCGCGCACTTCGACCATAGCTTATGGTAACACATACGATACCATTGTCAGGAATTTGCGGAGCGGCTGCATGGGGATTTGCAGGGCGAAGAGAAGAGAGATTTCTCTCTCCGCAGGCCGACACGTTTGCAGGAGCAAACGTGAAAAGAAAAAGCGTCGGCCTGCTCCGTTCGAAATGACCGTGTGCGGCTCCATGACGGGCGCGGGGTGGCGACGCCTGGGCACGGAAAAAAGGGCACGATGAATCGTGCCCCTACACACGGAGGGCTTTAATACATTGTGATGGGGGGCGGGGGCTCGTGGATTGTGCTATGGCTTGCGCTTGGCTACCAAGACGGTGTCTGGATCTTGGATGGTCATGGCGACGGTGCCGGCGTCTTCTGCAAAGCGGATGCGTACGGAGGGCGCTCCTGAGGGGTAGAAGAGGCGGTTGCCAAGATGGAAGAGTGGGCGGCCCATCATGCCTGTGCGCGTCCAGACGGCTTGGCCGCGGTCGATGGTCACGTTGATCTGTTGGCTGATCGCGTGGCCGAAAACGTAAGTTCCTTTCATGGCTGCGGCCTCTCCATCGCGCGCACCTACCGCACTATCTTCGGCGTCCGCGTCGGTGGTTGAGAGCGGAACGGGCGAGTCTGCGTCCGGGGTCGCCGAGCGACTCAAGAAGTCAAAAACAGGAGGCGCCGCATCACCGCCGGCTTTGGCACGCGCCAGCAGGCTGATGTTGTGGTCCGCGAATGGGCGGGATTCGACCGATTGGCGTAATTTTGCACGTATCTTGCTTTTGACTTGAGGGCGGAATATACTGTGTTTTCGCTCTGAAGCAGGTCGCACGGATGGGTGGGCGCAAGCCCACTTTTTTGTTGGGCCGGTTGGAGGGCAGTGGACACCGGCATTGCTTGGGGAGTCTTCGGTTGGATTTGGAAAAAATTCGGGAAGCCGCCGAGCGTGTGGCACGGTCGGAAGGGCTGGAAATATATGATGTTGAGTGGAAAGTGGGGAAGCAGCGCTTCCTGCGGGTGATCATCGATCGGGTGCCGAAGGTGGGGGCGGCGATGAGCGACTCGGCGGGAACGGTTTTGGCGGGTGCGGAGGCGAGCGAGGGCGCGGGTGGGCAGGCGGGTGTGAGCCATGCGGATTGCCAGCGCGTTAGCCAGCAATTGAGCGTGATATTGGATGTGGAGGAATTGATTCCGGGGCCGGGGTATATCCTGGAAGTGAGTTCGCCGGGGATGGACCGGGCGCTTCGGAAGCCGCCGGAGTACGAAAGATTTCGTGGGCGAATGGCGAAGATTTCTACTACCGAGCCGGTCGAGGATGAGAAGTATTTTGAGGGGCGGTTGGCGGGATTTGTGGACGGGAAAGTGCGGTTGGAGTTGAAGGGGAAGGTGGCCAGGATGGTGGAGTTGCCTTTGGAGAAGATACGGAAGGCGAATTTGATGGTGGAGTTTTAGGGGAAGTCGACAGTCGACAGTTAAAAGTTGAAAGAAAAAACGAAGAGAAAAGATAACGCAGAGACGCAGAGGGCGCTGAGGAAGCGCAGAGAAGAAAGAAAGACGAGAAAAGACTTAAAGGCTAAAAAGATTTTAGGAATTTCAGGAACGGGAAGACGATCGGCAACTTTACATGGCGAATCTGCTCTATCAGCAAATTGAGATGTTGAGCCGCGAGAAGCATATCGAGGCGACCGTCGTGGTGTCTGCGATTGAAGACGCGATGGTGGTGGCGGCGCGGAAGTATTACAAGACGGAAGAGGATTTGCGCGCGAAGTTCAATCCGGAAACCGGGCAGGTGGACGTGTTCTCGGTACATGTGGTCGTGGAGGAAGTGACCGACCCGAAGAAGGAAGTGAGCCTGGCGGAGGCGAAGAAGAAGAATCCGTCGGCGGAGATTGGGACGGAGATTACCGCGCCGAAGCCTACCGACGTGCTGGGGCGGATTGCGGCGCAGACGGCGAAGCAGGTGATTCTGCAGAAGGTGCGCGAGGCGGAGCGCGACACGATTTACAACGAGTACCACACGCGCGTGGGCGAGCTGGTGACGGTGATTGTGAAGCGCGCTGAGGGGCCGGATTTGATTGTGGATATGGGGCGGACGGAAGCGCGCTTGCCGAAGCGCGAGCAGTCGAAGCTGGAGACATACAACATTGGAGAACGTTTGCGCGTGGTGATCAAGATGGTAGATCGAGCGGCGAAAGGGCCGCAGGTGATTGTTTCGCGCGCGGATGCGAGTTTGGTGCAGCGGCTGTTTGAGATGGAAGTGCCGGAAATTTACGACGGCACGGTGCAGATCAGGCATGCGGCGCGCGAGGCGGGAGAGCGGACGAAAGTGGCGGTGGCTAGCCGGGATAAGGATGTCGATCCGGTGGGCGCGTGCGTGGGAATGAAGGGGATGCGGGTGCAGTCGATCATTCGCGAATTGCGCGGCGAGAAGATTGACATTATTCCGTTCAGCGAAGAAACCGTTGCGTTTGCGCAGAAGGCTTTGAGCCCCGCGAAAGTGACGCGCGTGCAGATTACCGACCCGGAGAGCCGGAAGCTCGAAGTGATTGTTGAGGATTCGCAGCTATCGCTGGCGATCGGGAAAAAAGGGCAGAACGTCCGGCTGGCGAGCAAATTGATTGGCTGGGACATTGACATCAAGAGCGAGGAAGAGAAGCGGCAAGAAATTGAAGAACAGATGACGGCTTTGACGGCGCCAACTACGCCGTTGACGGCGCTGGCTGGTGTTGGCGCGAAGACGATCGAAAAAATCGAAGCCGCTGGGATTACCAACGTCGAGAAACTTGCCGGGATGACACCGGAGCAGTTGATGGAGATTCCGGGAATCGGCGAGAAGATGGTGGATAAGATTTATCAGGCGGTGAACCGGTTCTATGAAGGCGGGGCGGAAACTGCGGCGGCTGCGTCAGTCGGCGAAAACACGGACGCCTTAGCCGTGGAAGGCGAAACCGCGACGGCGGAAAGTGAAGCAACGCCTGCAGAAGGTGAAGCGGCCGCTGAGAATGGCGAAGTGAGCGCGGAGCCCGCAGAGGGTGCAGCAGTGGCGGAGGAATCTCCGGAGGGTGCGGCGGCGGACGACGAAGCTGCAGCGGCGGCAGAAGGCGAAGCAACGCCAGCGGCTGAAAATTCTGAAGGCGCGCCTAAGGAAGAGCCGAAGCCGTAAATAGCAAATAGCTAGGCCGAGGGGCCGACTGAGTTTTTTGACCGTGGAACGGTCCATAGGACGCATGAGCGAAGCAAACCAAGTACGAATCAACGAGCTGGCCCGCGAACTCGAGGTCAAGGCCAAGGCGATTATCGATCTTTTGCCGGGGTATGGCGTCACGGAGAAGAAGACGCACTCAAGCTCGATCCCCGAGGACGTTGCAGAGAAAGTTCGCAAGAATCTTTTGGGACAGGCAGAGGCTGAGGCTGCGGCGGAAACTGCGGCGAAGGCGGAAGCCATTGCCAAGGAAGCTGCTGCAAAGGCCGCGCGAATGCGGCCCGCGGCTCCTCCGGCACCGGTTGCCGCTACGCCTAGTGTGGCGGTGAAACCTCCGGCGCCAGCTGTCGCGCCAAGCGCCGCGCCCGTTGCGGCACCGCCGATCACGCGACCTGTTGCTCCTGCAGTACCGGCTCCTGCGCCGCCGGTATCCAGCGCGCCAGCCGCTGCGCCGGTTGCTCCGAAAGCGCCTGTTCCGGCTCCCGTCGGAACGCCTTCCGTTGTTCCGCCTACCGCAAAGCCCGTGGCGCCGTCCGCGCCAGCTGCGAAACCTCCGTCACCTATACCGATTCGTCCGCCGTCACCTACGGGACAGCCGGCCTCAGCGCCCAGCGCGCAGCGGCCAGCAGCTCCACGGCCAGGGGCTCCGTCGGGAACTCAGCCATCCTTCGTGCGACCAGCAGCTGCGGCACCTGGCGCGGCTGGAGCGCGTCCTGCCGTGCCGTCTCGGCCGCTGCCGACGGGAAATCGCGGACCAGTTCCGGGAACGACTCCGGGAAGCGGGCAGAGATCGGGCGGGGGACCACGTCCTGGCCAGCCGATGCGCCCGATGCAGCCCGGCGGTCAGGGAAGACAGTACACACCACGATCGGGTGGGCCGGGTGGAACGGGAAGTTCGCCTGCGAATCGACCTTTTGAGCAGCGACGCGGAGCAATACCTACTGGCACTCGTCCGGGGCCGCGCGCGCCAGGACGTCCTGGCATGCTACCGGCTTTGCCGCCAGACAAAGCGCCGCCAAAGGCGGAGCCCGGCAAGCCGCTCTATACGCGTAAACCCACGCAGAGACAGCGGCCGGTCATGGACAAGCGGGAGCAGGAGGGTGAGCGCAAGCTACACCCGACCCGCCAGCGTCCGGGTTCGGGCGACCGCCGCTCTGCCGCGGCTGTAATTGCGCCGCCGGAACCACGCCCGCCGCGAGAAGTCACAATTACGGAAGGCATCACGATCCGGGAGCTCGCGGAAAAGCTGGACGTGCGCGCGAAAGATCTTTTGAAGACACTCCTCGATCGAGGAGTGTTTGCCAGCATCAACCAGGCGCTGGATGTGCCTACGGCGACGACCTTGGCAGAGACGTTTAGCGGAGTCGTGAGCGTCGTATCGCTTGAAGAAGAAATGGTGCTGGAAGTCGCGAAGGAAGAGACCAAAGAAAGTTTGAAGCCACGGCCGCCAGTCGTGACCGTGATGGGGCACGTAGACCACGGGAAGACGAGTTTGCTCGATGCGATTCGCGAGGCGGACGTGGCGGGCGGCGAGGCGGGCGGGATTACGCAGCATATCGGGGCATACAAAGTGGTGGTGAACGACCGCAGCGTAGTTTTTGTAGATACGCCGGGTCACGAAGCTTTCACGCGAATGCGTTCGCGCGGCGCGAAGGTGACGGATATCGTGGTGCTCGTGGTGGCCGCTGATGATGGCGTCATGCCGCAGACGAAAGAAGCGATCGATCACGCGAAGGCCGCGAAGGTGCCGATCATCGTCGCCATCAACAAAATTGACAAACCGGAAGCGCAAGTGGAGCGTGTGAAACGGCAGCTCTCGGATGTGAACCTGGTTCCCTCCGAATGGGGTGGCGACACCGAGTTTGTGGAAGTTTCGGCGAAGCAGAAGAAGGGCATCGATAAGCTACTCGAAACGATTTTGCTGGTGGCCGATTTGCGCGAATTGAAGGCCAATCCTGATGCTCCCGCAAGCGGCACGGTGTTGGAATCTCGCGTGGACAAGGGGCGCGGGCCCGTTGCGACCGTGCTCGTGCAAAACGGAACGCTCAATTCCGGAGATTTTTTCATCTGTGGATCGGTGTTCGGTAAAGTGCGCGCCATGTTTGATGATCGCGGGCGAACGATTAAAGACGCGCCGCCATCGACGCCGGTGGAAGTGCTGGGTTTGCAGGGCGTGCCCGACGCTGGCGATCATTTCCAAGTGACCGAGGAAGCCAAGGCGCGGCACATCGTCGAATACCGCCAAGGGAAACAGCGCGACGCGCAAATGGCGCGCTCGAGCGGGGCGCGCATTACACTCGACCAGTTGCACGAGCAGCTCAAAGCTGGCGACGTGAAGGAATTGGGCATCGTCATCAAGGCGGACGTGCAAGGCTCGGTGGAAGTGCTCAGCGAAATGCTGCCGAAGCTCTCGACCGACCAGGTGAAGCTGAAGATTATCGGCTCGGGTGTGGGAGCAGTGACGGAAAACGACGTGTTGCTGGCTTCGGCTTCGGGAGCGATTGTGATCGCGTTCGGAATTCGGCCGGACCGCAAGGCGATGGAACTCGCGCAGCAGGAACACGTGGACATCCGCTCGCACACGATCATTTACGAAGTGTCCGACGAACTGAAGAAGGCCATGGAAGGCCTGCTGGAGCCCGTCATTCAGGAAACGCATTTGGGCCGTGCGGAAGTGCGGAACACGTTCCGTGTCAAGGGCTCAGGCACCGTTGCGGGATGCTACGTGGTGGAAGGCGTGCTAAAGCGGGACGCGCAAATTCGGGTGGTACGCGATGGCGCGGTCGTCTATACATCAAAGCTCAGCTCGCTGAAGCGCTTCAAGGACGATGCGAGCGAAGTGCGCACAGGATTTGAATGCGGCGCGGGCATTGCAAACTTCAACGACGTGAAAGTCGGCGACATTTTGGAATGCTTCAGCGTTCAGAAGATGAGCGCGGCGGAAGCGGCGGGCCAGACCGTCGGCGCCGCCGGCCGCAAGTAAAAGAATAGTCCCCCGGAGCGCTCATGCCGGTTGGCCTGCTTACCCTTGAGCTGCACATCCCAGACGCGCAATCGTTGAAGGACAAGCGGCAAGTGCTGCGCAGCTTGAAAGATAAGCTGCGAAGGCAGTTTAATGTGGCGGTGGCGGAGCTGGACCATCACGATGTGTGGCAGCGATCGGTGGTCGGCGTGGTAACCCTTTCGAATGAAGAGAAGCATCTAAAAGAAGTGCTGCAAAAGGTTCTGGATGAAGCGGACCGTATCCTGGGCTCGTTTTTGATCAACCAGGCGATCGAAATAATTTAGGAAGTTTCGCGGGGACGGAAATGAGTCCAGCCAATCACCGTCATGAACGTGTGGGCGAGGAAATCGCTCACGAAATCAACGCCATGCTCGCGGGAGAGCTGAAAGATCCGCGTCTCGAGGGCATGGTGGTGGTCAGCGAGGTGCGCGTTCAGCAGGACATGAAGCACGCGCGCGTGTTCGTCAACATGCAGGGATCGGGCAAAGAGCAAGCCGACGCGATCAAGGCGCTGGAACATGCTTCCGGATTCATCCGGCGCGAGCTGATCGAACGGTTGCAGCTTCGACGATTGCCCGAGCTTCATTTCGCTCTGGATCACTCGCAGGAATATACCGAGCGAATCGATCAGCTTTTGAAAGAGATGAAGAAGGACAAGCCGGCCGCGTCCTAAGATCTCTCGTTTTTCAACTGCAAACCGACCTCAGCCTACTAATCTTATGCCACGCCAACCTCAGCCTGCGCCGTTTGACGGCGCACTCGTGATCGATAAGCCGCGGGGAAAAACTTCCCACGATGTTGTCGACGCGGTGCGGCACCTAGCCGGATTCCGGCAGATTGGGCATCTTGGCACGCTTGATCCGCTGGCGACAGGCGTTCTGGTGCTTCTGCTCGGACGAGCCACGAGGCTGGTACGGTTTTACAACGGGCGCAGGAAGCGCTACTCGGCGGGCTTCCGATTCGGCTTTGCGACGGATACGTACGATTCGGACGGGGAAGCACAAGGGCCGGACACCGCGCCGGCACTCGATGCAGCGGTCCTTGAAAAGTTTGCGGCGGAGAGCGTGGGCCGGTTCGAACAAATGCCGCCGATCTTCTCTGCAAAAAAAGTGAAAGGCCGTCCCGCGTACGAGCTGGCGCGCAAGAAGCAGCCGGTGGAGCTGAAGGCGGTCGAAGTCGAGCTTTTCGAATACAAACTGACGGGGATTGAAGGAAGCGTGGCGCGCTTCGTCATGGAGTGCTCGTCAGGCACGTATATCCGCTCACTGGCGCACGAAATGGGACAAAAGCTCGGTTGCGGGGCGCACCTCGCGGAGATTACGCGGACAGCGGTCGGAGAGTTTTCGATGGAGCAGGCTATCAAGCTGGAGGAACTGGCGGAAGCGTGGCGCGCCGGGAAATTTGCCGACTGCATGATCCGTCTAGAAAACTTGTTGCCGAATTTTCCGCGGGTGAACGTGCTGCCCGTCATCGAGAAGCGCGTGCGGCACGGCACGAAGTTCAACGTGCAGGTCTCGCAAATTCAGCCGGGCCGGGTGGAACTGCCACCTGGCGCAACCTTGCAGCTCGATGCGGGAGAAGCAAAGCCGCCGCGTTTGCGCGTGTTCAGCCAGCAAGACAAGCTTGTGGCCATCGCGGAGGCGCTGGTGCCGCGCACTTATCAGCCCATCGTCGTTTTCGAACCGTTAGCATAAAGATTGGAAATTGTTGAGGTTGCGGGACTGGAGTGCACGTCCGCTCATTCGGCTAGGGTTGCCGTGGCGAAGGCGCGGCTGTGAACCCGCGGCCTGTGCTCGTGTCGCGCCCAACGTAGATCGAGCGGGAGACACGGTCCTTGAGCCGCAATTTGTGCGGAGTAATTAAGATGACCATTTCGGTGTCCTTCGCGGTGGTGTTTCTTTGCCCAAAAAAATAGCCGGCTGCGCCGGGAAGGTTGGCGAAGCCCGGGAGGCCGGTGAGGGTGCGGGTTTCTTCATTGTCGAGCAGTCCGCCGATAATGGTGGGTTCATCTTCTTTGATGCGGACGATTTGGGAAAGCGTGCGGTTGGTAATGACGGGTATGCCGTTGATGCTGGAGCCGGCGAGAGCGCGAATCTCGAACTCCAACTGCAGCGTCACTTCGTCGTTCGGATGAACGGTGGGAGTGGCTTTGATCTTAACGCCGAGATCTTCGTATTGCGCGGCGGGATAGGGCTGCTGCGCCAAGCCTGCTCCCGCATTTGAAAACAGGCTCGCAGGACTGAGGACTACGGTGACTTGGCCTGTGGCGCCAGACGGATCGTCCGTGATGGCCACATCGGGCAAGGAAGCGCCGCTGAGGTTAGCAGACAAGATAGCGGTGGGATTCGAACCGACCGGAAGTTCGAAAGAAGGCGCGAATAATCCCTGACCGAGGCCGAGGAAGACCGACACGCTATCGGTTCGTGGGTCGGCCACGGCAATGTCAGGATTGCCGTCCGCGTTGAAATCGGAGATGGTGACTGCCGTGGGGGCCTGGCCGGTGGCAAGTGGCGAGTTTAACGCCGCGTTGAAGGTACCGTCACCGTTCCCCAACAACACGCTAACCGTATTGTCGACTTGATTCACGACCACAAGATCGGGGTGGGAATCGTTGTTCAGATCGCCTGTGGCAATGGCTACTGGCGACGTGCCCACCGCGATCGGAGAGCCACCCTGCGAACCCGTGGCCTGCGTGAACGTGACGTTGCCATTGCTATCGACATTGCTCTCAAGAATCGAAACGTTGTTGGTGGTCTGATTCACGATGGCCAAATCCAAATGTCCATCGGAATTAAAATCGGCTGCAGTCATCGCAATGGGGCCGGCTACCGCACTTGGCAGGGCGAAGGGCGAATTTGCTGCCGACTTAAAAGTTCCATCGCCGTTGCCAAGGAACAGAGAAAACGTGTTGTTGGTGAAATTCGTTACTACGAAATCCTGGTTGCCGTCGGCATTGAAATCGCCTATGACGATGGCGCTGGGCTGTTGGCCCACGGTGATAGGCGAACCGGTGGCCTGTTTGAACGTGTCGTCCCCATTGCTGAGGAGCACCTGCACGGTATTGGCGACCGGATCGGTGACTAGCAGATCATGAAAACCGCTGGTGCTGAGCACAGCGGAGGTGATGGAGGGAGCAATCGCGGGCGCAGTCGTTCTGGCTGCGCCAAGCGAGATGGGGGAACCTGCGGACGCAAGGAAGGTTCCCGCACCCTGGTTCACCAGAATGGTAAGACTGTTGTCAATCTCGTTGACGACCGCGATGTCCAGCTGGCCGACGTTGCGGAAGTCTGCAGCGGTAAGCGCTACAGGACCGACGCCGACGTTATAAGAAGCGCTGGGCAGGATGCTGTTGGTGACTCCACCAACCGACGTAGCGGCTGTCGATGCGCCTAGACTTCCAGAAAGCAAGGACAGCGTGATCGGGTAGCGGTCACCGACGAAAAAAGAGGCTGGTTTGCCGTCCTGCGCGCGGAGCAAAACCTGGCGGCCGCTGTGCACAAGAGTCAGCGCGTCGGAGAACTGCGCGGCGATTGCCGGAAGGGTCAAGAGAAACGTCGTCTTGCCGCCGCCCACTACGGTCAGCGGAGGGATGAGGGAACTGAGGTTGAGGGAGCTTCCCGCGCTGCCCGAGGTTGAGCTGTTTCCGAAAATGCTAGCTAGCAGAGTGACTAGCGTGCTGATGTCTTTTGCCTGCCGCAATTGGGAGATGAGGCTTGGCGTGAGAGAAATCAGCTCAGCCGAGGAAGGAGGGAGAAGGCCCAAGGTGCGCGCCTTGTTGCGATCGACCTCGAGAATCTCTATTTCCAGCAACACTTCACCGCGCACTTGTTCGGTTTGACGGATGATCTCTCCGGCAAGCGCAAGTCTTTCGGGCATGTCGCGGATGCTGACGGCGTGGCTTTGGGAATCGAGTTGGACGCGCGTGGCTCCCGTCATCTCACGCAGAACGCGCACCAGTTCGGTCATCTCCTCGGTTCCTACGGAGGCGGGCAAGACGAAGGTCTGCTCAGCTTGCGCGCCATATTGGCGACGCTTTTCCACTGTGTCCTGAGCAACGAACAAAAGCGTGGACGTTAGCGGGCGAGAGAATGTGCCTGTCTGCGCGCTCAGGACCTTTAGCGCGGTGCTGAAATCTACATCGTCCGCGTGAAGCCGGACGGTTCGCGCGACGAGATCTGGATCGAAAACTATTTTGATCCCGAACAGTTGGCCCAGTTGTTCATAGACCGTTTTGGTGTCTCCTCGCAGGTTGAGGTCTTGTTTTCGGCCGAGAGGCTTGAGTTCCGGCAAGCCCTCGATTTTTCTGTCGGGCTTCGCGAGCGGCTCATCCTTCATCGCGTTCATCTGGTTCAATCGCTCCGCGACGATCGTGTTGCCGGGATCGATGAGCAGCGCTTTGGCCAGTTCCTCGGTGGCTACGTCGGCGTGCCCGGCGAGGGCGTCGCGCTCGGCGGCCTCGACATGGTCGCGAACCAGCTTGGAACGCATGGACACGATGCGTTCGATGAGGGCGGTGTCCTGGGGCGCGTAACCCGCGGCTTGCTCGTAGTAGTTGAGGGCTTCATCAAAACGCCCTTCGGCGAGTTCCTTGTCAGCTAGCTCCGAAAGTTTCTTCGCGTATTTGGGATTGGGGTGCGGAGCCATTTGAAGCTGCGCTTCGTTGGGAGCCGTCTGCGGGGAGGATTGCGCCTGCGCGAGGGATTGCGCAGGCGATTGCGCCAAGCAAAGAAGAAGCGCCAGGAGGACTGAGACGGCTTGGCGGAAGTGGACGGAGACGATCATTGAATTGAGCAGGCCTTGTATTTTACCGTATGTTTAAGCTAGAAACCGGACCGGATTGGTCCGGTTGACGGAAATTCATACGAAGCGTAGACTTAAATTGTAGTTGCAACTGAATAACAACTGGAGATTCCTTGCTTCCCGCTTTTCTCATCGCTCTCCGTGAAGGTGTCGAGGCCTCCCTCGTTGTCGGCATCATTCTGGTTTATCTCTCTCGAACGGGCCGCTCGCAACTGGCGCGTTTTGTTTGGTATGGCGTAGCCGCCGCCGCCGCGCTGAGTTTGGTTGTGGCGATTGCCCTAGAGCGCTGGCGGATCAGCGAAGACGGGTTCGAGGGGGTGATGTACCTCGTCGCGGCCGCGTTCGTTGTTACGATGATCCTATGGATGAATCGCGTTGCGCGCCACTTGAAAAAAGAGATCGAGCAGAAGATTGAGAGTTACGTGGGGCGGGCGGGGGCGGCTGCTGGTTGGGGCATTTTCTTGTTTGTTTTTCTGATGGTGCTGCGCGAAGGGGCGGAGCTGGCGGTGATTTTGCGGGCGGTGGAGCTGTCCAGCGAGGGTTTGCAAACCTGGATTGGGACGACTTTGGGGATTGGGGCTGCGGTGGCCGTGGGGTTGTTCTTTTTCAAGGGCACGCTGCGCGTTCCGCTGCACCGTTTTTTTGCCGTGACTAGCGTCATCTTGATTCTCGTGGCGTTTCAGCTTGCGCTGACAGGTTTGCACGAGTTGAGCGAAGCGCAATGGTTGCCTTCCAGCAAGGCGGAGATGGCCCTTATCGGGCCAGTGGTGCGGAATGAGTTGTTTTTCTTCGTGCTGATTTTTGGGGCTGCCGCGCTGCTGGTTTTGCGAGAGTGGCAATCGGCATCCCAAGCGCGCGTGGCGAAAGAAGCCGCTGGTGAAGCGGAGAAGCGGTTGCTCGAAGCGCAGAGTCGACGCCACCGCCGTTGGATGATCGCGGCGGCGACGGGATGCCTGGCGGTAATTCTGGTGCTGACAGCGGACTTTGTTTACACGCGGGCGAATTCCGCGCCGCTTTCGGCACGGGCAATCGCTGCCGTGGGCAGCAACGTGCGCATTCCCGTGAGTGAGATGCAGGATGGAAAGATGCATCTGTTTACCATCAGCGCGGGAGGCCCGTCGCTGCGCTTCATGATTATTAAAAAGCCGAATGGTTACGGGACGGCACTGGATGCTTGTCGCATCTGCGGCGCGGAAGGTTATCGTCAGGATGGGCAAAACGTCGTTTGCAGACACTGCGGCTCGGCGATTTATGTGCCGACGATCGGCGAGGCGGGCGGCTGCAATCCGATTGGCGTGCCCTCGCATGTAGACGGATCTGATCTTGTCCTGGACGTTTCTTCGCTCGTGCAAGCGACCAAGGAGATTCCGCAGTAGGCTCACGATACTTCGTGCCCGTCTGACGCGGCTTCAAACGCCATGTTTCTACGCCTGGTAGCCGATTCGTTTACGCGCCGTCCGCGCCGCAAGGTGCTGACTGCCGCCGCGCTGTCGCTGGGCATGGCTGTGGTCACAGCGGCGCTGAGCGTATCGCTCGATGTGGGCGACCGCCTCGCTAGCGAATTCCGCAGTCTCGGCGCGAACTTACTGGTTACGCCGCAAGCGGATTCGCTGCCGCTCGAGATTGGAGGCGTGGACTACCGCCCCGTCAACGCCGGTGCGTATCTTCCCGAGGCCGATCTTCCCAAGATAAAGACCGTTTTCTGGCACAACAACATCATCGCCTTCGCTCCCGTTTTGGAAGTCTCAGCGACGCTTCCGAGGCTGACGTACGGGGATGGCCATCCTTCGATCCCTGAGCTGCAGATCCCGCTGATTGGTACGTGGGCTTCGAATCGCGTGCCATTGCCGGGCGGAGGCGTTTTCGTTACCGGGATTGCAAAAACCAACCCATGGTTCCATGTCGAAGGGAAATGGTTCTCAGACGAAGGCCGCCTTGAGCGCATCGAAATTGCGCCGATGAGGCACACGCACGTCGCGGCACCTCCGGAATGTGTTGTCGGCGAAAAACTAGCGGCGCGCCGGAATATAAGGGCCAGTGACCAGGTGGTTGTCAGTGTAGCGAGGGCTGGGAATTCTCAGAATATGGAGCGGTGCGAAGTTACAGGAATTTTATCCTCGGGCGGCTCTGAAGATGAGGCCCTGCTCATGCCGCTTGCCAGCGTTCAAAAACTTGCTGACAAACCGGGGCAGTACCGCAAGCTATATGTGAGTGCTTTGACGAAGCCGGAAGATGATTTTGCGCGGCGCGACCCCAAGACAATGAAAGCCGATGAATTCGAGCGTTGGTCTTGCAGCCCCTATGTTTCATCGATTGCGTACGCGATTAAGCAAGCGCTGCCAGGGACGGACGTGCGCGTGATTCGGCGCGTGGCTGAGGGCGAGGGGAGCATCCTAACGCGAGTCCGCGCGCTGCTCTGGATGGTGACGCTTGCCGCGTTGCTGGCTGCGGCTCTGGCTGTCGGCGCTTCTTCGGCAGCCTCGGTGATCGAACGGCGCACGGAGATTGGCTTGATGAAGGCTTTGGGAGCAGGCTCCGGTACGGTTGGTTTCCTCCTGGCGGCGGAGCAACTTCTGCTCGCTTTTGTCGGTGGTGGTATCGGCTATTCGCTGGGAATCATTCTAGCGCGCCTCGTTGGGCAGAGAATCTTCGGTGTTGCGCCTGCGCCGTCACTGTTGGTTCTCGTTGCCGTTCTTGGGCTCGCCACTGGGGTCACGCTTCTAGGCAGCGCCATTCCCCTGCGTCGCGCATCGCGCTACGAGCCAGCGCCCATTCTGAGAGGCGAATGATGGCGGCGCATCGCTCGCAAAATAGGCAGATGTTTTGGCGCATTGTTCGCCGTCTGCTCGGAGCAAACCGCGGTCGCGTGTTTGTCATTCTGCTCGCCCTCGGTGCCGGAGCCGCCGTCACGGCTGCCCTCCTAAACCTCCAGGTAGATGCCAAGCGCCGCATCACCTCCGAATTTCGCGCGTTCGGAGCTAACGTATTCCTCACGCCTCGCGATTCGAACTCCAATGCGCTTCAACCTGGCGAGCGTACTCTTGATGCGGCCATCTACGAACGAATTCCTCGCAGCAACGGCTACGACGTCGCCGCAGCAGCAGAGCTTTTGTACGGCATCGTTCAGGTTTCACCTTGGGATGTCCGCTCGCAGGTCCCAGATTCGCGGCGCGCAATGTCTGCCGTTCTGGTTGGTTATCAGTTGTCAGGGAATGACCTTGGCGAAATATTTCCGTCTACGATTCTCGCAGAGCCCCGGGGGCGAGTGCTCATGGGAGTGGAGCCGGGTATTCGCGTCTCTAGTTGCGAATTGGGCGAGCAATTGGCAAAGCGGCTGGGCGTTCAAATCCAGCAGTTTGTGGAGCTACAGGCTAATGGTTCCAATGTTGTGTGCTACATCGGTCGCATAAGGCGTTTCGGAGGGCCGGAGGACGGACAAATTCTTATGTGGCTTGATGCTGCTCAAGAACTTCTGCGCCAGCCTGGCCGACTCACCGCAATTGCGCTACGCGCTCCCGGGAACCCTGGGAGTGTCCAGCACTATCTTGCGACGTTGCAATCGTCGTTGCCGGACGTCGAGGTGCGCCCCTTTCGCCAGTTCACCGAGGGCGAAGCCAAGATCTACTACCGAATCAGCAGCTTGTTGAATGTTACGGTCGTGATTGTTCTTCTGCTTACAGGTTTGTGCGTCATGGCGGCGATGACGAATGTGGCGATGGAGCGGAAGAACGATGTCGGATTGATGAAAGCGATCGGGGGAGCGACGCGGCGGGTCTTGCGCCTTTTTATGGTGGAGGCGGCGCTGCTTGGGTTTGCGGGCGGCGTGATTGGCGCCGCAGCGGGCATTTTTCTTTCTATGTGGCTGGGCAAGGAAGTGTTTGGCGTGGCAGCGCAGCCGCGGTTGATTGTGTATCCTGTAGCTGTGGCTCTCACGATGATTGTTGCGATTCTCGGCGCGTATCCGCTTCGGCGTCTCGCGAGCATTCCTCCCGCGTCGGTTTTTCGAGGTGAAGCGTGAGCGCGCCTGTTCAGATTCTGCCTGAGCAGAAGACGGCCGCGCAGGTCGCGATTGAGAACCTTGTCAAGAAATACGGCGCGTTGCGCGCTCTCGATGACCTCAGTTTCAATGTAGAGGCAGCCGAATGGGTGGCGCTCATGGGCCCATCTGGCTCGGGCAAAACCACGCTCATCAACATTCTCGGAGGGCTCGACAAACTCAACTCCGGCCGCGTCGTCGTGGACGGTATCGACCTTTCGAGACTTAGCGAGAACGAGATGGTGCGCTATCGCGCTGAAAAGGTTGGCTTCGTTTTTCAGCAATTTCATCTCGTTCCCTATCTCAATGCAGTCGAGAACGTCATGCTCGCGCAATATTTCCATAGCGTGACCGATGAAAAGCAGGCCGAAGAAGCCTTGCGGCGCGTGGGCATGGGCGAGCGCATGACGCACCTTCCGGCGCAGCTCTCCGGCGGCGAACAGCAGCGCGTGGCCATCGCGCGCGCGCTGATCAACCAGCCGAAAATCATTTTGGCAGACGAGCCCACCGGGAACCTCGATGAAGCGAACGAAGAGATCGTTCTGAAAATCTTTCGCGAGCTGCACGATGCGGGGCATACGATCTTGATGGTCACGCACGACCCGGACATCGCGCGGCAAGCTGATCGGCGTATCGAGCTCGCGCACGGCCGCCTGCATTTTGACACGGCGCAGCACGGCCCGGGCCACCCGCTGGCGTGCCCGCTCGCCAACACGGCCGATTGTTGCACTCCTGTTTCCACCGACGACGAGATTCGCTTCGATCACCTCCTCGAGCAAATTTGGATTTGCGGCGAGGAAGGGAAACCCGCTCAGGTGACTAGCCTCCACGCCACGGGCCCTGCGGGAAGTCTCCCGCTAGTATCGGAGGAGCCAGCCACGAAGATTTTGGGGCGCATGACGAAATTGCATCTCGTCGATCTTCAAAACGGAGAGGCGCAGCTCACCCCGGTGGGAAGCCAGCGTGCGCGCGATGTCGTGCGGCGCCATCGCCTCGCGGAGCGGCTCTTCAAAGATACGTTTTCCATCGACGAATCCGAAGTGCATACGCAAGCCTGCAAGTTCGAACACATCATCAGCCCGGAGCTGGATCAACGCATTTGCACCTTTCTCGGCCATCCGAAGACTTGTCCGCACGGCAATCCCATTCCGCCAGGCGATTGTTGCAACGGAAAACCAAAAAACTAAACCCCGTCCTCTAGCATGCCAATTCCACTCGATCCACGAAGAAAGCCGTCCACCGTGAAAATCCACGTGAAGACCGGCGCTGGGGTGGACATCACCTGGGCCGATGCCCACGTTAGCCACTACGAGTTCGCTTATTTGCGCGAGGAATGTCCCTGCGCCACATGCAATGACGAGCGTGGCAAGAAAGAAGCCTTCGCCGCAACAGCAGTCCCTGGGAGCTCGTCGTTTCCTTCGCTGCCGATGTTCAAAGCCAAGCCCCGCGCGCAAGCCGCCACGGTCGTCGGCAACTACGCCGTGCAAATCAGCTTCACGGATGGCCACTCCACCGGCATCTATAGCTACGAGCATCTCCGCAGCATCTGCCCTTGCCCCGAGTGCGTCAAAATGTTCCGCTCCGCAGCCCCCTAAATCGTTTCAGCGTTGACAAAAACGACCGTTCGGCTAGACTTCGCGCCCAAAAAATGCGAGCATTTTAATCCGCTGATCGAGATCACCCGTACATGAGCAGCTCCTCCAACACCCCCGCTGCCGCAGGCAGCCGGGGCAACGGTATTCCGCGCGTCATTATTGCCACGACGGCTCTCCTGACATTCATTTCGTTCTGGCGGGCAGCCGCCATCGTTTTGAACGATCTAGCCTCTTCGGCTTATTACGCAGGCGGCGAAGCGGAAGGCTACATCGGCAAAACCGCGCCGTGGTTCATCCTGGCCATCATGGTCTTTTCGTACGCGGTGCGTGCGGTCTACGTCGAAAGCTGCAGCATGTTCGTGCGTGGCGGCGTGTACCGTGCCGTAAAGCAGTCTCTCGGCGGAACTCTTGCAAAATTTAGCGTCTCGGCTTTGATGTTTGACTACATCCTGACGGGTCCCATCAGCGGTGTAGCGGCTGGGCAGTATTTGGCCGGGCTGATCAGCGAGCTGCTCCAGTACTCGCATCTCGGCAATGCGCTCTCCCCGAACGAGGTCAGCTTCATCGCCGCCGGTTTCGCGATTCTTGTCACCGTTTATTTCTGGTGGGAGAACACCAAGGGCATTCCAGAGTCCAGCGAAAAAGCGCTCGTCATCATGAAGCTAGTGACGGTGATGGTGGTGCTTTTGATCGCTTGGTGCATCTATACGGCAGTCTTGAGGCATTCGCCACTCCCGCCCTGGCCGCACCCGCGGAATCTTCGTTTGAATGCCAGCGCGCTCGGCTGGCTTGCCGGCAGTCCGCTTCCCCACATGTTTGGGATCATCGCGATTTTCATCGCGTTGGGGCATTCGGTCCTGGCCATGAGCGGAGAGGAATCTCTGGCGCAGGTTTACCGTGAGATTGAAAGCCCTAAACTTCCGAACCTAAAAAAGGCCGGACTCGTCATCTTCGTCTACAGTCTGGTCTTCACGTCACTGGTTTCTTTCTTTGCAGTGATGATCATTCCCGATAGTGTTCGTCAGAACTACCTGGAAAACCTCATTGGCGGATTGGCGATGAGTTTGCACGGGCCGCTCATTGCGCGGCTGATCTTTCATGCGTTCGTGGTCGTAGTGGGCACGCTCATCTTGGCTGGAGCGGTCAACACCGCCATCGTCGGTTCGAACGGCGTGCTAAACCGTGTTTCCGAGGACGGCGTTCTCAGCTCGTGGTTCCGGCAGCCGCATCCGAGGTTCGGCACCAGCTACCGCATCATTAATATCGTTGTCGGGCTGCAAATCATCACCATTTTTATCAGCCGCGGCGATGTCACTTTTCTTGCAAACCTTTACGCGTTCGGCGTCATCTGGAGCTTCACGATGAACGGCCTGGCTGTGCTGGTGCTTCGATACACGAGGCCCGGAGTACGCGAATTCCAAGTGCCCTTTAATTTTTACATTCGGGGGGTGCAAATCCCTGTCGGCCTCAGCCTGATCACGTTGATTCTTTTTCTCATTGCCGTCGTCAATCTCTTTACCAAACCCGTGGCCACCATGGCTGGCGGCACTTTTTCTGTTCTGCTCTTTATCGTTTTCTCCATTTCCGAGCGCCGCGCACACCGAGGTGGCGCGGCTCACATGGAAATGGATCAGTTCAACTTAGAGCTGGAATCCGAGCTGACACCTGAAGCAGTTGGCGCCCGGGCTGGCAACATCCTCGTGCCGGTGAGCAATCACTTCAATCTCTACCATTTGGGGAACGTCCTCGATCGCATTAAGCCCGGCCGCCGCGATGTGGTTGTCTTACACGTGCGCTTGTTGCGCCGCTCGGCCTCAGGCGAAAACGAACTGGACGCCGATCAGCTCTTCGGCAGCATCGAGCAGCATCTGTTTTCGCAAGCACTTTCCATGGCTGAAAAGCGGGGGAAGTCCATTCGGCTCGCAGTTGTTGCGTCCAACGACCTCTGGGAAGGCATCCTTCGCGCGGGAGCTTCGCTCCAGTCGAGCACAATTGTTATTGGGCGCTCGGCCAAGGACAACACGGAGGAGCAAGCGCGGCAGATTGGCGACGCGTGGGAAAAACTTGGCGACATCAAGCCGCAATTCAACCTCGAAATTCATTTGCCAAACGGCGACAAGATCTACAAGGTTCTTGGGCCGCACGCTCCGAACCTTACCTCCAACGAAGTCAATCTTCTTCACAGTTTGTGGTTGCGCTTTAGCGACGTCCTGGCGCCCCAGGAGCTGCATCATCACGATGTCGTGCACTTCGCTCTCGAGGAAGTCAAGAAAGAGATCGAAGAAGGGCAGGAAGATGCAGTGGTCAAGCGGCTGCGGTCACACCTCGACGGAAACCAAAAGAAAAAAACACCATCCTCTTGAAGAGGGAAGTAGCCCGCAGGCGGTGGTTCCCCAACATGGAGTTTAGTCTTAGGCGAGCTGCGTGGTGCAGTGGCCGCAGCGCTTGGCCTGGATCGGAATGCTCATCGCGCACTGCGGGCAATCCTTCGTCGTGGGAGCCGCCGGCTTGGTGGTCCAGTGATTCACCATACGCACGAGAAGAAACACAGCGAATGCGACTATCAGGAAGCTAATCACTGTGTTCAAAAACAGGCCGTAATTTACGGTCGGAGCTCCAGCTACCTTCGCCAGAGCGATCGTGTCGTAATGCTGCCCGTTCAGGCTGATGAACATATTCGAGAAATCGACGCGCCCAAGCAGACGGCCGAGAGGCGGCATCAAGACGTCCTCAACGAACGACGTGACGATTTTTCCGAATGCCGCCCCGATAATGATGCCAACAGCCATGTCCAGGACGTTTCCGCGCATGGCAAATTCTTTGAATTCCTTCAGCATCGTTAGTCTCCTTTTATCTAATGGCGAGGGCCAAACGATCGCCCCTGCGCGGTTGCAGAAGCAGAGAGGGCCGTTCGTTGTGCGGATTATATCTGAAGCGGCAAGAGAATTAAGATGGGAAACCGTCGGTAGAGAATCATCGCGGCCGGAAGACAAGCGCCGCCCCGACGATTCCGCGCAAGCCCATCAAAACGCCGGCGGTCGCCAGAAGCGGCGCGACCCAGGGAAACGGGACTCGTGAAATCGCCAGCATCACCACGCCGAGCAGAGTCAGTGAAAGCCCGCGCGTCCAGTTTTCCCAGCGCGCCCACACCTTGTTGGGGCCAAAAAGCGCCCGCAGGCCCCATAGGATCAGCGCTCCACTCAGGATGAGCCAGGACGGTCTGTGGCGCTCCACAAGGATGCGTCCCGTCAGTGCCAGCCAAGCGACAAGCACGCCCAGCAGCACAAAAATCACTTCGATCATGAGCCGCAGAGCGCGCTGAGGTGTCAGCATCGTCATACGGCGCTTTTAGGGAACGCGCTCGATGCGTACTTTCTGCAGCACCACGGGCGTTTTCGGCCGGTCGCTCGAGTCGCGCGGCAAATTAGAAATTTTGTTCGCCACGTCTTGCCCCTCGACCACTTCGCCAAAAATGGTGTGCTTGTTATCGAGCCACGGGGTTGCGGCCACGGTGATAAAGAACTGGCTGCCGTTCGTTCCAGGCCCAGCGTTGGCCATGGAAAGCTTGCCGGCCTTGGAATGATTCAAGGAAGGATGAAACTCGTCCGCGAACTTATAGCCCGGACCGCCGCGGCCGGTTCCCTGTGGGCAGCCGCCTTGAATCATGAACTGCGGAATCACCCGATGAAAGCCGAGTCCATCGTAGAAATTCTTTTTTAGCTTCTTTCCGGTGGCCTCGTCGGTAAATTCCTTTGTGCCCTCCGCCAATCCGACAAAATTCTCGACGGTCTTCGGCGCTTCTTTCTCGAGAAGCCGCACCACAATATTCCCCTGCGATGTCTCGAAAATGGCGTACGTCCCTGATGATCGGCTCATGCACTCTCCTCGTGTACTAAATCATCCTACACGAGCCTCATCTGTCCGCGCCACTCGCCCGCGTTACCAGCCTTTTTGTTTTCGCAATTCGGTGATGTGCGCGGTGTGGTGTTTTCCGTGCCACTCGTAGAGGAAAAGGAGCCAATCGACGTTGCGCTCGCCGTGCTCCGGGTGCACGAGAACCCGCACGAAATGCTCCGGCTTCAGCGACCGCCACAGACGATCCCACCGTGCATGCACCGAATCGAGCAGAGTCTGTGAACTTTCTATGGGCGCCGATTTTGAATCCGCCAGCTCGGCCCAAGCTGCTTCGTTATAAGGCTTGATCGTCGGCTTATCCTCGGTGAGAGCGAGCTTCAGCCGTACATACGCGTTCACGTGGCTGTCCGGGACGTGGTGGACGACCTGGCGCACCGTCCATCCGCCCTCACGATATGGCGTGTCCAGTTGCGCATCATTCAACCCCTTTGCCGCCGCGTGCAATTTGGCCGGTAGAGCGGCAATCTCCTCGATGGCTTCTTGGCGTCGTTCAGGCGTCACCTGCACGGGCATTGCGAATTTTCCAATGGGATAGCGCGGATCCATGTGATTCTCTCCTCGGGCAACCTCGAACTTCCGCTCGCTAATGTTGTGACTATAGCTGCGGCCGTGTGCGATGGTCAACGCGGCGTGCCAAGAATGCCCCTCCAATTTGGACGTTTCGCAATCCAGTTCGCGAAAGAGGGAATGCTACAATATGGAACTCAGGCCGAATTGGTGAATTGTATCGGACGAGCGCGCTGCTGAATCTAATATCTGGAGACAATTGGAATGCACAACGTCGTGATTATCGGCAGTGGCTGCGCCGGGCTCACCGCTGCGATCTACGCCGCGCGCGCCAACCTGAAGCCGTTGGTAATTGACGGACACGAACAGGGCGGCCAGCTCGCTCTTACTACCCACGTCGAAAACTATCCCGGCTTTCCCGACGGTATCATGGGGCCGGAGCTCATCGAAAACATGCGCAAGCAAGCGCAGAGATTCGGGGCGGAGTTCAAAGCTGGAGCCGTGAACGAGGTGGACCTCACGCAGCGTCCGTTCAAGATCACCGCCGGCAAAGAATCCTACGAAGCCAAAGCGTTGATCGTTGCCGCCGGGGCCACCTCGCGCTTGCTCGGTCTGGCTGGCGAGCGTGAGTTGATCGGCCGCGGTCTATCAACCTGCGCTACCTGCGACGGCTATTTCTTCCGTGAGAAGGCCATCGCTGTTGTTGGCGGCGGCGATTCCGCGATGGAAGAGGCCAATTTTCTAACACGCTATGCAAATAAGGTCTATCTCATTCACCGTCGCAACGAATTCCGCGCCTCCAAAATCATGATTGACCGCGCCCGTGCCAATCAGAAAGTCGAATTCGTCACGCCTTTCGTTGTTGAAGAGATTCTCTCTCCCAAAGGCCACGTCGAAGGCGCGCGACTGCGCAATTTGCAGACAAAAGAACCGCGCGAAATCGCAGTAGATGGCATCTTCGTCGCCATCGGTCACGATCCGAATTCAACAGTATTCAAGGGCAAGCTGGAGATGGACAGCAATGGCTACCTCATCCCTAAACACGGCAGCCTGACCTCCGTACCCGGCGTTTTCGTCGCTGGCGATGTGCAGGACCATCACTACCGCCAGGCTGTTACTGCCGCAGGCTCCGGCTGTATGGCCGCCCTCGATGCGGAAAAGTTCCTGGAAGAGCACACGGACTAGTCGCTGAGGATTTACACGGGCATAATCATATTCCATGCTCCGCGCGACCCTTCTCAAGCTCTCTGAGAGTTCTCACTTCGCCAAATGGGTTACCTCCAACGGCACCACGCGCCGCATGGCCCGCCGCTTCGTTGCAGGGGAAACACTCGACGAAGCCATTGCAGCCGCTCGCGCCTGTAATAGCGCCGGAATGCTCGTCAGCCTGGATTATCTGGGAGAGAATTGCTCGACCACGGCGGACGCCCAGCGCGCCCGCGACGCTTACCTCGGAATTTTTGAGCGCATCGACCGAGAAAAAATTCAGGCAAACGTTTCCTGCAAATTGACGCAACTCGGATTGGACCTGAACAACGAGTTTTGTGAGGGCTTAGTGCTTTCCATCGCGGAACGCGCTGCCGCCTACGAGAATTTTCTCCGTATTGATATGGAAGGTTCGGTTTACACGCAGCGCACCATCGAACTTGTCAAGCGCGTGCGTTCCAGCACGCCCGCCGTCGGCACAGTCATTCAGTCCTATCTTTACCGCAGCGAAACGGACATTCAGGATTTGCTCGCTTACGGTTGCCGCATCCGTCTCTGCAAGGGCGCTTATAAGGAATCTTCGGATGTGGCATACCCACGCAAAAGAGACACCGACTTCAACTATATCCGTTTGATGAAAATTCTTTTGCCCAGCGGCTTCTACCACGGTATCGCCACGCACGACCCGAACATGATTGTGGAAACCATTCGCTGGGCGGCCACCAAGAAAATTTCCAAAGATGATTTTGAGTTTCAGATGCTTTATGGAGTGCGGACCGACTTGCAACGTATGCTCGTAAAGGACGGCTATCGCTTGCGTGTTTACATTCCCTATGGCAGCGACTGGTTCCCGTATTTCATGCGCCGCCTCGCCGAGCGCCCCGCCAACCTCGGCTTCTTTATCCGAAGTTTCTTGCGCTCTTAATTCCTACCCAGCTCTACTGCTTGCGGCAAACAGTTACGCCATCGCGCAACGGAATCAGCACCGGATATAATTCTTTCGAGGCATACACCAACCGATTGAATTCCTGCACGCCGAGCGTCGCGGCATCATCTGCCGCCGCCGGCCGGGCTGCCTTGCCCGACCACAGCGTATTATCTGTGATGAACAATCCTCCCCGGCGCAGCTTTGGCAGCGCCACTTGCAGCGCGTCGGGGTATTGATGCTTGTCCACATCGTTGAAGATTAGGTCAAATTTTCCAGGTGTTTTCTTCAGTAGTTCGAGCGCGTCTCCCACCTGAACGTTAATGCGCTTCGCCACTCCCGCCTTCCGGAAATATTCGCGCGCGCGCTGCGCATTCGCCGGGTCTCCGTCGCTGTAGTGCACTTTTCCTTCTGGTCCGGCCGCGCGGGCTAGCCATATAGTCGAATAACCGATCGCTGAGCCCATCTCGAAAATGCGTTTCGCGCCGGAAACTTGCGCGAACAATGCCAGCAAGCGCGCCACCGCTGGCCCAATAATCGGCACGCGGTGCTCTTTGGCATACCGCTCCATTTCGCTGACGACCGCGTCGCGCTCAGGCAACAATTCGTACAAATACTGCTCGACATCATCCCGGATATAGCCGCTGCGCAAGTTCGCGGCGCGAATCACAGGCTTTCTCCCGGTTTGAGAGCATGAATCTCCAGCCCCGCAATGTCCCGCGTTTCGTGCCGCAATCCTTCCACAGTCCCCGTCAGAACTGGAAACGTCGCATAGTGCATCGGAATGACATGCTTCACCCCAAGCAAACGAATCGCATAGGCCGCCTCGCGCGGCCCCATCGTGAAACGATCGCCAATCGGCAGCATCGCAACCTCCGGTTTGTACAGTTCTGCGACGAGCTTCATATCCCCGAACAAAGCCGTGTCTCCCGCATGATAAATCGTGAATCCCCCGGGCATGCGAATCACATACCCCGCCGGCTCGCCGCCGTAATGCCGCACGCCTCCTTCGTCAATGGAGTTCGAATGAAACGCATGCGTCATCGTCACTTCAAATTCTCCGACGCTCTGCGATCCTCCCTTGCCCATGGGACAAGCCTCGTTTTCGAATCCTTTGCTCCCGAGCCAAAGGTACGTCTCGAAGCTCGTCACAAGTTTCGGCCTGTGCTGCTTCGCCAGCGCGAGCAGGTCACCAGAATGATCCGAGTGCCCATGCGTCAGGAAGATCACGTCCAGTTTGGACACGTTTTTCAACGTGTCCGGGCACACGGGGTTGTTCATCACCCAAGGGTCGATGATCGCCACCTGCCGCGACGGCGTCGTCAGCGAAAACGTGCTGTGACCAAAATATGTGATTCGATTGCCCTTCGTATCGAGCATCATTCATTTACTCCGTTTTTCGATTAGTTTTGCTGCGAAGTGCTACTTGCCCTGAGGCGCCACGTTTCCACCCTCGGTAAGCAGCGCACGAATCGCTTCTTCGTATTGTTCCCGGCCCTTCTCGCCAACAAAGTGAGCTACCTGCCGCCCATCTTTCGCATAAAAGACCGACACAGGCATCGTCCCGGTCCATCCCGAAAGAATGGATTGCCTGAACGCCGCCTCGGTCCCAGCGGTCTTGCGGTAATTGGGAAAGATTGGCTTATACCGCGCCAGAAATCGTCGCATCAAAATCAAGTCGCCATCGTCATCCATGCTCACGCCAATGACCTGCAGCCCCTTCGGCGCATACTGTTTCGCCAGTTCATTCAGCATCGGATATTCGTCGCGGCAAGGTTCGCACCAGGTCGCCCAGAAGTTCACCAACAGGGCTTTCCCGCGGTTTTGCTCCAGAATTTTTTGGAAACCTTGTGCGTCGATCATTTCTGGATCTCGCGGCGCCTTCGCTTGTGGCGCCGCGAGCGCCGTCCCTGCGGCAAGCAATACGACCGCAGCAATGGCACATTGGATTTTCATCGTTGTACCTTCCCCAACTATTCTAACTTCATGTGCGCCGGTTGAGAATCCTTCCCTCGCACAGTACAATCAAGTCAGTCGCTTGTTCGTCCCGGCAGGGGCGTGGTATAAGAAAATTCCGCCGGGCGCTTCCATTCCCGGGAAGCACGCTCGGCCCGTTGTCCGAGCAAAGGAGATTTGAATGGCTTACGTAATCGCTGAGCCCTGCATCGGCACGAAAGACACCGCCTGCGTAGACGTCTGCCCCGTCGATTGCATCCATCCTCGTAAGGATGAGCCGGAGCACGAAAAGGTCACACAGCTCTATATCAATCCGACGGAATGCATCGACTGCGGCGCATGCGTCCCGGTCTGCCCGGTGACCGCGATCTTCGCCCTGGAAGACCTGCCGGAAAAGTGGAATAGCTACACGCCGGTTAACGCGGAGTTCTACACCGCGAAATAGCGAGACCCGTTGTCTTCGAATTAGAATTAAAAGCTCACAGCGGCACGCCTCGGCGTGCCGTTTTGTTTTGGCTCAGCTTTCGAGCCGCGCTGTTTCCGCCCGCCGTGCACCGCCGCTCAGCGTCCGCTTCCGCACTTCCTCGAAGGTGGTCGCAAACAGAATTTTCTCTACCGCACCCTGGACATCTTTCCAAATCTGCTTCAGCCCGCAGCTTTCTCCCTCTACGCACACCCCGCCCATCGCTTCGTTATGCACACAACTCGATTCTGCGAACGCGCCATCGACAACTCGCAAAACCGCCCCGACAGAAATCTCTTCGGGCGCCCGCGCCAGCGTATAGCCCCCGCGCACGCCTCGCCGGCTTTCCAAAATCCCGCCGCGCTTCAATTCCAGCAGGATTTGCTCGAGGTACTTCAAGGGAATGTGATGTCTCTGCGCAATCTCGTGGATGGTAACGACCTCGGGATACTGCAGGCTCAGGTGCAGCACTGCCTGTGTCGCGTATTCGCCTTTGGCTGTGACTCGCATCGTGTATGCTATTCCTTCGTTAGCCTTTCACACGTGCGAAGGTGTGTCAATCTCCAGCGCCTGCCGCGCTTCCTGGCCCAGCACCTGTTTCTGTGCGCATCGCATCGAAGCTAAGTTCGCCTTTAACGCATTTTGTCATCTCATGAATCCGAAATGCCGCGTCGCACGGTATGATGTTTGAGAGCAAAATTGTCCCAATGCCCGAACGCTTTCATCTCGTCCTGCTGATTCACGCCCACCAGCCATGCGGCAATTTCGGCCACGTGCTCGAAAAGGCCTACAAAGACTCCTATCTGCCTTTCGTAGAACTCCTCGAGAAACATCCAGGCGTACACATGGGCCTGCATTATTCCGGTCCGCTGCTCACTTGGATCGAAGAGCATCGTCCCGAGTATTTCACCCGTCTGAAAGCTCTGGTCAGCACCGGACAAGTCGAACTCATCGGCGGCGGCTTCTACGAACCCATCCTCGTCTCCATCCCGCCCGACGACCAGCGCGAGCAAATCACGCGCCTGGCCACCTATCTCGAAAAACATTTTGGCCGTCGACCGACGGGCGCCTGGATCGCCGAGCGCGTTTGGGAGCCGCAACTTCCCTCGGCTCTAGCCGCTGCCGCTGTCAGCTACACGCTCGTCGACGACATCCATTTCCTCTCGGCTGGCTTCGAACCCGAGGAACTCTTTGGCGCTTACATCGCCGAAGACCGCGGCCAAAGCGTCTGGCTCTTCCCCGGCCAAAAAGCGCTCCGATATTTTGTCCCGTTCGGCAAAGTTGAGGAGGTCGTCACCTACCTGCGCGACGCCGCGGCTCTTCATCCCGGCGGCGTTGCCGCGATGGGCGATGACATGGAAAAATTCGGTGTCTGGCCGGGCACCCACGCCCACTGCTACAAAGACGGCTGGCTCGAAGATTTCTTCACCGCACTCGAAAAAAACTCCGCCTGGCTGCGCGTCTCAACTCCCAGTGAATACCTCGCCGATCACTCGCCCCTTGGCCGCGCTGATCTTCCCACCGCCTCTTACACCGAAATGATGGAGTGGGTTCTGCCCACGCGCGTCCGTCAGCGTTACCACGCTGTCCAAAAAGAGTTCTCCGCGCGCCCCGAGATCCTCTCGTTTCTCCGCGGCGGCTCCTGGCGAGGTTTTTTCCGCAAATATGCCGAATCCAATTTGCTCCACAAAAAAATGCTGCGCGTCTCCGCCCGCATCGCGGCCACTCCTGCGCGTCACACCAGTTCAAAAGCTAACGAAGAACTTGTCCAGGCCCGCGACCTCCTTCTCCGCGCGCAATGCAATGACGCCTACTGGCACGGCATCTTCGGCGGCTTGTACGCTCCGCATCTCCGCACCGACCTTTGGCGCAATCTAGTTCGCGCAGAAGCCATTGCCGACCGGCAGAACGCTGGTGCGCTCTTCCCGCGCGTCGAATTGCTTGATTACGACGCCGACGGCGCGCATGAGCACCTCTTCACCGCGGCCGAATATCAAGCTTTGCTCAAACCAACGGATGGCGGCACCCTCGCTGCGTTCGATTTTCGCCCCGCAGGCGCGACGCTGATTAATTCCATGCAGCGCAGGCCGGAGGCTTACCACGCACGCCTCCGCGAGGCCGCGAAAACAGCGGTGCCTGGTGGTGTCGCCTCCATCCACGAACAAACGCTCGTCAAGGAGCCTGGCCTGGAGCGTTTTCTCCGCTATGACCGCTGGCCCCGCCACGCGTTCCGGGTTCTACTTTTTGACCCCGCGCGCACGCAGGCCGAGTATGAAACGCTGGAATTACAGGAAGATTCAGGATTCGCGGGCGGCGCCTTCCACGTCAAATCCTCCTCCGCCAACGATGCTCAGCTGATTCGCGAAGACGAACTAAAGATCGCTGCGAAAGGTGAGTCGGCCGCGCCGACGCTCTCTTTAGCGAAACGTTTTTCTTTCGGCCCCGCCCCGAATGGTTGTGAAGTCGGCTGCGAAATTGGTCTAAAACTCAAGCAATCCCTCGCGAAGCCCCTCGCTGTCGGAATCGAGTCGGTCATCAATCTCCTCGCTCCCGCCGAGGCCGACCGTTTTTTTGAAACACCCAAGGGTCCGCAAAATCTCCGCTTCAGCGGCATACTGCCCGGCCCTTTACTTCGCATGGAAGACGGCTGGCAGCGCATTCGCATCACTCTGCACGCGCCCGGCGCCAAGGAATTTTGGGTGGCTCCAATTGAAACGGTTTCCGAATCCGAAGAAGGTTTCGAACGCGTCTACCAGGGCTCCCAGATCCTCGCCATCTGGCATCCGCCCCTGGCGCTGCAAGAGCCATGGTTCGCTCGCCTCGTATGGCGCATCGAATCTTTCTAAGCCCCGCCAAGCGGAGAGCACTCTTCCCTGCGGCTACTCCGCTTCACTCCACCATCAACAAATTCTGTGCGAACGGCCACTCCTCGTCCACCCACTGCCCCTCGCAGCGGAACCCAGTCCGTTCTGCCATCTCCGCTGCTTCGCCGATTCTATATTTGTGCGAGCTCTCCGTCCAAATCGTTTCATCTTCAGCCAACGACGCGCGAAGCCCCGCCGCCGGAATCTCCACGCGCTGCCGGCATGTCGAACGCAAGTGCATCTCCATCCGCCGCTCCATCGCGTTCCATCGCGCTTCGTGCCGGAAACACGTCAGATCGAAGTCCCCGCGCAGCTCCCGGTTGATTCTCGCCAATAAATTCATATTGAACGCCGCTGTCACTCCAGCCGGATCGTCATAAGCGAGAATTTGATCCTCTATGTTTTTCTCCAAATCCGTGCCCAAAAGCAATGCGTCGCCCTTGCGCAAAATATTACGCACGCTCCGCAGAAACTCTTCTCCCGCGTCGCGATCGAAATTCCCGATCGTGCTCCCGAGAAACAGCACCAGCAAATGATCGCCATCAGCGCGCCCCTCCGCTACTGTTCGCAAACCTTCCAGGTACGGCTGTTCGTGCCCGACGATGCTCACCAGATCGATCTGCCCCAATTCCTTCTCGCACGCGGCCAGCGCGGAAGGCGAAATCTCGATGGGGAAGTAAAACGTTTTCTGACGCCTCGAAAGCGCTTCCAGTATCCAGCGCGTTTTTTTACCGCTTCCGCTCCCAAGTTCCGCGACGTGCACCGGCGATGGCAGCAGCCGAACGATCTCGCGTGCATGTTTTTGCAGCAGGCGCGCGTCCGCGCGCGTGAGGCCGTACTCTGGCAAGACGCTGATCGCCTCAAACAGCGCCGAGCCCACTTCGTCATACAAATATTTCGATGGCAATTCTCGTTGTCCGCTCTTCGTAAGGCCTTCGCGCACATCGGCCGCGAACTCGGACACATGTCTCAACGGAAGGGTTTGCGTCAGCATGTCGTCTCCCAGGGCCGGGTTTGTCTTGCTAGAAGCCATCTCATAAATGGCTTGGCCCTGTCTAAATGGCCGCTTTTTCAAGGACTTTGGCGACCCCCAGGGCATTTATGAGATAGGTTCTAGTCTTTCACGCAACGGAATGTTGCGTAAACGTACGGATAATGCGGCTGAAACCAGTTCCGGAAGGATCGCCGCAACATGCACGCGGCCGTTCGCGGCGAGCCACCTTTCATCACGTAGTGTTTGCCATCGAAGAAATTCGCGGAATAACCGGGATAGAAGGGCATTGCCACAAATCCAGGGAACGGCGCGAACGGCGTCCGCGTCCATTCCCACCCGTTGCCCACCAAATCGTGAACTCCAAACGCGCTCGCCCCCTCCAGATGCGCCCCGGCCGGTGCAGGATCCCACTGGTGAAAATCAAAATTCCCATGCCGAGCGCTCGGCGCGTCCTCGCCCCACGGATACGCTCGCTCGCCCCAACCCTCGGGCGTTCCGAACGCCGCCCGGTGAAATTGTTCCTCGCTCGGCAGCGCGTGCCCAAGCCACTTGGCGTACGCCGTGGCTTCCGCGTGGCTCACATACACAGGCCAATCCAACGGCAAACGGACCTCGCCGAACATGGCCCGGTACATCCACAGATTTCCGTCGCGCCTCCAAAATGCCGGATGCTCGACGCCTTCTTTTTCCTTCCAAGCCCACGCCTCCGCGCTCCAGAGGGAAGGGTTCGCGTACCCATCGGCTTGAATAAATCGCAAAAAATCCCGGTTCGTGACGTTGCCGCTCTCGATCGCAAATTCCGCGACGTCCACTTCCTGCGCAGCCAATTCGTTGTCCCAGCCGAACTCGTCACCCGTCACGTGTTTTAACCCCAGCGTAACTCGCCCCGCTGGTATGTCTACGAGGCGCGATTTCCATCGTGTGGTTCTGGAAGCCGGCGCAATCGGCCCGGGAATTTTTCTGTCAGTCGGCAGCCGGTGCATCATGTACGCCAGCGTTTCCGCGTGCATCAACCGGTGCTCGATGGCAACTTCCAGCATGGCAATCAATTGGGGATGCCCCTCGGCTGGTCGCGCCAGCGCATGCTCAATCGCACTATCCAGTTCATTCCGCAGCCGCCGGTTATAACTCTCCACCTCGCCGCGCTCGGGCCAATCGTTTGGTCCATCGCTCGGCAATCCCCCTCCCACGGGGTCGATTCCGAATGCAAAAAGGTCATCGAACCTCCGCTGCACGGACTGCAACCCAAACGCACGTTGCCCCAGCAGGTTCCAATCAAATGCTTCGACGTGTCCGAGGTAAAAAATGATTCGGTGCCGCTCTGGAATGGGCCTGTCGTAAATAGCCTCGTTCCGCACAATCCGAAACACGTCATCAGTCTGCGCGCGTGCGTCTAACAGGCGAGTGTGAAGGTCGTGCCGTATGCGGACAGCAGTAGCGGTAGCTCCCATAGCGTCATCCCCTTTACTTGGATGCGGCTCCCTCGCGAAGGATGCGCCGAAATGCGGCGTCGGGGTAGGCTGGGTAAGGTACGATGTTCCCCCTCGAAGTGTGAGGCTGTCAACCGAAATGAATGCGAAACTCGCAACGCCATCCGACGTAGCCATCGAATTTCGCGGCGCGCATTACCACATAAACGATATTCCTGACCGCGCTATCGTCTCAAATATCTCACTAGCTATCTCGCGCGGCGAAACCGTCGTTCTCCTCGGCCGCAGCGGCAGCGGCAAAACCACACTCCTAAGGCTCATCAATCGCATGCTCCTGCCGTCGCAAGGACAAGTTTTTGTCGAAGGCCGCCCGACCACCGACTGTGATCCCATCCGTCTCCGCCGCGGCATCGGCTACGTCATTCAAGAGGCAGGCCTCTTTCCGCATTTCACCATCGCGCAAAACGTCGCCCTCGTTCCCACTCTTGAAAAATGGGACGCTGCCCGAATCGCCGCCCGCGTAGAAGAGCTATTGCGCCTGGTAGGTCTCGATCC
>Ga0185299_10002080_pt1 | contig 33051 bp, 28 predicted proteins | sample PaiPotPPA55metaG_FD_128002 | JGI IMG/M metagenome (GOLD analysis project Ga0185299, IMG submission 128002) | Iron sulfur acid spring bacterial and archeal communities from Banff, Canada, to study Microbial Dark Matter (Phase II) - Paint Pots PPA... ...
GACGGGCGATCCGGTTGCGGATATCCATGCGGACGAAGGAGAGGAGCTTGGACGCCGCGGCTTCGAAATCGTTGGCCGAGCCGTTGTAAAGGTCCCAATTGAGCACGAGGTGAGCGGCGAAAACACTGCCCCCGGATACCGAGGTGATGTGTGTCACCTGGGACAAAAGGCCAGCGTCACGCAGAAAGCGGACCAGACCGAGGTGATACAAAGTCGCCCGGAAGCCCCCTCCGGAGAGGGCGAGACCGATCCTGTTCATGATCGCCTTTGCTGCCCTCTAGCCGTTCTTATCTGTTCAATGTGCGATCTTATCCGCAACCATCGGCGATAAAATCTCCCGCGCGACAATTTGGAGCCGCCAGGATCACCCCCGGCAAGACGGAAGTTTTCGAATCCAGAGCCGATCCTTCCGCCACATCAAGCTCTGCCCGCTCATTTAACGCCTGGGCCGGCTATTGTAGTTGATCTAGATCAGATTACGCGGAGCGCTGCTGGTGGACCGAGTGGTGATCTTCTCAGCGCTCTCTGTTGCTACTGCCCTGGGATGACTGCTGAGGGCATGAGCGCCAGTTCCCCCAACCGAAGCTGAACCACTGCAGTCGGTTTCGAACGCGATCCCCTACTGCCAACCAAATAGGACACGAAGCTTCACTTTCGCGGCCTCGAAGCGAGCCGTCGAGCTATGGACGTTTTCACGGGCCTGCGCGGGGCTAGAAAACCGCTTGTAGCTGATCCCGAGTTCCATGAACTCCGCCGTTCCCCTAAAGTGCTGCTCTCGCGGGGCTTTGTGGGGAGGTGAGCGCTCATGAACCAGGCACTGTCAAACATCCGCGTGATCGACATGACGCACAATCAGGCGGGGCCGGCTTGCGCCCAGATCCTGGCGTTTCTCGGCGCCGATGTCATCAAGCTCGAGGAACCGAAGGGCGGCGATGTCGCGCGGCGCAACATGCGAGACAAGCCCGACAGCGACAGCCTGTTTTTCCTGCTGTTCAACGCCAACAAGCGCAGCCTGACGCTCAACCTGAAGAGCGACGACGGCAAGCGGCTGTTCCGCGACGTCATCGCCAAATCGGATGTGCTGCTGGAAAATTTCGGGCCGGGCGCGCTCGACCGGCTCGGGCTCGGGTGGGAGGCGCTACAACAGATCAACCCGCGGCTCATCTACGCGACGATTAAAGGCTTCGGCACTTACGGTCCCTATCGCGACTACAAAAGCTATGAACCAATCGCACAGGCGATGGGCGGCGCGATGAGCATCACCGGCTTTCCGGAAAACCCGCCGACCTATGTCGTGCCGGCGATCGGCGACAGCGGCACCGGCATGCATATGGCGATCGGCATCCTCGCCGCCTTGCAGCAACGCCATGCGACCGGGCGCGGCCAGCATGTCGAGGTGTCGATGCAGGACGCGGTCGTCAACATCATCCGCGTCAGCCTGCGCGACCATCAGCGCTTCGGGCATGCGATGCCGCGGCGCGGCAACCAGGCGAGCCAGACAGTGCCGAGCACGATTTATCCGTGCTCGCCCGGTGGACCAAACGATTATGTCTTCATCAACGCCTGGGAGCGGCCGATGTGGATCGCGATGCTCGGTGCGATGGGCCGTCCCGAGCTGAGTGACGATCCGCGGTTTGCGACATCCGAGGCGCGCTGGGAACACCGCGACGCGCTCAACGCGATTGTCGAGGAATGGACCGGCCAGCGCTCGAAGCACGAGGTCATGCGGCTGCTCGGCGAGGCCGGGGTGCCGTGCGGCGCCGTACAGGACACCGGCGAGGTCTTGGCGGACCCGCATCTGAAAGAGCGGCAGATGATCGTCGATGTCGAATACCCTGGGCGCGGCACCTACAAGACGGTCGGCTGTCCAGTGAAGCTGTCGGCCTCGCCGGCCGCGGTGACCCGGCCGCCCTTGCTCGGCGAGCACACCGCCGACCTGTTGCGCGAACTGTGCGGCGTCGATCCCGAGGAGGCGAACAAGTTGCGTGACGCCGGGGTGGTCTAACAGCGGCTCTCGACGCCGCGGCGTTCAGTTGCGCAAAGCTCACCCGAAGCGGATAAAAGTTCAGGCGTGCGGCGATTGTGGCGGGCGGCAGGCATGCCTATCATTGAAAGGCGCTTGAGAGGGATTTGAGATGGCCGATATCGCCGAGCTCGATACCGCCCCCAACACCATCGAAGCCGAGCTGAGCTATCTCGCCGATACCGGCGAGAAGCTCGTCACGCAGGTCGCTGATCCCGGTGGGCGCGACCAGCGCCAAGGCGGCGGCAGCGAAACGCATTGGGTCAAAATCCACAACGGCCGGCCCGAGGCCAGTCGATTCGAGTTCGAGCGGGAAGGTTTCCGTTTTGTCTCGGACAGGACTCAGGTACAGAATTTCTTCGAGGAGGATGAGATCCGCCGGGTGTACTACCCGGAATGCGAAGCGCTGATCAAACAGGTCAGCGGCGCCAAGCGCGTTGTCGTGTTCGATCACACGCTGCGCACCGCCAGCGACGCGCAGCGCGAGACCCAGAAGATCCGCGACATCGTCAGCCGCGTGCACAACGACTACACCGAGTGGTCCGGGCCGCGGCGGGTGCGCGACATCATGGGCGATGAGGCGGAGAACCTGTTGAGCGGCCGCTTTGCGATCATCCAGGTGTGGCGGCCGATCAATCATCCGGTCGAGAGCCATCCCTTGGCGATCTGCGACGCGCAGACCGTGCGGCCCGAGACGCTCGTCGTTAACGAACGGCATTATCAGGGCCGGGTCGGACAGACCTATGCGATCACCTACGACCCCGGGCAGCGCTGGTATTGGTTCCCGCGCATGCGGCCGGACGAGGCGCTGGTGTTCAAGGTGTACGAGTCAGTACGCGACGGCCGCGCCCGCTGGACCGCGCACACCGCCTTCGCCGACCCGCACATGCCGCCGCACGCCCGGCCGCGCGAGAGCATCGAGATCCGGACGCTGGCATTTTTCTGAGGCAGGCCGCGCGAGCCCTGCCTCGTTCGGGGAGGGCAACATGCTGACGACTGTCTATTTCGCGACGAACCGCGCGCCGATCGGGGCGCCCGACGACTGGCGCAGCTACGGCACGGATATCGTCACACCGTCCGATCCGTCGCAGATCACCTACGCGACGGCATTTGTGGACAATACGGATCTGACCGCCGACACGACCGGCGTGATCCAGCAGATCGAGAACCTCTCGACCGGCCGCTTCAGCCAATCGGCGATCGACGATCTGTCGAACCCCGGGCGCAACCTGCTGATCTTCATTCACGGCTTCGACAACAGTTTTGAGAACGCCATCACGCGCGCCGCCTTCAACCGCGAATGGTTCGCTGGGTCCGGCGTCACGGCGGCCGACACGACGGTCATCGGGTTCAGCTGGCCGTCGCTCGGCCAGCTGATTTCCTTCCCGCTGCCCTGGGCGGACTACCAGCAGGATCAGACGATGGCCGGACAATCCGGTCTGCACCTCATGAGCTTCTTCGCCAATCTGCTGCCGATCGTCACCCGGGCGCGCACCAACGGCAGCCGCGTGTTCCTGTTGGCGCACAGCATGGGAAACTGGGCGTTGCAGGCGGGAGTGGAGAGCTGGCTCAGCCACGGCAACGGCGATGCCGCGCTGTTCGATGAGGCGATCCTCGCCGCGGCCGACGAGCGGTACGACAGCTTCGGTTTCCCGGAGCCCGGACGCCTCAGCAGCGTGCACCGGCTGGCGAGCCGCATCTCGATCTATTTCAGCGACGCCGATCAGGTGTTGAAGGTCAGCGAGCTGGTGAATCTAGGCGCCCAGCGCCTCGGCCAGGACGGGCCCGACAAGCGCCATGACACGACGCGGTTTCCGCCGGCGCAATATCGCATGATCGATTGCACCGGCTTCACCGATTACGACCGCACCTTCGAGTATTCGCACCAGTATTACCGGCGCTCGCCGGGCGTGCGCGCCGACATCGCCCAGACGATGACGGGCGTGATCGCATAAAAGCCGCCGGCTTCAGCTAAGGCCGTAGAGAGCGGCGGCGTTGTCGTGCGTTAATTTGCGCCGCATCTCCGGCGACAGCTCGCGCATCTGACGCTCGATCGCGGCGCGCGAATTCGGCCAGACGCTGTCGGGATGCGGGTAGTCCGACGCCCACATCAGATGGCCCTCGCCGAAGAACGGGATTAGCGCCATCGCGACGTAATCTTCCTGGAACGTGGCCCAGATCTGCCGCTTGAAGAGTTCGCTCGGCTTGGTTTCGAGCGCGCTGCCGCCCTTGTCGCCCCAGAATTCCTTCGCTTCCCATAGCCGCCAATGGCGGTAGTCGAGCTCCTGCACGAGCCAGGGCAGCCAACCGGTTCCGGCCTCGGCCATCACCATCTTGAGCCTGGGATGACGCTCGAGGATGCCCCAGGCAAACAGATCGACAAACGGTTCGAGGAAGTTGTTGAGAAACCCCTTGGTGTTCTCGAAAACGGCGGCGGCCTTGCCGGCGGCGCGGTCGCCGGGTTTGACGCCGAACACGGTGATGTGCCAGGACAGGATGATCCCGGTCTCTTCCAGCGCGGTCCACAGCGGCTCCCAGGCCGGGTCGTCGAATTTCGGGTTGGCCTGCGCGCACATCAGGCAGACCTGACGCACCCCGCCTGTCTTGGCGAGCCGCAGCAATTCGCCATGTGCCGCCGCCGGGTCCGTCTCGGGCAGCATCGGCACGCCGATCAGGCGGTCCGGCGCGGCGGCGCAGAATTCCATCAGCCAGTCGTTGTAGACGCGGTAGCAAGCCTGGCGCAGCACCGGGTCGTCGGTCGAGATCTGGAAGATCGGCCCAAAGATGACCTGGGTCTCGACGCCATCGCGGTCCATGTCCTGGAGGCGCAATTCCGCGACGGCCGGCCGCCGCTCGCTCTGGTCGTAGATGCCGCCGCGGTCGAAGGCGTTGTAGATCGGCTTTACGGCCCGCTGGTCACCGGTAGGCGGCGCCTTGCCGCCCCAGGTGCCCCAGACCTTGCCGTCGCAGATCCATGCGGCTTGGCCGTCGCGCTCCTCGATATGCGGGGCGCGGTCGCGCAGGTTTGCTGGCAATCGCGTCGTCCACAGATCGGCCGGCAATTGCCCGAGATCCATATGGTCGTCGCAGGATATCAGCTTGTCGGCCATGTTTTCTCCTCTTCGCGGCGCGAGATGGCGTTCCACGCCGTCCCGGCCATGACGAACTTAGTAGGCAGGCGGCGGATAGCCGCCGTAGGAGCCGCCGCCGGGCGGCGGATAACCGCCGTAATAACCACCCTGTGGCGGATAGCCCTCGTAGGAACCGCCGCCGGGCGGCGGATAACCGCCGTAGGAACCGCTGCCGGGTGGCGGATAACCGCCGTAATAACCACCCTGTGGCGGATAATAGCCCGGCGGCGGCGGCGTGGTCGCCGCGCCGGCAACCGCGCCCGTAGCGCCGCCGATCGCCGCTCCCAGGGCCGCGCCGTGGCCGCCGCCCACGGCCGCTCCGAGCGCGGCGCCGGTCGCGGCGCCGAGCAGGCCGCCACCGATCGTCCGCTGCGCCGGGTCGTACGGGTTTGTGCAGCCGGACAGTCCGATTAGCGCCGCCAAGCTGATCGCGCCGCCGTACAACATCTGTTTCGTCATCATGCTCCCCCAAAACACGTGCCGCATCGTAATACGTCTGCCGGCGCGGCGCACTCCCCACGGCGCGCGGCCGATCGGGGCCTCTCAGGCGTGCGCGAGGGCCGGGTGCTTCCAGCCGAGCCAGTCGCACACCGCGCGGCCCATCACGAGTTCGAGGTCGCGGCCTTTGAGCCACGGCAATTCCTCGGTGAACATCGTCACGCATTGGCGATAGCTGCATGGCATCCGCGTGATGTCGGTGCCCCAGAAGCAGCGCTCCGGCCCGAAGGCGTCGAAGATCTCGCGGATGTATTTGTGGATGTTCCGGTACGGGTAGGACTCGCTCGAATAGCTCGGCGCACCGGACAATTTGACCGCGACATTCGGCAATCGGGCGAGCGCGAGCATGTCCGGCAGATCGGCGAACGCGGCATCGTCCGTGACGCCGCTGCCGCCGCCGCTGCGGCCGTGATGGTCGATGTGCAGTTTCAGGCCGGGATGCCGCTCGGCGATCTTGCCGAACGCCGCCATGTGGCCGCCCGCCAGCAGCCCCACCGGCAGTTTTTCGCGCTCGCAGGCCTTCCAAAACCAATCGAGGCTGCCGTCGGTCCACCAGCTCTGCTGATGCGGCTGGTTGAACGTGAAGCGGAAGCCGAGCATGCCCGGCCGCTGCCGCCAGTTCCGGACGATGTCCTCGCGGTTCGGCGCCTGCAGGTCGAAATGCCCGAGGATGCAGAATTTATCGGGGTGCGTCTTGGCCGCCTCGACGGCGAGCTCGTTGACCTTTTCGCCCAAGGTGGAGGGCGGGTGGATGACCGCCGCGTCGACGCCGGCCTCGCCCATCTCCTTCAGCGCGTCGTCCTTGGAATAGGTCGGGATCTGCCGGTGATGCGCCGACATCCGGCCGTTTTCCCAGATGTGAATCTGCGAATCGACGATCAGCATCGCGTTCTCCCCCGATCTCGGTTTTAATAGGCTCGCAACGGGGGGCACCATATCGGCTTTGCCCGCCGGATCAACAGCGGGGCAAGTGAGGTTCGGGAATAGCGGCGATGAGCGACCACCAACGCACCGATCTGAGCCATCTGCCGCCATCCACGCCGGATGAGATCCGCGGAATGGTCAAGAAGGCCGGGATCGAGCTCTCCGAGGAGCTGATGCAGCAATTCATCGCGGCGTGGCCCGCGTATGAGGCGATGGTCCGGCGCATCCCGCGGCGCCGCGCTTACGCCGAAGAACCCGCCCACATCTATCGGCCTGGCCGGGTGGTGCGGCTCTAGGGTTATTGCAAGGCGATCCTGACGGTCACAGCAGCGGTCGCGATAATGGCGTTGTCGCTGCCGTCATCGTCCGGAACGTGGGCATAGTCTAACCGGGCACAGTATAACCGGGCGCAGGGTGGCGCTCAGGTCGGCTGACATCGCGCCGGAGCAGGTCATTCGATGCCGGTCTCACGCACGATCCTGGTGTGCAGCTGCGACGAGACGATGCCGCTCGACGAGGGCGCCTTGGCGCGCGGCTGCCGGGGCGCCGAGATCGTGCGCGGCCGCCAGCTGTGCCGCGCCGAGCTGGACCGGTTCCGTGCGCTCGCCGCTTCCAGCGTGCCGCTGATGGTGGGCTGCACCCAGGAGGCGCCGCGGTTCCGCGAGACGGCCGGCGAGACCAGCGACCTGATCTTCGTCAATCTGCGCGAGACCGCTGGCTGGTCGAGTGAGGCCGCACAATCGGGCCCAAAAATGGCGGCGCTCGCCGCCGCCGCGGCCGAGCCCGTGCCGGAGCCTTCATTCGTGCGGCTCGAAAGCGGCGGCGTCATCCTAATCTATGGCCGCGACGAGCGCGCCATTGAGGCGGCCGACCACCTCAAGGATCATCTCGACGTCACGGTGCTGCTGAGCCGGCCCAACGAACTGATGCCGCCCCGCGTCAGCGAATTTCCGATCGTCAAAGGCACGATCCGCGCCGCGAAGGGTCATCTCGGCGCGTTCGAGATCACGGTCGACGATTACGCTGCGCCCTTGCCCTCGTCGCGCGGCGCCCTCGAATTCGGATTGGCGCGGAACGGTGCGGTGTCGCATTGCGACATCCTGCTCGATCTCTCCGGCGGCTCGTCCTTGTTCGCTGCCGCCGATCTGCGCGACGGCTATCTGCGCGCCGATCCGCGCGACCGCGCCGCGGTGCTCGAGGCCGTCTTGCGCGCCCGCGACCTCGCCGGCGATTTCGACAAGCCGCGCTACGTCGCCTTCATCGCCGATCTCTGCGCTCATTCGCGCTCCGGGATCGTCGGCTGCCGCCGCTGCCTCGATCTGTGCCCGACCGGCGCCATTGTGCCGGCCGGCGACCATGTCGCGATCGACGAAAAGATCTGCGCCGGCTGCGGCCAATGCGCCGCGGCGTGCCCGACCGGCGCCGCCGCCTACGCTTTGCCGCCCGCCGATGCGCTGATGCGCAAATTGCGCACCCTGCTCACGGTTTACCATGAGGCGGCCGGGGCGGCGCCGATCGTGCTGTTTCATGACGAGGCACATGGCGGCGCGTTGATCGATGCGCTGGCGCGCCACGGCGACGGGCTGCCGGCCAATGTGCTGCCCGTCGCGGTCAACGAGGTCACTCAGATCGGCCTCGAGGCGATCGCCGCGTCCTTCGCCTATGGCGCCGTTGCGGTGCGCGCAATCGTGCGCGACCGGCCGCGCCACGACATCGCCGGGTTGCGCGACACAATCGCGCTCGCCGGCGCGATCCTCGCCGGTCTCGGCTTCATGGGCGAGCCGCTGGCGCTGATCGAGACCGACGATCCGTTCGCGCTCGGCGACGCCTTGCGCGCGATCAGGCCGGGAGCCGCCGTAACAAAGCCCGCGAGCTTTCTGCCAGAGGGCGGCAAGCGCGAGGTGCTGCGCTTCGCGCTGCGCGAATTGCAGCACGCTGCACCGTCGCCGAGCGACCACATCGCCCTGCCGCCCGGCGCGCCGTTCGGCGCGGTCGAGATCGATACGGCGGGCTGCACGCTGTGCCTGTCTTGCGTCTCCGCCTGCCCGACCGGCGCTTTGTCGGACGATCCGGACCGGCCGTTGTTGCGCTTCACCGAGGATGCCTGCGTGCAATGCGGGCTGTGCAAGGCGACCTGCCCGGAGAAGGTCATCAGCCTCGTGCCGCGCCTCGCTTTCGGCGCGCCGCCTCGCATCCTGAAGCAGGAGGAGCCCTATCCCTGCATCCGCTGCGGCAAGCCGTTCGGGGTCAGGAGCACGATTGAGCGGGTTCTCGCCAAGCTCGACGGCACCCACTGGATGTACCAGCAATCGCCCGCGCGGCTCGACCTGATCAAGATGTGCGACGATTGCCGCGTCGTCACCGTCACCCAGGAGGGCTTCGACCCGCATGCCGCCGCACCGCGGCCGCGACTGCGCACGACCGACGATTACCTGCGCGAGCGCGACGCCGAATCCAAGACGTAATTCTTACCGGGTGGCGCGTTCGAGAAAATCGACGAGCGCCTCGCGGTCTTCCGCCCGGCCGATGCGCTGTTCCGGCAACTGTGGCGCATTCGCTTTGTGCCGGTGGATCCGATCGTCAACGTCCTGATATCGGTGTCGGCACGCGCCCGATAAACACAAATTGCGGTATTCTAGCTTCCCCAAGACAAAGGGGCCTTACGGGAGGATGCCAGTGTTCAGCTTCATCACCGCATGCGTTGCAGCAATCCTGATTGCGGTCGTGGGCGCGGTTGCGCTGGATCATCTGCAGGAACCCGCGAGCGCCGCGTTCTCCACATCCGCCGTGCGGCTGTGAACACCTCCCTGCGCAACGCGGCCAGCGCGCTGGCCAGTCGCGCGGCAGGCGCACCATGATCGATAGCCGCTGCGCCCGCTCGAACGGCGGAGCCCTTATTCCCGCAGCATCGACGCGACCTGTTCGAGGCTTCGGATGCGCGCATACATCTTCATCGCCTTGTCGAGACTATAGGCATGCGCGGCCGCGTCGCTGCCCCAACAGCATTCGCGCACCACAACCGATGCGAGGTCGAGGTTGAACGCCTCGCGGACGCTCGTCTCGACGCCGCGATTGGTGGCGCCGCCGCCGATGATGATCGTGTCCCGCCGGAGCATGTGCAGGAGTTCGGCGACACCCGTCCCGTAAAACGCGCTCGGCCGGCGCTTGAGGAAAACATAGTCCTCAGGGCGCGGCGCGATCTCGTCTGGGAAGCCGGCTTCCGCCGTGCCTTCGACGGCATTGGTGAGCGGCGGCACGCCGCTCTCCGCCGAAAGGTCGGTCGGCAGCATGACGACGTCAGCGCCATCGGCGCGGCTGATGGGCGTCGTATAGATGACAGGCACGCCCGCGGCCCGCGCGGCCGTGATCATCTGCACCCAAGCATCGAGGACGGGTCGCATCGTTGCTCTTCGTGCGGCATCGGACGGGGTGAGCGCCCGTCGACAGACGTCATAGGCGATCAGTGCCGCCCGGCGCCGATCGATGCGTTCGGGTTCGGGCATCTCAACCTCAAGAAGTCGGGCGGAAACCGCCTTCCATAGCTGCCGCCGTTTTACGCCAGCGCCAGCTTACGATATCCGTTCGCTGCCACTGCGTCGCAGTGCTCGCGAAAGGCAGGGTGGCCGCCGCTGTAGCGCATGATCTTGCGGGTCTGCCTGCCCTCGACATTGCTGTTGACCCCGGTCATCCACGAGTCGATCTCGTTCATCAGCAGGCCTTGGCCCGCCGCCAGAACGTGCTCGGTCCATTCGGCGACCCCTTCGGCCGTGGCCTCGATCCGCGTCAACTCGCGGTCGCATGCAAAGCGGATCAGGCCGGTCACCCAGTCAACGCTATATTCGGCGGCGCGGGGGAAATTGCCGAGCCCGGCATGCGGCCCCATGACCATCAGCAGGTTGGGGAAGCCTTCGACCAGGACCCCGAGATAGGTCTGCGGCCCGCCCGTCCATTTGTCTTTCAGCGACACTCCATCGATGCCCCGGATGTCGATGCGGTCGAAGCTGCCGGTGATCGCGTCGAACCCGGTCGCGTAGATGATGATGTCGAATTCGTATTCGGCGTCGCTGGTCTTGATGCCGGCCGGGGTGATGCGCTCGATCGGCGTCTCGTTGATGTCGACCAGCTTGACGCTGGGCTGGTTGTACACTTCGTAGTAGCCGCTCTCGAGCGGCACGCGGCGGGTGCCGAAGCCGTGGTTCTTCGGGATCAGCTTCTCGGCCACCATCGGATCCTTGACGCGCTCCCGGATCTTGCGGGCCACAAAATCCGAGATGAGCGCATTGGCCGCGCGGTCCGTCAGGATGTCGCGGAAATTGCCTTGCCAGATGCCGAAGCCGGGCTCGGCATAGAGCTTCTCCCAGAAGGCTTCGCGCTCCGCTTGTGTCACCTCGTGAGTGACGCGCGGGTCGGGCTTATGGATGAAGCAGCCCGGGCTGTCGTTGCAAATCGCGAAAATCTCCGGATAGCTGGCGCGGATCTCGCGCATCTCATCTGCGCCGATCCGGCTGTTGTGCAGCGGCGCGGCCCAGTTCGGAGTGCGCTGGAACACCGTCAGATGGCCGACGGTCTTGGCGATCTCCGTGATGGCCTGTATCGCGGTCGCGCCGGTGCCGATCACGCCGACGCGCTTGCCGGCGAAATCGACGGGTTCCTTGGGCCAGTAATGCGTGTGGCAGGATTGCCCATTGAACGTGTTAACACCCGGGATGCGCGGCATTGTGGGCGCCGACAGCACGCCAATGGCGCTGATCACGAAGCGAGTGGTGTAGCGTCGGCCATCTTCGAGCGCGACGTCCCAGCTGCGGGTTTCCTCGCGGTAGTGCGCCGCGGTGACGCGGCTCTTGAACTGTATGTCCCGGCGCAGGTCGAACTTGTCGGTGACATGGTTCAGATAGCGCTCGGTCTCGGGCTGACCGGCGAAGCGCTCCACCCAATTCCATTCTTCCAGCAGTTCCTGCGAGAAGGAATAGCCGTAGGTGTAGCTCTCGGAGTCGAAGCGGGCGCCGGGATAGCGGTTCCAGTACCAGGTGCCGCCGACGCCGGTCCCGGTCTCGAACACGCGCACCTTCAGACCGAGTTGGCGCAGCTTGTAGAGTTGATACAGGCCGGAAACGCCGGCGCCGATGATGATCGCGTCGAAATCCAAGGCTTGGTCGGCTTCGACTTCGCGTGTTGCCGCCTGTGCAACCATGCTGTCTGTTCCTGATACTTGGGGGAGAACTCTCGGCGCCGCGGGCCCGGAGGGAGGCCCGCGACGTTGGCCGCTCCCGTCAGTTCATGCCGTAGAAGGACAGGGCGCCGCCCGCCAGGACGCCGCGCTGCGTTTCCGGAGACGTCCCTTTCAACCGCTCGCGCACCATGTCGGGCGCGCCCGGGAAGAAACCATCGGAATGCGGATAGTCGGTCGCCCACATGATCTTGTTGGGGCCGACATAATCCGCGAGCACTTTGAGGCTGCCTTCGACCGGCTCGAACGAGATCCAGCAATTGCGCCGGAACAGTTCGCTCGGCCGCGTCTTGAGGCCCGAGTCGTTGAACCCCTGGTCGTCGAAGTGCCGGTCCATGCGGTCGAGCCACGGCGCAATCCAGCCGCCGCCCGATTCGAGAAAGCCGATGCGGATCTTCGGATGCTTCTCGCACACGCCGCCCCAGATCACGGCCAGGCAGGCGAGCATCATCTCCATCGTATGCGAAATGATGTGCTGTGCGCCCCGGCCCTCGAACCGGTCGACGCCGACCGTCGGCATGCCGCTCGATGCGCCTTCATGGAAGCCGATCGAGAAATCGAGGTCCTCGGCAGCGGCCCAGAACGGCTCGAAATCGGGATGGTTGATCATCTTGCCGTCATAGGGGTTGGGTCGCAAAAAACCGCCCCGGAAGCCGAGGTCCTTTTTGGCGAAGCGCATTTCGGCGATCGCCAAGTCGACATCCTGCATCGGCAGCATCGCGACGCCGAACAGCCGATCGGGGTAGGGCTTGCAGTAATCAGCCAGCCAGCGGTTGTAGGCGCGGCACACCGCGGCGGCGAGCTGCGGGTCGTGAATGGCGCCGGAAAACAGCCCGAGGCTGGGATACAGAAAGACGGCGTCGATGCCGTCGGCATCCATATCGGGTATGCGCTTGTGCGGGTCGAACCCGCCGGGCTTGCCGTCCTTGTATTCCAGCGTGTCGGCGGCAACGACTCCCTGCCGCGCTCCGACCCCGCCGATCCGGCCGATGCCGATCCGCTTGTCTCCCACCATATGTTCCTCGATGACGAGGCGTTCCTTGCCGTTATCGCCCTTGACGATGCGCGGCGCCCGATCGCGAAACTTGGGGTCGATGTATTTGTCCCAAAGGTCGAGCGGCTCAAGGATGTGGCCGTCGGCATCAACGACTTTGTAAGCGCGGGTCATCGGCTTGTCCTCCCGGAGTCAATCGGATGCTGCGGCATGCTACCGCAGCCGCGAAGCCGGCGCGACTCTGAACGCTATTCAGAATAACGAATGCAGCCATGCCGATAACTGTGACCGCCGCGTACCTATCAGGCGGGCTAGCGAGAGCCGGCGGTGAGGGCCACAATGCGGTCAAGCCGCACAACGTGATAAGCCACATTGAGCCAGAGTAAGGGCATACCGATTTATGGTCTCTCCACATCTGACGGAGTTTGTGGTTGTCGGCGCCGGTGCAGCGGGCCTGATGACGGCTCGCGAGCTTGCCCGCGCCGGCAAGAGAGTGACGATATTGGAGGCGCGGGATCGCTGCGGGGGGCGGATTTATCCGCTGCCCGCGGACGAATTTGGCTATCCGGCGGAGGGCGGGGCCGAATTCGTCCACGGCGCGGCGCGGGTGACGCGCGAGTTGATGCGCGAAGCGGGGCTCTCGCTGTTGGGACGCGCGGGCACGCGATGGAGTGTCCGCACCGGGGCATTATCGCGGGCCGCGCCGTCGCCGCCTGATGAGGACCGGTTTTACCAAGCCTTGGTGCGGCTGAAAGCCGATGTGCCGATCGCCGAATTCCTGGAGACGAACTTTGGCGATCCGCGATACGACGAGTTGCGGCGGTCAATCCTCCGGACCGTCGAGGGCTACGACGCGGCCGATCCGCGCCGCGCCAGCACTCTCGCGCTCCGCGAGGAATGGATGAGCCGGGACGAGGGACAGCACGGGCGCATCAGGGAAGGCTATGGCGCGCTGATCGAGTACCTCGCATCCGAGTGCCGCGGATACCGCGCCGCGATCCATGTCGGGGCGGCCGTCGCGGCCATCGACGATGCCGGCGGACGAATTGCGGCACGCTGCCATAATGGCGCCCTGTTCGCGGCCGATGCCGCGATCCTTACCGTGCCGCCGCCGCTCCTGTCCGAAATCGTACTGCCGCCGGCGGCGCGCGAGCGGGCAGCCGCCGTCGCCGATATCGGGTTCGGCAACGTCGTCAAGATTCTGCTGCGCTTTGCGACGAAATGGTGGGTCGAGCATGGCGGGCCTGATTTCGCCGACCTGTCGTTCCTGCTTTCCGACGCGGCGGTCCCGACCTGGTGGACCCAGCATCCGCTCGGATATCCGGTGCTGACGGGCTGGTTCGCGGGGCCCAAAACCGACAGAGTGTCGTCAGCCACCGAGGCCGAACTCATCGACATCGGGCTGGTCTCGCTCGCCGAGATTTTCGATCTGCCCGTGGAGCACATCCGGAAGGATCTTGTTGCATCGCGAGCCCTCAACTGGGGCAACGACCCGTTCGCGCGCGGCGCCTATTCCTATGCCACGATCCGAACCCGGGGAGCGCAGAAAGTGCTGAAAAAGCCGGATGGCAGTGCCATCGTTTTTTCTGGCGAGGCGCTCTATGCCGGTCCGGATATGGGCACCGTCGAGGCGGCGCTGACCACAGGGCGAGACACGGCGCAGATGATCCTGGCCGCCGTACCTTAAGGGCCGGCCGGCCCGCCGGCGCGCGACCGCAGCTTGCGTGCCGTCCGCGTATGACGGAACGCGAGGCTCAGCTTTCGCGTCGCGCAAGATGCGCTACACTGCGCGCGATAACAGTCAGAGAGCGGGCCGAAGCACCGGCTCGGGGAGGGCGCAGATGCAGGCGGATTACATCATCATCGGCGCCGGCTCGGCCGGTTGCGTTCTGGCCAACCGGTTGACCGAAGATCCCAAGACGCGGGTGCTCTTGATCGAGGCGGGCGGACGCGACTGGAACCCGCTCATCCATATCCCGGCCGGCTTCTTCAAGATGCTCGACCATGACACGCTGACCTGGAAATTCCGGTCCGAGCCCGATCCAGGCACCAATGGGCGGGCGATCAACTACACCCGCGGCCGGGTGATCGGCGGCTCCTCCTCGATCAACGGGCTGATCTATATCCGCGGGCAACCCGAGGATTACGACCACTGGGCCCAGCTCGGCAATCGCGGCTGGTCATGGGACGACTGTCTGCCCTATTTCCGCAAGGCAGAACGGTGGGAAGGCGAGGGCGGCGATGCGCGCGGCAAGGAGGGCCCGCTGTTCACCTCGAGGATCGACCGGCCGGCGATTTGCGCGGCGGCGCTCGAGGCGGGCCTGCAAACCGGCCTCGAATATCGCGAGGATTTGAACGACCTGCCGTCCGCTCATAAGGACTGCATCGGCTGGTGCCAGCAGACCCGCGGCGGCCGGCGCCGCGCCAGCGCCGCGCGCACCTATCTGCACCCGGCGCTGAGGCGCCCGAACCTGCAATTGGTCACGCATGCGCTGGTCCATCGCATCGTGTTTGACGGCAACCGTGCGGTCGGCGTCGAGCTCTCGCGCGGCGGCCCCGGCGGAGCGGTCGAAAGGGCCGACGCAGGGCGCGAGGTGATCCTGTCGGCCGGTGCGATCGGCTCGCCGCACATCCTGCAATTGTCGGGGGTCGGCGACCCTGCTCACCTTGCAAAGATCGGCGTGCCGGTCGTGCATGCGCTGCCCGGCGTCGGCAAAAACATGCAGGATCACTACACCGCGCGCGTGTCCTACCCGGTGGTCGGCGCGCAGACCGCCAACGAACGCTCGCGCGGCCTGCCGCTCGCCGGCGAGGTGCTGCGCTGGCTTGTGACCGGCAAGGGCATGCTGACCTACAGCCCGTCGATTGTCGCCGCGTCGGTCAAGGTGCTGGAGGAGTCGGCGACCCCTGACGTGCAGGTCACGTTCGCGCCGGGAAGCTTCAAGGGCGGCCAAATCGGCGCGCTCGACGAGACGCCCGGTCTGAGCTCTGGCGCCTGGCAGATGCGGCCGCTGTCGCGTGGTTATGTCGAGGCCAAGTCGAACCGGCCGGGCGACATGCCGGCGATCAACCCGCGCTACCTCTCGGAAGAGAGCGATCGGCGGGCGATCGTCGGCGGTTTGCGGTTCGCCCGCCGGCTCTTCGCCGCGCCGGCCCTGAAGAAATTCGTCCGGGAAGAAACGCTGCCGGGTGCGCATCTCCAGAGCGACGACGAACTGCTGGATTACGCCCGGCGCAACGGCAGCACCTGCTATCACGCCAGCTGCACCTGCATGATGGGGCAGCACGCGATGGCGGTCGTCGATGACGAGCTGCGCGTGCACGGGCTCGACGGGCTCAGGGTCATCGATGCTTCGGTAATGCCGGCGGTAACCTCGACCAACACGAACGCGCCGACGATCATGATCGCCGAGAAGGCTGCGGCAATCATAAAGGGCGCGGTGCGGCAACGAATGGCTGCGTAGGGGCTGAGAGCTCCCGCCTCATCGCGATCGGGGGCACCGTGTTGCGACGGGGCGCAACACGGCACCCGTTCGGTATTGTGAATGCCATTCGGAAGACTCGCGCGACCCGGCCGAGTGCGTTAGGATGTCGCACGCCGCGTCTTGAGCGAGGAAACCATGACCCGCTCCTACAACACCATCGATGCCGACGGCCACATCCTGGAGCCGCTCGACCTGTGGGACAAATACATCGATCCCGAACTCCGCGAGCGCCGGCCGCGCTTTGTGATCGACGAGAACGGCAAGGAGCGTCTCAGCGTCGAGAGTAAGCTGCTCGGCAATCCGCGGGGGATCGGCAGCCTCGGCGCGGTCGGGGTGCGGCAGGGTGCGGTCAAGGCCGATACCCTGAAATATGCCGAAGGGAAGAGAGGCGGGTTCGACCCGCATGCCCGGATCGTCGACATGGACGCGGACGGCATCGACGCTGCTTTTCTGTACCCGAGCCTCGGCCTGTTCGCCGGCGCGGTCGAGGACCCCGGGCTCGCGGCCGGGATGTGCCGCGCCTATAACCGCTGGCTCGCCGATTACTGCAAGCCCTACCCGGACCGTCTGTTCGGGGTCGCGATGCTGCCGATGCAGTCGGTCGATCTCGCGATCGACGAGATGCGCTACGCGCGCGAAAAGCTCGGGATGCGCGGCGGCTTCCTGCGGCCGAACCCGTACCACGGCAAGAAGATGATCAGCGACCCGATGTACGAGCCGTTCTGGACGATGGCCGAGGAGCTCGATTTCTCGATCGGCTTCCACGAGGGCTCGACCACCGCGATGCCGACCGTCGGCGTCGACCGCTTCGAGAGCGACCGCGCCGCGCGCCACATGGTCAGCCATACGATGGAGATGATGTTGGCGGCGCTGGCGGTCATCTGGGGCGGCGTCGTCGATCGTCACCCGCGGTTGCGCGTCGCGTTCCTCGAGTCGGGCGGCGGCTGGATTGCGCCGTGGCTCGACCGCATGGACCGGCATTTCGATGATCAGGGGTTCAACGAGTCTGCTCCGAAGACGCGCCCCAGCGAACTGTTCCAGCGCAATTGCTGGATCTCGTTCGAGCCGGTCGAGAGCAGCATCGCGGTGCTGGCCGACTATATCGGGCCGCACAAGATTATGTGGGCGACCGATTATCCGCATCAGGACGGCTTTTTTCCGGGCGCGCCGCAGATGGTCCGCGATCGCCTGGGGCCGTTGTCCGCCGAGGCGAGACGCCAGGTAATGGCCGGCGGCGCGATGGGGTTCTACGCACTGAACTAGCGACAGCACCTGTCACCGCGGGCCTCCTACGGAGGCCTGTAGTCCGGTAAAAAAATCACGAGGAGGGAGGATTATGACTATCGCCCTTCAAGACGACATGTTCACCTCGGAAGCCATCGCCGATCCCTATGCTTATTATGGCCGGTTGCGCGACGAAGACCCGGTGCATTGGAACGACAAGTATGAATTGTGGGTCGTTACGCGCCACGACGACTTGGTCTGGCTGACTCGGCATCACGAGCTGTTCTCGTCGGCGGTCTTCAAGAACGACCCGCGGCCGGCCTATCCGGCGATCGACGAGTCGGACCTCGGCCTCTACGAGTATGTCCGCGATTACCAGGGCGACCAGTTCATCCAGCACGACCGTCCAGATCACCTGGAGATGCGCAAAGTCGTGCACGGTTACTTCACGCCGAAATCGCTGGAGGAATGGCGGCCGTTTGTGCAGAAGGCGGTCAAGCACCTGCTCGATGCGGCCGAGGAGAAGGGCAGGATGGACGTGATGCGGGACTTGGCCACCCCGCTCCCGGTACTGGTGATCGCCGAGATGATGGGCGTTCCCGAACCCGATCGGCCGTACATCCGCGAACTTGCCGAGAAGCTGCTCTACATCGGCCGCGGCGAATACGACCGGATGAAGCCGCTGACCGACGGCATGAAAGGCATGATCGATTACGTCTCGCCGCTGGTCGACGAACGCATTGCCAATCCCGGCGACGACTTCATTTCGGTGCTGGCAAACGGCGAAAGGCAGGGCGTATTCACCCGCCACCAGGTGCTGGTCAACACCTCGCTCTTATTGCTGGCCGGCCACGAGACGACGATCAACCTTCTGTGCAACGGCACGCTGGCTTTGATCCAGCATCCCGACCAATGGGCGAAGCTCAAAAAGGATCCGGCCGGCGCGGCCAAATTGGCGACCGAGGAGTGCCTGCGCTATGATTCGCCGGTTAAATCGATCCAGCGCATCGCCTCGGAAGATGTCGAGATGCGCGGCAAGGTGTTGAAAAAGGACGACCGCGTCCGCTGGTTCATTTCCTCAGCCAATCGCGATCCCAACATGTTCGAGAAGCCGGATACCTTTGACATCACGCGCTGGCCGAACCAGCACGTCGCCTTCGGCTCGGGTATTCATCACTGCCTCGGCGCAACGCTGGCACGGGTCGAGGGCCAGGAGGTGTTCAAGGCGTTGGCCGAGCGCTTCCCCGGCTTCCGGCTCGATAACCAGGCGCTGGAATACCAGCCGAGCATCACCTTCCGGTCGCTAAAGTCGCTGCCCATCCATTGGCAATAGGGGGGCGGCGATGGCTCGCAACCTGCGTGTCCGGGTCGATCACCACGTCTGCGTCGGCAACGCGATGTGCGAGACGTTCGCGCCGAACGTCTTCCGCCTCAACGACAGCCGCCAATCGGAAGCGGTCAATCCGGCCGGTGACAATGAGGAGAAAATCCTCGAAGCGGCGGAGAACTGCCCGGTCAGCGCGATTACCGTCGAGGATGCCGATACGGGCGAACAATTGTTCCCGTAGCGCCAACAAGGCCTGCAACGGTTCTCGAAATCTCGGCGGCGTTGCGGATCGTCTAGGCGGCGAATTGATCGCTGCGGTCGCGTATCGAAGGTCAGACCAGGGTGGCGGGTTGCCCGTGTTCAGTTGAGCCGGGCGGGCGGATGCGCGTCCGTTTCGGACGGAAGCGCCCGCGCAATGCAATTCAGCAGGTCCGACTCGGCGAAAGGTTTGACCAGGTAGCAAAGCGCCCCGGCTTTCAATGCCCGCCGCCGCGCGTCCTCGTCATTGAACGCGGTTATAAAGACGATTGGGATGCGGCGTCCCGAGGCAACCAACTGCCCCTGCAGCTCGAGTCCGTTCAAACCGGGCATTTGCACATCGAGGACCAGGCACGCGGTTTGGTCGAGCTGGTCGGCGGCGAGGAAATCTTCCGCGGAGGCAAAGGTCTCCACCATGAAACCGTGCGATTTGACCAGGCGGCGAACGGCGCGCCGCATCGAGTCGTCATCGTCGACGATCATGATGACAAAGCCGCGCGCCGTCATGTTTGCACTCCCGCGATTGCCGGCAAGGTGAAGCTAAAAGCGGCGCCGCATGCTGCTCCCGGCTCGGCCCACAAGCGGCCTCCGTGGGATTGGACGATCGAGCGACTGATCGAGAGCCCCATGCCCATTCCGTCTTCTTTTGTCGTAAACAGCGTTTCAAAGATGCGCTGTGTATCGCCATTGGCCAAGCCAATCCCGGTATCTTCGACGGTTACGGCGATGTTTTCCGGCGGCTCGGCTTTGGAACTGACTCTGAGGACCCGAGCGCGGTCAATGACTCCGCGCATCGCGTCGATCCCGTTCATGACCAGGTTGAGCACCACCTGCTGCACCTGAATGCGATCGGCCTGGACAACCGGCAACTCGGGCGCCAATTCGAGCTTGGTTGATACCCGGCTGCGTTGCAGTTCCTGCCGCGCCAGCGACAACACCTCATGGATGGTGTCGTTGACATCGATTGGCGCCCGTTCCGGCACCGATTTCTTGACCAGCTGGCGCACCCGAGCGAGCACCGCGCTGGCGCGCTTGCCGTCGTTGATGATGTCTGCGATGGCTTCCTTGGCCTCTTCGAGATCGGGTTCAGCGCGGTTTAACAGCCGCAGACATGCGGCGCCGTTCGCGACGATCGCGCTGAGCGGCTGATTGATCTCATGCGCAATCGAGGCCGACAACTCGCCCATTGCCGTCAGGCGCGTGACCCGGTACAGCGTCTCGCGCGTTTCCTGCAGCGCGTCCTCGGCGTGTTTGCGCTCGGTGATGTCTTCGATGATCGTCGGAACTCCCCGCAGCCGGCTCTCCGAGTCGGGTGCTTGTGCGGTGCTGACCCGCACCCAGATCACCTTGCCGTCCTTGCGGCGGTAGCGTTTCTCGACATGGTACTCGGGCCGCTCACCCGCCAGCAGCTCGTCAAGCAATTCCTTTGTTTCTTGCCGATCGTCCTCGTGAGTAATGTCGACCGGGCCAAGCTCGCGAAGCTCTTCCTCGGTATAGCCGACCATTGTCTGGAACGCTTCATTGGCGGTGACAAAGCGCCGGTTTTCATCGGTCAAGGCAATGCCGACGGCGGATGCCTCAAACATGCTGCGCCACCGTTGCTCGCTGATCCGCAGAATTTCCTCCATTTGCCGGCGCTGCGTCACCTCCGCCTCGAGTTCGGCTGTGCGAGCCGCGACCCTGTGCTCCAACTCCGCATTGGCATCGCCCAGGGCCGCCTGCGCCCGCTCGCGCTCCCTGATCTCGTGCTCCAGCCGGCGGTTTGCTTCTTCGAGCTGGGCCATGCTCGGCAGCGCCAAGGCTTTTGGCATGACCAGCCACATCGCCGCAGCGGTGCCGATCGATACCACCGCGGTGAACCCCCGAATTATCCCATCGAGCCAATAGACCGGATACCAGAGCGTCACCACATCCATGATATGGGTGGTGCCGCAAGCGAGAATGAAGGTTCCGGTCAAGGCGAAGATGCCGCGAAACGCCAGATCGCGACGCCTCGCCAGGAAATAGAGAATGGCAAACGGGATCGTGTAGTACGCGAACGCCACCACCGTGTCTGAGATCATGTGAAGCCACAGAACCGCCGGCTCCCAGGCCAGACAGAAACCGTGTGGCGTGAAACTGTTTTCCGAAAAGATTGCAGCGAGGAATGACGTCATAACTCTCCCCATGACCAGGATCAAAAAGGAGAAGTTGCTTAGGTGCCGGAAGCAACCAGTGCGGCCATCAGCGAAATCCGAATGGCTTCCGCGATGTTCCGGACCCCAAGCCGCTCCTGCATGTGGGCGCGATGAACCTCTACCGTGCGAACGCTGATCCCGAGATCGTAGGCGATCAGCTTGTTCGGCCGGCCGATCGCGATAGCGTCGAGAACCTGCCGCTCGCGGGGGCTGAGCCGCTCGATCAGCTCGGCGGCGCGCGCAGCCTCGCGATCACGGGCGATCGGCTTGGCCTCGGCCAATGCGGCATCGACTGCCGCGAGCAGGAGCTCGTCATCGATCGGCTTTTCGATAAAATCGATCGCGCCCGCCTTCATCGCGGAAACGGCGGTCGGAACATCACCGTGACCCGTCACGACGATTACCGGGAGACGGACGCCGAGTTCGCCGAGCCGCCGCAGCAGCGCGATGCCGTCCATGCCCGGCATCTGCAGATCCAAGAGGATGCAGCCGGACGACAGGCGGGGGGCATCGTCGAGAACGGCATTCGCGGCTTCATAGGTGGCCGCGTCAATGCCCGCCGAGCGAAACAGCCGAACGAGCGAGCGCCGGACGGCCGCATCGTCATCAATGATGTACACGGTCCGATCCGCTGGCATTGTCTCTCTCTTGCGTGGGGGGAACAAAGACAACGCCGCGCACCATGCCACCCCGGCGGCCGTGCTGCACTAAACTGGATCAAGCTAACGCTTGTAAGCGCAGGCATCGGCAAACTTTCTGCCACTACCAGCGTGCGTTCACGAGGCGGATCCGGACAATGAGGAGAATGAAAGTTGGCGAAGGCGATGGGCGTGCCGGCCGGAGTTCGCGTTCTGCAGGACGAACGCGTGTCATTGCGGCTCGGGCCGCGTGCTGCGCACTGTCCGGCCCACACCGCCACACACCCGAGGAGCTATCCCGGCGCTGACGCCGGTGTCTTGTCGCGCGACTGCTGCTGAGGCGTGTGCTGCGAGGTGGCTGCGCGCTCGGGCGCGCGCCTTTCGGACGGTCTCTCGAGTTGCCGCGCTGCCCCTCGCGCAGCCTCTAGGCCGCGCGGAAAACCGCTGCGATCCCGGTAATCGGCTCGTGCGGTACGAGGCCCGCCCTTCTCCGTCGTCAGGCCGATGGCGCAGATCACGTCGAGCGCGGTTACTCCGGCCAAGACAGCGAGCGTCCAAAGCGCTCTTTCCACCCTCCTCGAAGGCTGATCGCGCGAACCCGCCACGACCGTCGCTATGTCGAGCGCGTCGCCGGCGACCCGCGTCCACATCCATGGCGTTCCATCGTGGCTGGCCAGGAGCGCCACGCCGTTGGCGATCTCGCGGACGCCATAAGCCTGCACGAGGCGGTCATGGCCATTCACGCCCGCAGCGCGGCAGACCGCTCGCGGCGCGGCAAGCTCAACGGTGCCGAGCGCGATTGAAAAATAGCCCATGCCGCGGGCCAATTGATCGTGCAATGAACGGGACCGGCCAGGTAGTGCGGTCCGTGGAACGAGGCTGCGCATGACGCTTAACCCCATGGCTGGAGCATGACTTTGATGCAGCCGTCCTGCTTGTCGCGGAAGGCCTTGTACATTTCCGGCCCCTGATCGAGACCGACCTTGTGGGTGATGACGAAGGAGGGATCGATCTGATCTTCGAGAACGAGACGCAGCAGATCGTCGGTCCAACGGTTGACGTGTGTCTGGCCCGTTCGAAGCGTCAAACCTTTGTTCATCAACGCGCCGAGCAGAAGCTTGTCGGCCAGCCCGCCATAGACGCCGGGCATCGACAGAGTGCCGGCCGGACGGCAGACATAGATCATCTCGCGCATGACGTGCGGACGATCGCTCTCCAGCATCATCGCCTGCTTGGCGCGATCGTAGAGGGAGTCGATGCTCGCCGTCGCGTGCGCCTCCATGCCCACGGCGTCGATGCATTTCTCAGGTCCCTTGCCGGCCGTCAGCTGATTGAGGCACTCAACCGTGCTTTCTTCTTCGAAATTGATCGTCATCGCGCCGGCGGCTTCCGCCATCGACAGCCGTTCGGGCAGACGGTCGATCGCAATGACCTGCTTGGCACCGAGAAGAATTGCGCTCCGGATTGTCATCTGCCCGACCGGCCCGCACCCCCAGATTGCGACCGTGTCGGTCGGTTGAATGTCGCATTGCGCGGCCGCCTGCCAACCGGTCGGGAAGATGTCGCTGAGGAACAGGAGTTTTTCGTCGGGAATGCCTTGCGGCACTTTGATGTGCGTCGCATCCGCGAACGGCACCCGCAGATACTCCGCCTGCCCGCCGGGATACCCGCCGGTTAGGTGTGTATAGCCGAACAGGCCCGCGGTGGTGTGTCCGAAGACGGTGTCGGCGAGATGCTTGTTGCGATTGGTGCGCTCGCAGACCGAGAAGTTTTCGCGCCGGCACTGCTCGCATTCGCCGCAGATGATCGTGAACGGCACAACAATGCGATCGCCGACTTTCAACTTGCTCTGTGCGCCGGGTCCGACTTCGACCACTTCACCCATGGTCTCGTGGCCCATGATGTCGCCCTTCTTCATCCCGGGCATCATGTGATCGTACAGGTGAAGATCGGAGCCGCAGATGGCGCAACTCGTCACCTTGATTATGGCATCGCGCTCTTGCTCGATCCCGGGGTCGGGAACTGTATCGCACCGGATGTCAGTGGTGCCGTGCCAGACCAAAGCGCGCATCTATGGCCCTCCCAAACGGTGGAACGATGCCTGTATCCGCGCAGCCCCTCAACAGGGTTCGTCGTCGTTGCGAGGGCTTGCTGCGGTTGAGAAAACCAACGGGCCTGAATGACTCGGGTTCCATGTTTATAATAATCGGTGGGAGAGCAAGAGTAATCGGTTCCTAGTTCATGAGTTCTCCCCGATGTAGCGCGATTTCATTAACTCGGATCAAATCAGGCGACGATGCACAAAACTGACGCCGGTCAATGTCAGGGCGCGCCCAGCTTGAGTAGTGTTGGCCGCGTCGGAGCAAGAGATACGAGCGATTGTCGGCCAGGCCCGATCGGCCCTTCTTGGCTTGGCATAGGTACGGCGCGCGAAGGTGAACCGTTTCGAAGTTGAGGACGACCATGAAAGCTGTACGCATCCACCGGTTTGGTGGTCCGGAGGTTCTGGAAGTGGAAGACGTGCCGGTTCCGGAACCGCGCGGGAGCGAATTGCTGGTCCACATCCACGCCGCGAGCGTCAACCCGGTCGATTATAAAATTCGCCGCGGCACGGTCCCGTGGGTCACGCAAGGGATGCTGCCGATCACGCTCGGCCGCGACTTGTCCGGGACGATCGAGAGCAGCGGCCCCGAAGCGCAGGCGTTCCGTCCCGGTGAAGACGTTTACGCGATGTTGGGCGGCATCGACCGCGGCAGCTATGCGGAATACGTGTTGGTCAAGCCGAACGAAGCCGCAGCGACCCCGGTGGGCCTCTCGCATATCGAAGCAGCTGCGGTGCCGCTTGCCGGGCTCACGGCATGGCAGGGACTCTTTGATCACGGGCATCTGCAGGCCGGCCAAACCGTGCTCATTCATGGCGGTTCCGGCGGCGTCGGTCACTTTGCGATCCAGTTCGCCAAAGTAACGGGCGCCTGGGTATTGACCACAGTGTCGGCGCAGAATATCGACTTCGTCAGCGAACTCGGTGCCGACCGGGCGATCGACTACCGCTCTCAGCGCTTTGAGGAAATAGCGCCGGATGTCGATCTGGTCCTGGACCTCGTCGGAGGAGAAACCCAGGAGCGGTCCTGGTCGGTGCTGAAGCCGGGCGGCATTCTTGTCAGCGCGCTAGGGGAGCCGTCGCAGGAAAAAGCGGCTCAACACGGCGTGCGCGGCATCGGTTTCAGAGCCCAACCTAATCCCGCTCAGCTCATCGAGATCGGGCGGCTCATCGAAGCCGAGAAGGTCCGTCCTGTCGTCTCGGCGACCTATCCCCTGGCCGAAGCACGCTACGCACACGAACAGCTGGAGCGCGGCCATGTGCGCGGCAAGATCGTGCTCGGGATCCCCTGAGATAGTCCGCCGCGGACCCGGTCGGAAGACGCGAGCCCGATGCTAAATGTCGGGCTGATACCAAATGTCAGGCCGCGGCTCTTTCGCCCTGCCGGGTTCTGACGACGCGGGCAATAATTGCCGCAGCGTTGCCGTGCAGGATCTGTTCGCGCGCGTCCTCGCCAATGTCGGCCTCCGCGAGCGCCTTCCTGGTCCAATCGCAGCCGAACTCGGTTCCGTCGGTGCCGCACACAATGCGCTCGGCGCCGTAAAGTCGCACGGCCGCCTCGATCGCGTGCGCGCCGAACGAGTTGCAGTCCACATAAACCTTGGCTTTTCGGAAGCGCGACGACGGCAGCTCCTCTTGCGGCGTGTCGAGCAGGCAGCGGTGGTCCATGCGCTCGACCTCGTAAGGAATGTTGCCGCCCAGATTGTGCACCTGGATCGTCGCGTCGGGGTAGGCCGAGAGATAGTCGGTCAGACACAGCGTCACCATCACCGATGAGAGGCTCGCCTGCATATCGAGCGTGCCGTTGCGGCGGCGCGCGTTGTCGGTGTCGGCGGCGACCTTCGGGAAGGCGTCGCCGGGCCGGGGACCGTTGTGGATGAACAGAGCCGCACGGTGGCGGTTCGCAACTTCCAGCAGCGGACGCATCGCTTCGGCGTCCTTGCGCGTGAGAAAGGAGTTGCCCGGTACTTGCGCGCCGATCATGCCCGGCAGTCCGAGCGCCCGCTCGAGCTCGGCCGTGGCGGCCCCAATGTCGGTGAGGGGGCGGCGAAGGCGGCGAAGCGGCCAGGGTGCTTCTGGCAGATCGCGGAAAGCTCCTCGTTGACGGTCCGGCACAGCGGTCCGGACACGTCCAGCGGTTGGGCCTCGATCCAGCAGAACGAACCCAGGAGCGACAGCACGCTCGTCTGCACCCCCTGGCGGTTCATCCGGGCGAGATGGAAATCAACCTCATCGAAGGCATTGGCGAGAGGCTCTTCACCCATGCGGGGTGCCTTGAGGACCTCGACACCGGCCTCGTTGCGGAGGATGCGCGGCTCCCTCGTCCGGGCGCGCAACGCATCGGCGACTTCGGCTGGCCGCCAATGGGCATGCATGTCGATCATCATGGCTGTTTCCTCCACGGGCTGTCCCGCAGCTTAACCCCACAGCGGCTTACCGCAAAGCAGTTGCGGGCCTCAAGAATGGCCAATCACCGGGTCGGGCTCGACACCGGCGTGCTGCGACAGCGATGACCGGTTCTGGTACAGTGCCGGCAATTGCCGTCGCGTATGGCGGCGCCAGGCAGAGTACGCAGTCCACCCGAACTTGCGCACTGCGGTCAGGTGAACGACAGCAACTCAGCGGCGGGACCTAGGAACGAAGGAGCCCTTCCATGGATGTCGGCATGATGATGGTGTTCGCCAGCTACGGCTGGGAGGACTGCTCGGATGCGCGCGTGTGGAACGAAGAGATCCGGCTGGCCCGGCTCGCCGCCGATCTCGGCTTCGACTGCCTGTGGTCGGCGGAGCACCATTTCAACGATTATTCGTTCATTCCCGACAATCTGCAGCTGATGACATATCTGACGGCGCTGTGCCCGGACGTCGATCTCGGCACCGCGGCTGTCATCCTGCCGTGGCACGACCCGCTGCGCGTCGCCGAGAATGCGGCCGTGCTCGATATGCTGAGCAAAGGCCGGCTTCGCCTCGGGCTCGGGCGCGGTCTCGCACGGCGAGAGTTTGCCGCCTTCCGGCTCAGCATGGACGAGTCGCGCGAGCGCTTCGACGAGGCGGCGCCGATGATCGTCAATGCGTTGAAGACCGGCTTCATCGAGGGTGACGGCAAGTTCTACAAGCAGCCGCGGATCGAGATCCGGCCGCGGCCTCAGCATTCCTTTGACGGGCGCATCTATGCCGTGGCGTCGAGCGAGGACTCTGTCGACTCCGCCGCCAAGCTCGGCGCCCACATCGTCATGTTCGCCGACCGTCCGTGGGAGTTGCGAGCTCCCGGCATCGAGCGCGGGCGCGAACTGCACCGCAAATACCACGGCACCGAACCGCCGCAGATCATGCTGACCGAGTTCTGCGTGTGCGGCGCCAACCTCGCCGAGACCGAGGAAGAGGCGCGCAAGTATCAGGGAAAATTCGTCGAAAGCAACTTCCACCACTACGAATTCTTGGGCGACCACTTCAAGACGGTGAAGGGATACGACGCTTACCAGCAAAAGGCGGAGATCGCGCGCAAGGCCGGCCTTGAGGGTGCGGTGAACGGCTTCATGCAGGCGGCGAGCTGGGGCACGCCCGACAAGATCCTGCGCGGCCTGGAGCAGCGCCGGAGGGTAGTCGGCGATTTCGAGCTCAACGTCGCCTTCCGCTTTGGCGGCACGCCTTACGAGGTCGCCGAGCGCGGCCTGAAGCTCTTTGCCAAGGAAGTGCTTCCGGTGCTGAAGTCGCAATCACCGGTCAAGGCTCGAGCGGCGGCCGAGTAAGCGCGCGCCGCGACGGGTGGTAGTACGCCGAGCCCGGTACACCGCAGACCCTTGCTCCCGCTGCGTCGTCGGCGCCGACGGCTCAGACTCCCGCTACAGCCTCTTGCAGCTCGGCTATCCAAGCGGGATCATCAAACACGCTTCCCGGCCAGGACAGCCCGTAATGCTCGCGCAGCGTCGTCCCTTCGTACTCGGTTCGGAACAGGCCTCGCCGTTGCAGGATCGGGATGACCTCGGTGCTGAAGACCTCGAATTGTGCCGGCAACAGCGGCGGCATGATGTTGAAACCGTCCGCCGCGCCGTCAGCGAACCACTCCTCCATCAGATCGGCGATCTGCTCGGGTGTACCGGCAGTGACATAATGACCGCGCGCGCCAGCCAGGTATCCCAGCAACTGCCGCAATGTCGGCTTATCCCGCTTTACCAGGTTCAGAATGACCTCGGTACGGCTGCGAGCGGCCTCAACGGTGCTGGGATCGGGAAAATCCGCCGGTGACAGCGGCCGGTCGAGCGGCAGATGCGCAAAATCATGCCCGCCGAAGCGGCCGGACAGGCGCTTGCGTCCGACCTCGGGATCGCTGAGCTCGTTGACCTCCCGCACCAGCCGTTGCGCTTCGGTTTCAGTGCCGGCGATCATCGGGCTGAGACCCGGTAAAATCAGCACCTGCTCGGGCAGGCGGCCTTCGATCGCCGCCAGGCCCTTCAAATCGGCGTAGAATTCCTGTGCGGTGGCTTTCGCCATGTGAGCGGTGAAAACGGCGTCTGCGTGCCGAGCGGCAAAGCGTCGGCCCGTATCGGACGAGCCAGCCTGCACGAGCACCGGCCGGCCCTGCGGGCATCGCGGCATGTTGAGCGGCCCGGCAACCTTATAGAAGTCGCCGCGATGATTGACCGGTCTCATTCGCTCGCGCCGGGCGTAGATGCCGGTCGAGCGTTCGTCGATAATTGCGTCGGCGGCCCAGCTGTCCCACAAGGCATTGACGACCTCCATGAACTCCTCGCCGCGGGTGTAGCGGTCGGCATGGCTTACCTGTCCGGCGCCGCCGTAGTTTTCTGCCGCCGTCGCCAGCCAGGAGGTCACGATGTTCCACGCCGCGCGGCCGTTGCTGATGTGGTCGATCGAGGCGAACTGCCGAGCAAGGTTGAACGGCTCGGTATAGGTCGTTGACGCTGTTGCAATGAGCCCGACCCGGCTGGTCGACACCGCCAGAGCCGCCAGCACGGTGATCGGCTCAAGCCAGGTGCGCGGCGCCTGGGCGACATCGCCGCCCAACGCGAGCTGATCGGCTAGGAAGATCGAATCGAACAGCGCGGCCTCGGCGCGCTGTGCGAGGTCCTGGTAATAGCGAATGTCCGTCAAGGGCAGCGGCGAGGACGCCGGATGCCGCCACGACGCTTCGTGATGCCCGCGACTATGGATGAACAGATTGAGGTGCAATCGCCGCTTCATGTTCCGAGATCCTGCTTTCGGCCAGTCTTCGCGCTTCCGCCAAAGGGTGGACGCGGCGCGGGGCTTCAGTAAAGCACCTTATTCGGTGGCAATATCATGGCGCCATGCGCTTTTTAGCCGAGACAGAACCGCCGCCGACCGCGATAGTCGCGGCCTGGATTTGCGAGGGCCCGACCGATGATCACGAAATTCGACAGCTCCTATTACGGCACCGCCGACATGGGAGATCTCGGCTACACCGGCACGCCTATAAACGAGCGCCGCTATTCGAAGGAGCAGCTGGCCGCAGCGCTGCATAAGGTCGTGGCCTACGCCAAGTGCATGGACGAGCGCGGCTACAACACCTTCTGGATGGCCGAGCATCATTTCCAGCCCGAGGGTACCGAGCTGATTCCCAACCTGTTGATGATGGCGATGCACCTCGTCAACGTGACCAAGAACCTGAAGATCGGCTGCGGCTTCAACATTGTTCCGATGTGGCACCCGCTGCGCCTTGCGGAAGACTATGCGATGGCTGACATCCTGAGCGGCGGGCGGGTTATCTTCGGTGTCGGGCGCGGCTATCACACCCGCGAGGTCGAGACATTCGGCGCGCCGCTGCTCGACCAGAACGCCAATCGCGAGATGTTCGAGGAAGGCGTCGAAGTCCTGTTCAAGGCTTTCGAAGGCAAGCCGTTCTCGCACCAGGGCAAGTACTACACGATCCCGCCCGAGGTGCCGTATCGCGGCTACACGCTGAAAGAGATCACCCTGGTGCCGGCGCCCGAGCGCCTGCCGGTCGAATGCTGGCAGCCGATCCAGAGCGGCTCGGACCGGGCCTTCGATTTCATGGCCAGGCACGGCATCAGCGGCGTCATTGGCGGCGGCTCAGCCGAAGGTGGCGCGGTCGAGCGGCACATGATCGGGTTCCAGGCGGCCTACGCCCGCCGCGGCATCAAGCTCGAACTCGGCGAGCGGCTGGCGCTCGGCTACCAGTTCCATATCGCGTCGAGCCGCGAACAGGCGATCCGCGAGGCCGCGCCGCATTACGAAGAAAACATGAAGATGTTTGGCGAGCTGCGCCTCGTCCGCGCGCTGTCCGACGAGCAGATCGCGGCGATGCGCGACCCCAAGCTTGCCGGCACTGTGAAGCTGCCGACGGTCCAGGACGCCGTGAAGGCCGGCGGCTTCCTGGCCGGCCGTCCGGAGGACATCATCGAGCAGCTGAAGGCGGTCGAGAAGCGCTATCCCGGCATCGATCGCGTGATCTGCGCCACGCCGCTCGGCACGCCGCTCGATGTTCAGCTCGAGGATCTGGATCGGTTCGCGAAAGAGGTCATGCCGGCATTCCGCACCGCAAGGGTCGCGGCAGCGGCCGAATAGGGATCGGCCGTCCCATCGACCTGCTCCGGTACATCAACCTGAAGACCCAAGGCGCTCGGCCTTGCCGTGCCGCCCTCTCCACTCGCGCGCGCCGTCGAGGGCCGCTGGCGGTAGTGGATCGTCGAGCGGCTTTCGCGGCGGGTCAGGCCGCGGGATCGGTATTGGCGGCGGTGGTTCGGTAACGGGTGGCCGAGCGGGATCTGGCGGCGGCACCGGCGGTGTTCCGGGCGGCGGGTGCGGCGTCGGTCCCTGAGCGTTCATCCTTCTCAGAACGCCGGCTTCCGGCAGGACGATCCAGAGCGGCCAGGCGCTCGGTTCAGCCGCGCTCCCCGATATCAACCGGCATCTCGGAGCCGATGTTGGCGATTTTCCTGCTTGCGACAGGCTTGCCAAAGCTGCTGCCATCAAATAATGCACGGTCGGCTAAGCGCTTGAAATAATGGAGCGGCGAAAGGATTCGAACCCTCGACCCCGACCTTGGCAAGCGTGCAATGCTCTTCGCGACAGTCTTCCTCACGAGATAGAATAGCAATGGGTCCGCATCTCGCGGTCGGCAGCCTGTTATGATCCATCATCACGTCATTCTCGACGGCCGTGCCGTTAGCAACACGCCCGTCGCGACAATCGCGCATAAAATCGACGCCGCGAGCACTCCCAGCCGAATTTGCGCTAGAACCGTCTCGTCATCAAACGCCAGAGTGCCGATGAACAAACTCATCGTGAAGCCAATTCCGGTTAGAACCGCGATACCATAGAACTGCAAGACGGAGACCCCCGGCGGAAGTTCAGCAATACCGAGCTTAATCGCGGCGGTCGTGACGCCAAAGACCCCTAACTGTTTGCCGAAAAACAAACCTCCGATGATACCGAGCGGCACCGCGGCGGTCAGGCTGGAAAGCGAGACGCCTGAGAGCGGCACGCCGGCATTGGCGAACGCAAAGACTGGCACAATTCCATAGGCGACCCACGGCTTGAGCGCGTGTTCGACGTGCTCGAGTAGGCTTTCCCCCTCATAGCGGGCGAGCGGGATGGCAAGCCCCACGGCAACACCGGCTAGCGTCGCATGCACGCCCGATTTGAGCACGCAAACCCAGGTGAACACGCCAACCACGACATATGCGGTCACTTTGCGTACGTTGAGCAGATTGAGTGCGGCAAGCGCCGCTATGCCGATGCCGGAGAGCATTAGCGAGATGGCCGAAAGTTCGTCGGTATAAAAAACCGCGATGACGATGATTGCCATCAGATCGTCGTGATCGCCAAGGCAAGCAGGAACGCCTTCAGGGATGCCGGAACAGCCCGGCCCAGCAACGCGCAAATCCCGATCGCGAATGCTATGTCGGTCGCACAAGGAACCGCCCAGCCGCGCAGCGCTTGTGGATCATCCCCCCAACACGCCGCCGCGTAGATCGCGGCCGGCACGATGAAGCCGCCCGCCGCAGCAATGATTGGCAAGGCGGCTTTCTGGATGCTGGCCAGCGAGCCTTCGATTGCCTCGCGCTTGATCTCAAGCCCGATGAGCAAGAAGAAAATCGCCATCAGCCCGTCATTGATCCAGTGTTCGAGGTCCTTCGACAGACCAATCGAGCCGATCCAGATTTCGCCTTTTGCCTCGAGCAGAGCGCTGTACTGCGGTTCGAGCGCGGAGTTCGCAATCAGGAGTGCGGCGAGTGTAGCAACACCCAGCGCTATTCCGCCGTACAGTTCGGTGTTTTCCGCGTCATGAGCCATCACGGAAACCTCCCCTGCGAACACTCGCCTTACCGGACTACATTCGACGAGGTTACGGTGATCGAACGGCGAGTTTTGGGGCCTACGACTGACCGCATGAGACACAGGGCAATCCCGAAGCCCTTTGCCCCGCATGCCGACTGCATGTGCGGTACTCCCGCATCGAGGCAGTCACGCACCGGCTGAAAAGCACGAATTGATTTCCGCGCCGGGGATGTCGGATCCAAACCCGTGCGGCTGGACGATGCCGCAAGACTAATCGAGCAGGGTCTGCAAACGGAAAAACCGATGCCGTTGCTCAGGCTCGGCGGGTGGCAGCGGCTTGCTGATTCCGGTTGGCGGCCTTCTCGCGCAAGCGGCACAGCACGGCTTGTTGAACGTGTCCTGAATGCGGGTCGTGTTCCCCGTCAAACGTGCTCATCCCACCCCAACTGGCCGATCGGGGAGGGCACACTCACCATACGGAAGCACGCCACAGGGATCGGCGTGCGCCGTAGAAATCAAGCCCAACTATCCGGTTTGCCAAAACGAAAGAGGGACGCCGCGCTTGCAAAAACAGCGTCCCTCCCGCGGGATCGGTAACCCGCCAAAGCGTTTTGGGCGCATGGATTCTCGATCAACACTAGCCAAGCATGGTGTGATGAAATGTTGGTCGGGTCAGGCGACTACCTTTGTCCCGGCACCGGCGTGCCGGCAGATGGTTGTCCCGCCCCAGGAATGCCATAGACCTGGTTCGGCTGACCGTAGGCGTTT
>Ga0185299_10002081_pt1 | contig 33005 bp, 28 predicted proteins | sample PaiPotPPA55metaG_FD_128002 | JGI IMG/M metagenome (GOLD analysis project Ga0185299, IMG submission 128002) | Iron sulfur acid spring bacterial and archeal communities from Banff, Canada, to study Microbial Dark Matter (Phase II) - Paint Pots PPA... ...
CTTGTTCGAAACCCGTGCGGCGTAATCTTTTCGCAAAACTCGGCCTTACATTCGTGGCGCTGCTCATCAGCGCTCTGCTGGCGGTAGATTACTTCGCGGAACGCGCTTTGCGCCGCGATTACGAGCGCACCGCCTATTCCCAACTTACTGCCGTTGCCGGAATCGCGCAGGCCCGGGCATCAGCCCTGCCAGCGTTGCCGCCAACTCGCCCAGAAGACGTCGCCAAATTAAATGATTGGGTTTTGGAAATGGCGGCCAGTGGTTCGCGCGTAACCATCATCGGCAGCGACGGCCACGTTTTTGCTGAGTCTCAATCCGATTCACAAACCATGGAGAATCACGCCACTCGGCCGGAAGTTCGCGAGGCAATGGCAAACGGTAGCGGGCGGGCGATTCGTCACAGCGTCACCGTGAACCGCGACCTCCTGTATTACGCGGTTCGGCACGACACGGTAACTGGGCCGCCGATTATTCTGCGGTTTGCTCTACCGATTGAAACTGTGGATGAGGTGTTGCAATCGTTCCGTCGCAGCTTGTGGCTCTCTTCTTTTGTAATTTTGCTGATTGCTGGGGTCGCGGCGTTACAGATTTCACGTATGTTCACCGATCGTGTGGAGCGGCTGAAGGATTTTTCTCGCCGCGTGGCTGCCGGCGACTTCACGGCCATCCCGGCTGACAGTTCCGGGGACGCGCTCGACGCCTTAGGCGCATCGATGAATCGCACCGCCGCGCAACTCGATGAGACTATCCGTACGCTAACCGAAGAACGAAATCTGTCCACGGCTATTCTGGGAAGCATGGTGGAAGGCGTAGCGGTCGTGAACGGTGCAGAGCGACTGCTATTCGCGAATCAGGGATTCGCGGGAATACTTAATCTGAGGTTTCCGCCGAAATCGGGGAGCGCGCTGGTGGAAATTGTCCGTCAGACGGAACTGATCGAAGCGGTGCGGAATGTATTGCATGGGGAATCGCGGGTTGAGGCGGAAATTGTTACCGGGACGCTGCGACAAAAATATTTTGCCGCAACGGTAGCGTCGGTGCGGGCGGGCGATACTCTGGGCGCGGTAGTGGTGCTGCATGACATCACCGAATTGCGACGGTTGGAACGGGTGCGGCGCGATTTTGTGGCCAACGTGTCACACGAATTTCGAACACCGCTCACAGCTATACAAGGATTTGCGGAGACACTGTTGGCTGGAGCGATCGACGATGCACAAAATCGCGTGCGCTTCCTGGAAATAATTCTGGAACATGCGCGGCGGCTGGCACGGCTGACCGAAGACCTCCTGCGTCTTTCGCAAATGGATTCCGACCGGTTGGAATTGGAAATTGACGAGATCAGCGTGTCGCAAATTGTTGACAGTTGTCTGGCGACGGCGCAACACCGCGCATTGGAAAATGGCCTGAAACTTTCGGTGAACATTCCGGAAAATCCGCCAAGTGTGGCGGGCGATCGCCGCAGATTGGCAGAGGTATTGCAAAATCTGTTGGATAACGCGCGGCAGTACACCCTGCCGGGCGGTGAGATCGTATTAGGTGTGGAAGCAAGCGAATTGGAAGTGGTATTCACGGTGTCCGATACCGGCATCGGCATTCCGCGGGCAGACCAGTCGAGGATATTCGAGCGGTTTTACCGAGTCGACGCGGCGCGATCGCGCGAGGCTGGCGGGACAGGACTCGGTCTAGCGATTGCCAAACACCTGATCGAAGCGCACGGCGGCCGTATTTGGGTGGAAAGCGAAATTGGCAAAGGGTCACATTTCCATTTTTCCGTGCCGGTTTTCGATGCGCATGGAGCGATGCAGCATGTGGCCCCCAGCGATTCGGCTCAGGCGAGAAGCAACCGCGGACGAATTCCCTCGGCGTAGTTTTTTCAACCCGGGTGCTGTTGGCCGTCCTGAGCGGCCGATAAAGTTTTCGACACACACCTGCTGAAATAATTCGAGCATTCATACGCATGTGAACATCCCGTAATAATTCTGGCCGCACACTTGGCGTGGAGCGAGCGCGAAGATTGGCGCGGAGTTGCTCCGAAAGAGGTCAGCCTATGGCGAGCGTTACAAAAATAACCGGAGTACTGCTGTACGACACGTTGGTGAACTATCTGGTTTCGATGTCTCGCACAGTGGAAGGGGCGATGAATCGCGCTTTAGACGCACTCGTAAACGTGGACGGTTCGCGGACAGCCGATTTGCCGGGCGAAGTATTTTTGCTGGAGCCACGGATCAACGAAATGGAAGTAGTCATCGACGAACATGCTATTCGCCTCTTGCGCCAATGCAGTTTTAATGACGATGAGATGCGGCTGATCGTCGCCGCGCTGAAAATCACCAACGATCTGGAACGCATCGGCGACCTGGCCGTGAACCTTGCGCAATGCGTTATCTCGTTGCGGGAGATGCCTAAAATCGCGGCGATAGAAGAACTGGCACCCATGGCCGCGGCGGTGCGCAGCATGGTGGGCAAAAGCCTGGGAGCTTTAATTTTCAAGAATGTTGAGATGGCTTTGCAGGTACTAGAGAGCGACGATGCCGTGGATCAATATCGCGATCGCATTTTTGAGGAATTGCTGCGGCGCATGATGCAGGAACCCACGATGATCAGCCCGGGCTTGCAATATGTGCTTGCTACGCGGCATCTGGAGCGCATCGCCGATCACGCCACCAACATATCCGAAGACATTATTTTTTGGGTGCGCGGCCTGGATGTGCGCCACGGGAGAGGATTGCTGGTGGCAAATGAGCCGGGAGAAGACGGCGGGGCCACGACGGCGTCGCGTCTCACAGAAAATTCATACGGCCTTCATCGGGATTCAGCGGTCGAACTGCAAGACTAGCGGCGTTTGATCTTCCATTCATGTCCTACCTGGGGACCAGAGCACCCCTGGTTCTGGTCCCTATCTCCCCTTTTTGCTAGTTGATTTTCTTTCTCACGAAGTTGCCAGGTTGTCGTGCGCGACCGCCTAGTGTTTTTGAATTATTGCGCTTCTACCCATTCGAATTAAGAATCTCCGAAAGTTTCAACGTTCCGTTACCAAAACTATTGGTTTTCGTTGCGTGCCCCGCGCAACGAAGTGCGCGCAGATTTTGTGAATCTGCGGGTCCGCGTATACATGCTTAATTTTGCCAGGAGATGACCAGCATTATGAAAATGGAAGCCTGCTTGAAGAAATTCCTGATGGCGACGTTATGCATTCTCAGCTGCGGCAATGGTGTTCGAGCACAATCCGAGCCTCCGCCGCTTGAAATCAAAGGCGTCACCTTCTCAGGCAGCATTCGCGAACGTTATGAAGTGTGGGACTGGTTTCCGGCGAAGGGGCAGGATTTTTACAGCTACTCTGGCACGCTGATGCGCTTTGCGCTTTCGCAAAAGCGACAAAACTTTGATTGGACCGTGGAGTTTGCCGTTCCGGTGCTGCTGGGGCTGCCAGACCGCGCGGTCGATCCGGCTCCTCAGGGACAGTTGGGACTTGGACCCGCTTATTACGCGGCCAACAACAAGAATCAATACACGGCGTTTATTTTTCCCAAGCAGGCCTTCGTTCGCTTAAAAGGAGATCACGCCAGTCTGCAATTTGGCCGATTTGAATTTACCGATGGGAGTGAGGTAAAGCCGGTCAATGCCACGCTGGCTTCGCTGAAGAACGACCGCATCGCGCAAAGATTGATCGGCACTTTTGGATATTCAGATGTGATGCGCAGCTTCGACGGCGCGCACTACGTTTATGCAAGTGGCCCGTGGAATTTCACCGCTGTCGGTGCGATACCGACGCGTGGTGTGTTCCAGGTGGATGGATGGGGCTGGGTGAACACGCCGATCGCTTATCTTTCTGTTACGCGAGAGCTAGACAAGGGTGATGTGCACGCGGAATGGCGCGCTTTCGGCCTGTTTTATCATGATGATCGTGGAGTGTTAAAGACTGACAATCGCCCCGCGCCCGTGCGCGCGCTCGATCTGCAGCCGATTGATATCGGCACATATGGCGGCCACTTCATTGCCGCTCTACCAGCGCCGGCCGCCACCATCGATCTGGTTGCCTGGGGGGCGTTGCAAAGCGGGAAATGGGGCGCGCTTACGCAGCGTTCCGCGGCAGGTTCGGCGGAAGCGGGTTTCCAGCCGCATATTTTGCCTTCGGTTCGGCCGTGGATCCGCGGCGGCTATTTCTACTCCAGCGGAGATGGCAACCCGGCGGACGATACGCACGGGACGTTCTTTGCAGTTTTACCGACGCCCCGCGTTTACGCGCGGTTCCCGTTCTTCAATGAAATGAATAATCGGGATCTCTTCGCGGAGCTGATGCTGCGTCCCGGTAAAAATCTGGTGTTGCGCACTGATGTTCACGGTCTGTGGCTGGCCAATAGTCACGATCTCTGGTACACCGGCGGCGGCGCATATCAGCCCTGGACATTTGGATTTTCCGGGCGGCCATCAAATGGCTCGACAGCTTTCGCCAATCTCTACGACATGAGCGCGGACTATAAATTCACCCACGGCGTTACGCTGGGGCTTTATTTTGGCTACGCCCAGGGGCGCGCGGTCATCGAAAAAATCTATCCCGGCAACAGCAACGGGCTACTCGGGTTCACCGAAGTAAATTACCGTTTCTAGCTCGTTCTTCAAAAAAAAGAAGGGCAGCCCAGGGGGAGCTGCCCTTCCGCGATCCCTCGTTAAAGGGAGACGCCCTGCCGATCTTATGGCAGGTAATAGCGGAACGAAGTCCAGACCATGTTGTCGTTACCCTTTGGAGAGATGGCGACGCCGCCGGTTGGCACTCCGCCAGTCCCGGACCAGGCATCCTTAGAGAGATAGGAATACTGAACGCCGAACTGGAAGCGACCTTTCGGGCCCTGGTAGAACTTGTACCAAAAGCCGACGGTAGCTTCTTGAATCAGGCGAATATCCCCAGCGCAATTTGCCCCGGACGACGGATTGAAGTCGTTTACAGGTACTCCTTCCGAGGCGCATCCGCTATTGTTGGCGGCGAAGTTTCCGTATCCACCGATGCCAGTGGTGCTGATGACGGTATGGGTAGTGGCCGGAATGGCCGGTGTAGTAGTGGTGACGCCGCCGGTGGTGGTACTAGTGGCAGGAATGGCGGTCGTCTTGGTTATGGTAATTGCGTCATAGCCGGAATAGCCCGCACGCCAGGCATATTCCAGGCCCCAGTAGCCGTAAAGGTCGAGCTTGGGTGTGGGGTGCACTTCAATTCTTGCCAAACCGTGTGCAGTACGAATGAGCGCAAGCGAGCCATCTGGACGGGCCGTGGCGTCAGCCAGTTGTGCCCCGCCATATCGGCCAATGCCATCTCCGCCAACCGCCTTGAGACCCAAATCCACTTTCTTGTGCAAGAGCGAAAATAACGCGCTAGCACCAACACCAGCACCGGTAGCACTGCTATTCATAGCCCCAAAGCTGCTCACGACAGTGGGCGTCGGGGAGCCGCACCCGAGAGTAGTCGGGGTGGCGGGTTTCACGGTGTCAGCTGCGTTGGTTCCGACTACGCCGCAAGGATAGATGCGATCGCGGAAAAGGCTGGCGATTGCAAATATCTCATAGTGACCAAAGCCTGGATCGAGAGTGGCCTTGAAGATCAAGTCAGGAGCCTTATTGACGGTATAGCCGGTGGAATCAAATGCGTTATAGAGACCGCCGCCAGCGCCAGGAGCGTTGATGAAAAAATTCCCAGTGGTAGCGTTGGTGGCACCAGTGGTCTGGATCACGGCCGGCGCAGCGGCAGAGTTGATGGTTGTGACGCTGGAGAACCCGCGACCTCCAATGGTGGCCTGCGGTCCTTCAATGGAGAAGCCCAGGGCGAATTTGTTGCCGAAGTCCTTTACCACGCGGAATCCGTATTGCCGGGCCCAAGTGAAGCCCACGACGTAATTGGGATCAATCATCTGCGGCAGATTTTCCTGGCGATTGAGCATGCCCTTCTTGGTTTCGGTCGCTAAGCTCCACATCTGGCCACCGGTGAGAATAAAACCATTGTCGAAGGCGGCTTGCGCCCACACTTGGCGTTGCCGAAACACGTAGCTATTCGTCTGGCGGTTATTAGAAGTTGTGCCGGCGCCCAGGAAGTCCGCTTCGTAATAGCCGGTGCCTTTGACGGAGCCGATTTTTGTTTCTGCTAACAGCGAAGCGCGGCTCTGGCGGCCGGTGAAATTATTCTCACTGACATGTGCAAGATCGCCGGCTGTGAAAGGAATGCCGGTAAACGGCGTGGCGATATCTCCTCCCGTGGCGCGGCTGCGATAAACCGTTTCGGCCGCCAGGAAGCCTCCAGGCGTTAGAGCGACACCCTTATATCGAATGGCCCCAGGTCCGTCTTCTGTCGGCTTAGACTTCGGATCCTGAGGATCATGGGCCTGTTGAGCAACGACGGGTTCAGCCGAACTGTTGGCGACAGCATTGCTACTGATCGCTGCAGAGGCGGAGCGGGCCGCGTTGCTAGTCGTGACCGCCTCGCTAGCCTTTACGCTAGCTTCGGTGGCACGCGAATTTGCGGCCGCAGCGGCCTCGCGAGCTTCATCAATCTGGCGATCACGCTTGGCGAGCTCTTCTTTCAGCAATTGCAGTTGTTCCTGTTGCGATTGCAGAGTTTGGCGTAACTCTTCAATCTCAGCAGCAATGGCCGAATCCGACTTGTCGGATTTATTGGCTTCTTTGGCTTTCTCCGATGGTGCGTTCTTGGCCGCGGTCGAGTCGGCGTCTTTCGGCGAATCAGCGAATGCTATTCCCGAAGTGAGGAATAGGGATAGTGTTAATGCTGCCAGTTTTTTCATTGCCTCTCTCTTTAGATCTAAATTCAAGATGTACCGGAATAATCTGTCGCGTGGCCCAGAACGGTAAAGGCTCCGTCTTACGGTTGCGTGAATCCGATGTGAATATCCTGTAACACACCGAAGTAGCTTCCGTTTAAACCGCAGTTGGGATGGGAGTTACGAAAATTAGGAATGGGTTCAACAGCAGGTGAACAGGCCGAAAGGGGACTGCTGATGCACGCGAACCAAGCATTCTTGAAGGAGCCAAGAATGCATTCTCGTAGCGTCCAAGTGACGGGCCTCTAATCTTCTGCACCAAGGAACAGGTTATTTCGGTCCGGCCATGGTAAAGGCGAGGACAATTTGCGTCAAGCGATATTGGTACTGGGCGTCGGTGCCCTCGATGTCCGCTTCGGTCTTTTGCAAAGCGGCTTGACTGAATTCGACGATGGAGCTAAGTCCCAAATTGTAGCGAGATTGCGCGAGGTCAAAGGCGAGGTTGGCCTGCTCACGTAGCTGCTGGGTCACAGAAAGCCGTTCGTAGGCTCGATTGGTGTCCTGCCAGGCGTTACGAACGTCGCGAGCGATGTTATTCCTCAGGTCGGAGAGCCGCTGGCGATTTGCCTCTGTTTGTAAGTCTGCCGCTTTGGCGCGTGCGTCAAACATAAAACCGTTGAATAGCGGAAGATTAATATTCACGCCGGCGGCTCCGTACCAGTTGGTTAGCGGCTGGCCGCTGCGTACCGGGGTGATTCCGGCGGCGGCGAGAGCGCTGATGGTGGGCTTCTTTAAGTCATGCTCGGCGGTTGCAAACTTTTCGGCTGAGGCCACCCGATCGGTCAACGCTTGCACTTCAGGACGCTGTTGCAAAGCTTGCATGACTAAGGGATTTACATCGGGCGCTGGCGGGGTGGCATTTTTGATCTCTTCCACTGGTTGAAAATTTTGCTGGTCCTGATAACCAAGAATAGCGGATAGAGAATTCAGTGCCGCCTCGTAATTGTTGATGGCCTCCAGGAACAACAGTCGGCCACGGGCCAGATCCACATTGGCGAAGCTCAAATCAATATCGGACTTCAGTTTAGCGTTGGTCAAGGCTTGAATCTTGTCGACAAAAGTCTGGCGAGTCGTCACCGTTTCCTGGGCCACGGTCACCAGCGCTTTGGTTTCCAGGGCGTTAAAAAACGCCTGATCTACCGCCAGGACAATCTGAGCTGAGGTGGCTTGAGCCAACATGTCCTCGGCCTTGGCTTGATATTCCGAGCTTGCAAGCAGGTTGTTGGTGCGTCCAAAGTCAGTGATCAACTGGGTGACCGTAACGCCCGCGGCGGCGCGCGGGAAAATGATGGGATTGTTCAATGCGCCAGCGGTGATGCGACTTCCTGCGTGCGCGTCCGCGGCAGTAACACTGAGAAAGGCGTTGGGCAAGAGGGCTGAACGCGACTCCCGGACATCTTGTTGAGAGACCAGCGCCTGCAGTTTCCCTATGGTGATTTGCGGATTCCTTTTCAGCGCAAGGTCCTCGGCTTCCTTCAGCGTCAAGGTCGGACCGGCGGCATGGGCTGCCAGAGAATCGGCAGGTTGGGACCGCAGAGAGCCGTTTTGTTGCGATGGGGCTGCTTGCGCCGTGGAGTTCGTCTGCGGCGGCTGTAGTGCGGGCGTCTGTGCTCGAGCGGCGACACAGCCAAGAATTGTAATGGCGACGGGGATGTATGATCGGCTTCTCACGCGATGCTCTCTTCGGGAATTTGTTGGTCGTTACGATGCGCCAGAATGTACGCGGCAGGAACCAGGTAAACAGTGACGACCACGGAAACGAGTAGCCCGCCGATAATGGCGCGGGCCAGGGGCGCGTACGCTTCGGAGCCGGTGCCGAGTTTCAACGCCATGGGAATCAATCCTAGAACGGTAGCGAGCGAAGTCATCAGAATGGGCCGGAGGCGCACGCGACACGCGGTGGCCACGGCCTCGCGGAGCGGCTTCCCTTCCTCTCGCAAAGTGCGGGTGAATTCCACGATCAAAATACTGTTGGAGACGACGATGCCCACCATCATGACCACCCCCATCAGGGACATCACGTTGAGAGTCGTGCCGGTCGCCAACAAAAGAACAATCACGCCGGTAATACCGGGAGGAATCGCCAACAAAATCACAAACGGATCAATGAAGGATTGAAATTGAGCCACCAGAATCAGGAAGACCAGGACCACCGAAAGAATCAATCCAAATCCGAAACTGGTAAACGATTGATTCATGCCCTGTACGGATCCACGTAGATCGACATGCACGCCCTCAGGTAAGTGCGCGTCTTGCAAAACTTTCTGAATTCCCTTGGTCACTCCGCCGAGATTTTCCGTCGCTGGGGCGACGTACAAATCAATCACGCGGCGAAGTTGGTAGTGGTCGACTTCCGTGGGAGACTCGATGGGGGTCAGCTTTACGACGGAATCGAGAGGCGTTGAATTTTTTCCGTTGGGGGAGCGAAGAGGAATCTGCTTTAGGTCGTTGAGAGATTTGATTTGGTTTTCGCGGTACTGCACGGTCAGCAGGTAATCATTTCCGCTGCGCGGGTCTACCCAATAACTGGGAGCGATCATACCGTTGGAGTTCAAGGCGGTGATCACGTTGTCAACGACTTCTTTCTGATCCAAGCCCAACATGCTGGCGCGTTCACGATCCACGTCTAAACGCATGGCGGGGTAATCGAGATCCTGCGGAATCAGCAGGTCGTTCACGCCCTTGATTCCACGAATCTTGGCAGCCAAAGCCAAAGCGGTCTGGTATGTTTTCTCCAGATCTGAGCCGCTAACTTGCACGTCCACGGGAGCAGGCAAGCCAAAGTTGAGCACGGCATCAACCAAACCACCGGACTGAAAATAGGTCGCGACTTCCGGGATATCCTGGGCGAGACGCTTGCGCACGCGGTCCATGTACTCGTAACTGCCAACCCTGTGGTCCTCTTTCAAGCTGACTTGAATGAAAGCTGTATTTTGGCCGGAATTGCTGGTGTACATGGCGGAAAAATCCGGGGTGATGCCGATATTCGAAACGATCATGCCCAGTTCATCACGGGGAACGATGGTGCGGATCTCATCCTCAATTCTGGCTACATATTTTTCCGTTAATTCAATACGCAGTCCGGGAGGCGCTTTCAAATTAATTACAAATTGTCCGGGATCGGTGCGCGGGAAGAAGGACACACCCAGCGACGGATAAAGGGCGAGGCTCAAGAGGAAGACACCCATCAGCCCGGCCACGGTCGCTACCGGACGAGCCACGGAGAACGCCAGCGTGCGGTCATACTTGCCGAGCATCCGCTCGAAATAAGAATTGAATTTCTCCACGATGCGCCCAAATGCAAAAACTTTATCGCCGTGAATTTCTTCGTTCACTTCATGGCGCTTCATCAATTTTGCGCAATATAGTGGCACCACAGTCATCGCCACGATGTAAGAGGCGGCGAGAGACAGCACAACGGCTGCCGCTAAAGCGGTGAAGAGGAATTGACTGACGCCACTTAAGAAAGTGACCGGGAAAAAGACGATCATGGTGGTGAAGGTGGCCGCGAGCACCGGCATGGCGACTTCCTTCCCGCCCAGTTCCGCCGCGGTGGCCGGATCTTCTCCCATTTCTAAATGCCGAAAAATGTTTTCGAGGACGACCACGGAGTTATCGATCAAGCGTGAAAAGGCCAGTGCCAAACCGCCGAGCACCATGGTGTTGACCGTGCCGCCGCCGGCGGAGATGGCCATGAAGGCTGCGAGGGCGGACAAAGGAATCGAGAGCATGACGGCGATGGTCGCGCGCACGCTTCCAAGAAATAAGAGGATCATCACGGCGGTGAGCACGATACCGATTCCGCCTTCATGCAGCAGGTTGTCGATGGCTTTCTTAACGAACAGAGATTGATCGAACACTACTGCGGTTTTCAAACTCTTAGGAATGTCCGTCAAAATCTTGACCGCGCCCTTGATGCCGTTGACAACTGCGATGGTATTGGTGTCTCCGCCTTGTTTCAGCACCGGCAAATAAACGGATTTTTGCCCATCGATGCGCACCACATTGGTTTGAATCTGCTGCGCGTCCTGGGCGGAGCCGACGTCCGCGACCATCACCGAGGCCCCGGATAAAGTTTTTAGCGGGACGGCGTTAATTTCTTTCGTGGAGGGCAACTGGCTATTGGTGTAGAGGTTGTAATCCAGATTGCCGATCCGGACATCGCCGGCGGGCAGAATCAAATTGCTGTTGTTCACGGCGCGGACCACGTCCATGAGGCTGAGCTGATGGGCCTGCAGTTTTAACGGGTCCACGTAAACCATGATCTGGCGGTAACGTCCGCCAAATGGTTGCGGTACAGATGCGCCGGGAACATTGGCGACCTGGTTGCGAACGTTATACTGGCCCAGGTCGCGCAACTGGGTCTCGTTGAGGCCTTCGCCCTTTAAGGTAATCAGGCAAACCGGCAGGCTGGAAGCATCGAATTGCAGAACTACCGGCGGCAAGGTTCCAGGAGGAAGCCTGCGAAGATCAGCCATAGCCAAATTGGAGATGGAACCGGCTGCGGCGGCGGGGTCCATGCCAGCTTGAAAGTAAATTTTAATCAGGCTGACCCCGGGAAGGGAACGCGATTCAATGTGGTCCACGCCGCTGGCCAAAGTAAAAAATCTTTCGAATGGGCCGGTGATGTCGCTTTCAATCTGTTCCGGAGGCATGCCGCTAAAAAATGTAGCGACCACGACTACGGGAATCCGAATTGGGGGAAATAGGTCCACCGGCATGCGCGCCACAGTGGTGGTGCCGATGATGGCGATCATCAGGCACAGCACGATGATCAGATAGGGATACTTAATTGCGAATCTAGACATTAGGCGGCGGTCTCCGTGCGTTGGCCGCTGACATCTTTCGGTTGCACTTTTTGTCCGGGACGGAATTGGCTGCGGGCCCCTATGACCACGCGATCGCCTTCCGCCACGCCGCCGAGAACTTGCACGTAGGCCTCGCCTTCGAAGCCCAATCTAATTTTCCGTTCTTCGATTTCGTTGTTCTGGTTGACGGTCAAAATCGTGGCTTCGTTATTATTTCGCGCTACCGCTTCCAGCGGAACGCAAAGTTCGAGCGCATTTTTTGCCAACAACAAGGTGGCCTCCGCGTACATTCCTGGAATCAAATGGCCGTCGTTGTTAGGAAAATCGATTTCGGTTTCCATGGTTCGCGTTTGGCGGTCCAAGGAATCCGAGAAGCGCGAAACTTTTCCTTGGAAATCCTGATTCAGCGCTTGTACGCGCGCTTTCACCGGATCACCCAAATGGATCTGCGAGACTGCCGATTCGGGAACCGGCACGACCAGTCGGAGCTTGGACACTTCCGCCAGGCGCACCACCGGTCCGACGCCGCTGCTCGCGGAGGTACCGCCCTGAATCAATGCGCCAGTGTCGGCCAGTCGCGCGGTGATGACTCCCGCGAAGGGCGAGGTGATGCGCGAGTAACTTTCCAGCGCGTAATACTGTTTTTGATTTGCCTCGGCTACTTCAAGTTGTTGACGCGCCGCGGAAAGTTGCGCTTCCGAACTGGAGACTTGCGCTTCGGCCTCCAAATCCTTGGCCTGTGCGTCGTCGATTTCTTGCTGTGCCACCAGGCCTGCACGGGCATCGGAAGCTTGCTTCAAGCGCGCATAAGCGGAGTGCGCGGCCACGTGAGCAGACTGCGCACGATTTACGTCACTCTGCGCGCGATGGATTTCTTCTTGGGAGCGGCGTACCGCGGCATCCGCGCCGGAAAGCTCCGCGGCCAGCTCTGGAACCTCCAACACCGCCAGCACTTGACCTTCTTTTACGTGATCACCCACGTCGACATTGATATTGCGAATGTAGCCGGCGACTTTGGCGTGTACTTCCACGTCCTGGAAAGGCTTGAACTCTCCGGCGATGGTTAGAGTGTTACCTAGCGGGCGTCGTTCGACGCGCACGACCGCGGCTTCCGGGATGTTGCCGCCGGTTTCGGGATGATTGGGATCGTCGGCTTCGCTGGGGGCTCGGCCGATCCATCTCCAGGCAAGCAAAAACACAACCGCCAGGATGCCGAGCGCGATCCACACCTTTTTTTTGGTCATGCAGAAAATCCTTCGAGTCCGCCAATGGGAATCGTGCCGAGCCAATTCGACGATTCGAAAAGGCTAAAGAGACCGTTCTATCTAACAGCTACCACCCGTGGGAATGATAAAAATCGCGGACTAATTTGCCGGAGGGGGCCGAAACCACAAATCGGCGCACACTAATTGATAAGCGCAAAGATGGTGCGGAGAGACTTCGGCGACTTGACCAACAAGGATATTTATAGGGGATTCAAGCCAGGTCGTTGCAACTGCTATAGGCACGGCGAAAGTCTTACGCGCATCCGTAGGGCTGAAATGCTGCAACTCGGAAGAACCTACCGTCGCGCGGTAGCTCAAACTATGCTGAATATTGAGCTGTCCTGAAGAAGAGGAGGCCAGCGTCGCATACGGGTTGTATAGAAACAAGATCGCGAGTGCCACGCACACAGACACTGTCAGCCGACGCTTCAAACCGGATTCGAGAACGGGGCTCACTTTTTTCGCCTTCTCTGAACAATAGTAGGAAGTTTACAAGCGGTCAAGAGATGCCTGACCTGGTTTTCCGGCATGCTTCAGAGTCGTTAATCCGACAGATGAAGAGGCAAATCAAATCTTAGGGTCCAATAAGTCTCTATATAACTTGTAGTTACAGGGCATACCAATTTTAAGAGACTAACATCGGTGTTGTAACAATCCCGTAACAAAGACCAGCCACACTGAAGTGCTTCTATCTCAACCCTGGACGTGTGGAGAAAAAAACGCATGAAGCGACTCGCATCACTCTTCCTTGCTGTTCTTGCCCTCGTCGCAATCGGTGTGGCCCAAGGGGCGCTTTCGATCAACGGAGCTGGTGCCACGTTCCCATATCCAATGTATTCAAAATGGTTCGATGAGTATCACAAGAAAAACTCGAATGTTGAAATCAACTATCAATCCATCGGGTCTGGCGGGGGCATCAAGCAGGTTACGGAAGGCACAGTCGATTTCGGGGCATCAGATGGCCCGATGAATGATGAGCAGCTCAAGGCATACCAAGACAAACACGGGTTTCCGATTCTCCATTTCCCCACCGTTCTGGGCGCCGATGTCCCTACTTACAATATTTCTGGTGTGAGTGGGGAGCTGAACTTCACTCCCGAAGCTCTTGCCGCGATTTTCCTGGGCAAGGTCACCAAGTGGAATGACCCGCTCCTCGCGGACGCGAACAAGGGTGTGAACCTTCCCGCAAACGATATTGTTGTGGTGCACCGTTCGGATGGCAGCGGCACCACTTATATCTGGACGGATTATCTGTCCAAGGTCAGCGATGAATGGAAAAACAAAGTTGGCAAGGGCACTTCGGTGAATTGGCCCGTCGGTCTCGGGGGCAAAGGCAACGAGGGTGTATCTGGCCTTGTGAAGCAAACGCCAAACGCTTTTGGTTACGTTGAGCTCATCTACGCGATACAAAACAAAATGCCGTATGGCAAGGTCAAGAATTCCTCTGGACAATTTATCAAGGCGGATCTCGCCGGCGTGACAGCCGCGGCTGCCGGGGCTGCGAACAGTATGCCCGACGATTTCCGCGTTTCCATCACTGATGCTCCAGGGAAAACGGCGTATCCCATTTCAAGTTTCACGTGGTTGCTGATTCCGTCCAAGTTTTCCGACGGCACTAAGCGCGACGCGATCAAGGGCTTCCTCAAATGGATGCTGAGTGACGGACAGAATGAGGTCGAGAAGCTTTCGTACGCGAAGCTACCGAAGGAAGTGGTCTCCAAAGAAACAAAAGACCTGGACAAGATTCAGTAGTTTCATTTGAAGCGGCTGATGGCCACAACCACTACAACCGTTCCGAGCGCGGGCCCGATGGCGGGCTCGCGTTCGTTCCTCAGTAAGCTAGGCGATGGCGACGAGATCGCGCGGCTGGTGACGTTTATTTTTGCTGGCTCGGTAGTACTGATTACTTTGCTGCTAGTTTTTGAGTTGTGGCGAGAGTCGTACTTGCCCCGTCATAAATTTGGATTTGGATTTTTTGTTACTTCCGTATGGGACCCGATTTTTGACAAGTTCGGGGCGCTCCCTTTTATTTACGGAACGGTAGTTACCGCCGGGGTGTCCTTGCTGATTGCCGTGCCTCTCGGAATTGGGGCGGCAATTTTTCTGGCCGAGCTAGCGCCTGCCCGCGTCTCCGACGCCCTGCAGTTTTTTATTGATCTGTTGGCCGCGGTACCCAGCGTGATTTATGGCTTGCTGGGGGTCTTTGTCGTTATCCCGGTGATGCGCCAATATATTCAGCCGGCACTGAAGAATTCTCTTGGTTTTCTACCGTTCTTCCAGGGCCCGGCGTATGGCGTGGGTTTTCTTACCGCGGGAATGGTACTGGCGATCATGGTCATCCCGTATATCATTTCCGTTTCGCGCGAAGTCTTGATCTCCGTGCCGCGCGATCAGCGCGAAGCTGCGCTGGCACTGGGGTCCACTCGTTGGGAATCCACCTGGAAGGTTGTCTTGCCTTTCGCCCGCACCGGAATTATGGGTTCCATATTTCTGGCATTAGCCCGCGCGTTGGGAGAAACGATGGCGGTCACCATGGTGATTGGCAATACGCCAACGATCAGCGCGTCGCTTTTCTCGCCGGGATATTCCATCGCGGCGGTTATCGCTAATGAATTCACGGAAGCTACCGGGGACCTTTATTTGCAGTCACTGATCGAGCTCGGTTTGGTTCTGTTCCTGCTTACTTTCCTCTTGAACGGCATGGCCCGCCTGCTCATCGTGATTACCTCGCAGCGGGGAAGCGGAATGGGGCAAGCATGAGCCACCGTCTACGCTGGCGCAAATTTGTCAGCCACTTCATGCTGACCATGACCGGACTGTGCGCGCTGGTTGCCGTGGCAGTGTTGTTTTTCATTCTCGGCTACCTCGTTTACCACGGCGGCACCTCGATTAGTTGGAATTTCTTCACGAACCTGCCGGCTCCGGTAGGTGAAACCGGTGGAGGCATGGCTAACGCTATCGTCGGGAGCGCCAAACTGCTTCTTCTAGCTTGTCTGCTGGGCGTTCCGATCGGATTTTTCGGCGCTATTTACCTGGCGGAATTCAGCAGCGGTACGATCGCCTTTGTGGTGCGCTACGCCGCCGATTTGTTGAACGGCGTGCCGTCGATCGTTATCGGGATATTTGCCTATAGCCTGGTGGTCCTGCCCTTCAAGCATTTTTCCACGCTGGCTGGCGGCTTTGCCCTGGGGCTGATGATGATTCCCATAACTTTGCGGAGCACCGAGGAGTTTCTGCGCGCGGTACCGCGAGCATTGCGCGAAGGGGCCATGGCCTTGGGGGCCAGCCAGTGGAAGACGATTGCATCGGTAGTCGTCCCGGCCGCGTATCGCGGGATACTGACGGCGATTTTGTTGGCCTTTGCGAGGGTTGCGGGCGAAACCGCGCCTCTGCTGTTTACGGCATTCGGAAATCGTTTCTGGAGTCCGGGCTGGAATCAACCCACGGCGTCGCTGCCGGTAATGATTTTTACTTATGCGATTGCGCCGTATGACGATTGGCATCGCCAGGCTTGGGCTGCGGGCCTCGTGTTACTTGGCCTAATCCTGATTATTAATATTATCGCGCGGGTCATTCTGTCCCGTGGCGTAGCGGTTCCGAGGACTTAATCATGGCTTCTGTGAGGTCGGCAGTGTCCGTAAAAATAACACCACCAGTGTCAGTTCCTACGAGTCGCGAAGCGCACGCACCACTGGTCATGCGCATGACCGTCGCGAAGGTCAATTTTTATTATGGGCCCAAACAGGTCTTATTCGACATCAACCTGAATATCGCTACAAACAAAGTGACTTCGCTAATCGGCCCTTCCGGGTGCGGCAAATCGACATTGCTCCGTACTTTGAATCGCATGCACGAGACAGTGCGCAGCTCCCGGCTCGAAGGCGAAATTCTTATCGATAATCAAAATATTTTTGCCCAGGATGTAACCGCGCTGAGACGCCGGGTGGGCATGGTATTCCAGCGGCCGAATCCGTTTCCAAAATCAATCTTCGATAATGTGGCTTACGGGCTGCGGATTAATGGCGTCAAAGGGTCTATCCACGACGCGGTGGAGAAGAGTCTTCGCCACGCGGCGCTATGGGACGAAGTGAAGGATCAACTGCATAAGTCGGCGTACGAACTTTCCGGCGGCCAGCAGCAGCGGCTCTGCATTGCGCGGGCGCTGGCAGTGGAACCCGAGGTGTTGCTGCTGGACGAGCCGTGTTCGGCGCTGGATCCCATCAGCACCGCGAAGATTGAAGAATTGCTGGTGCAGTTAAAAGATCTCTGCACCATCGTGATTGTCACGCATAATATGCAACAAGCCGCGCGCGTCAGCGACTTCACCGCGTTCCTGCTTACGGGCCAACTGATTGAATTCAGTCCGACCCCGCAGCTCTTCACTACGCCCAGCGATGCGCGAACGGAAGCGTATATCACGGGCCGCTTCGGCTGAGACTTAGAACCGAACCAGCCGGGCCGGGTTTTGTAGTTCTGCCTGAGGGGACGAATGGAACGCCATTTCGAACGAGATTTGAATGATCTGAAGGAGCGGCTGCTCTGGATGGGCAGCCTTGCTGAGCGCGCGGTGCACCAAGCGGTACATTCCGTGCTGGATTCCGATGAGCAACTTGCGAATCGGGTGCTGGCCGAAGAAGACGCCATCAATGAATTGCAGATTGAGGTGGATGACCGCGTCGTGCAGCTGCTCGCGCTGCACCAATTGATGGCCGTGGACTTGCGCTTCGTGCTGGCGGTGTCGCGCATCAACAACGATCTGGAGCGCATCGGCGATCAGGGCGTGAATATCGCCCAGGGCTCCTTGCGAATTTTGCGTCACCCGCGGGTGAAGCCGTATGTCGATTTGCCGCGCATGAGCGAACTCGTTGAAGAAATGGTGCGCAATGCGCTGAACGCGGTGGTGCGCCGGGACGTGGAGCTGGCACAGAAAGTTTTGGCTAGTGACGATCAGGTCGATAATTTTCGCGACCAGATTTTTCGCGAGTTGCTGACGTACATGATGGGCGACTCCAGCGTGGTCTTTCCGGCCTTTGAGCTGATTCTGGTGGCTAAGAATCTGGAACGAATCGGCGATCACGCCACCAACATCGCAGAAGACGTTATTTACATTGTGCAGGGTCAGGATGTGCGGCATCCCACGGTGGATCGCCGCTAGTCTGCTGTTGCTGCCGCCTTCGGACGCAATGCGAAGAGCAACAGGGCGATCAAAGCGCTAACACCACTGATCACCGCACCGATGGTGCGATCGGGCGTTCGAATGAAACGCACCACTACATGTGACGACCCAGCCCCTAGCGGCAAGGTGATCTGGCCTGTTTCTCCACTTTGCTCTGGAACCACGACGGCTTCGTTCACCTCAACCCGCCACGCGGGGTAATCGAGCAGCCGTAGCTTCAAGACCGCAGGTTCGCGCGTGGAGATGCGCATTTCTTTTCTCGCAGCAGTCCAGCGCTGCACAGTAACCTCGGCAGGGGATTTGAGCCCCGCTTCCGCTTCGGGCGTGGGCGTAACCATTACTCGCTCTGATTTCTCCGGTAACAGAGAGTGGTCATCTCCCAGCGGGTCATATTCATCTACGCCTTCGAATCCTTGATCGTTTTGCAGAGCTTCCAAAAGAACTGGGACGTCTTCGGAGTCCCACCAGGTGTGCCGCACCATGTACGTCGCGGTGCATGCCAGGATAGCCAGCACCGCAGCGATCATCGCTGCCGCACTGTATCCGCGCGCTCGTTTTTGAACTATCGCGGCGGAGATGAAAAATGCAAACGGAATTGCCAGAACGGACATCCAGCGCCATGGGAATTGCACGAAACGCAGCTTGGGAAACGCCTCCCAAAAAATATTGCTTATTCGCAGCATCAGGAATGCCGCGGTAACGGAAAGCGCAACCAACGAGCCCCAGAGGCTCTTCTTTAGGGGTTGTGCACTTGATCGGCTACGTGGAAAACTCAACGCCGCAAATATGCCGGTCAACGCGATCATCAGGATTGCGGTGTTGGAGGCGATGCGATTGAAGGAGTTATGTTCCGCGTCGGCAATAACGGCGTATAAAAAATTCTGTGACGGTTGCAAACCGGACGCGAGGGCCAGGGAAATATTCACCCAGCGTTGTTCATACGCCGCGGGCAGTAGATAAAAACCTGCCAGCCCAAAACCCAACGCCAGCGCGACGGCGCCGTGCACCAATGGCAGCCACGATTTTTTTGTAACCGCGGTCCACGCAAACAGCATGGCCAGGCTGTAGCTGGCGACCACCCCTGCGGGGGCGTTGGTCAGCCAAACTAGCTCAAACGTAATGGCCAGAAATACGATGGAACGACGGGCTGAGCGAGCAGGCCGGTCAAAGAGTCCGAACACTTCTGCTGCGGCCAAAAACAGTAACGGAAAAAAAGCCAGTGCGAGTTGCTCCGCGAAATCGCTGCGCATGTACACGATGAGCAGCGCATAGGGATTCGCTGCGTAACAAACTGCGCAGACCAGCGCGCCGCGCTGCGGGAATACACGCCGCCCCAGCCCAAACGCGCACATTCCGGCCACAGTCTGCGTCAGAACGATGAATACTGTCGGCACAAAAATCCACGGCACTACTAATCCGAGCGCGGCACCGAACATCCATGAAATTGGAGGATAGAAAATAAATCGTGGCTCGCCGAATCCGTGATTCGCTCCTCCTGCCCATCGCGGGATGAGAATTCCTTCGCGCCACTGAGTTGCCGCGTCAATCCAGGAGGCCACGTGAAATGAGAAGTCGTGGCCGGAAGCGTTTCCCAACCAAAAAAATGGAGCAATGATCGCTAGTGCGGTAGCCAGCGAAAGAGGCAATGCAAACAGCCAGGCTCGCTTGGCATTTACAGTTAAATTTGCAGCGCTAGTTTCGGCGGAAGAAACTGTCATGCGAGGTTCATGGAGTTAAATGGTGAAAGCACTCGTGGTAAACAGAGAGTATACGAGATGCGATTACGTCAGCGTGCTTCGGCCCGATCGTTTTTGTAGACCACGCCTTCCTTCATTACGAAAAACACGTGTTCCGTCTGCCGAATATCCTGCAGCGGATTCCCGGGAACGGCAACGATATCAGCGGACTTGCCAGCTTCCAGGGCACCAATCTTGTCAGAGAGTCCTAACAATTCGGCATCAACCGATGTTCCGGCTCTTAATGCGTCGACGGGCTTCATGCCGAGATCGACCATCTGGTGGAACTCTTCGCCATTGCGTCCGTGCGGATAGACTGCAGCATCCGTGCCCAGTCCGATTTTTATGTTCTTCGCGAGGGCTCTTTGAAATGTCTTATGCAAGGAGGTCATGGCTTGTTCGGCTTTCAACCGAATGGCGGGTGGAATATACATGCCCGCCTGCATTTGTTCCGACAATCCTTGCAAGGCCATCAACGTGGGGACGTAGTAGGTGCCGTGCTGCTTCATCATGTCCAGCGCTTCGTCGTCGAGGAAAGAGCCATGCTCGATGGAATCCACGCCTGCGCGAATGGCGCGCTTGGCGGCCTCCGCTCCATGACAATGCGCGGCTACTTTTCTTTTCAGTGCGTGGGCTTCATCGATCAGCGCGTTCAATTCTTCTTGGGTCAGTTGAGGAGTGTCAACATCGTCGGCCAGAGAAAGGACGCCGCCGGAAGCGCAGGTCTTAATAATGTCGGCGCCATATTTGTGAGCGAGGCGCACGGCGTAACGCATTTGGTCTGGGCCATTAGCGACTCCTTGTTCCGGTCCGGTTTCATGTCCGAAAACGCCGGAGCGGTACCCGGTTTCATCGCAGTGGCCTCCGGTAGTTCCGATGGCATGCACCGAGACCAGCATGCGCGGTCCGGGAACTTCGCCTTTGCGAATAGCGTTACGCAGGCCGACGTCAATGAAGTCATGCGAGCCGACATCGCGCACAGTCGTGAATCCCGCCATCAAGGTAACTTTCGCGTTGGCGATGGAATCCAGCGTTTGCTCAGGGATGGTTTTTTGCAGTGAGTCCAAGGCCGCCTGTTTATAGTCGGTGGTGTACATTCCGGTCAGATGCGTATGGGCGTCGATAAATCCGGGCAAGAGTGTCACATCTCCAAGATCGATTACTTCCGCTCCGGCCGGCACGGTGGCGTTGGCACCTGCAGCGGAAATTTTTCCCCCGGTCACGATGACCAGGCCCGGCGTCACTAAAGAATTGCTCTTGCCGTCGAACAACCTCGCCGCCCTCAACACCACCGTTCTTGTCTCAGGCGCCTTACTTTCAGGCTTCTGCGCTTGTCCATGAACTTGCGCCACCGCTATGCACGCCACCAGAAATACTCCAATTGCCCTGTGCATCAAGCTGGTCTCCTCTTCTACGACCCAACGCACGATAGCTTGCTGGCATGAAATGTCAAGTCTCGTGATCGTTCCGATCATGATCTCCGCTATCACACTCGGGCGACCCGTCACCCACCCGAAAACACTATTGACGTGCGCGGGCGCCCAGATGAAAATGCGCCACGCGCTGGGCTCAACTTGAGGGGGTCCTCTCGCCGTGTTCTACTTCATCCTGGAAGGATAAATAACAAATGTCAGAGATCGCCGTGATCGCAAATCAGAAGAGCATCTTAAAAAACCAAAAAGAAATTATTGCCAATCAAACGAAGATCAAATCCAACCAGGAAGTTATCAAAAAGAATCAAGCCACAATTCTAAAAAATCAGGGTAGTCTCAATACCATCATCAAGAATCAGAAACTGATTCTGGCTTTGCTAAAGAAGTAGTTCAGTTTTCCATACCGTATGTAACGATGTTGAAATTCGCTGCGATTCGTTTTTTGGCAGTATGGCTTTCTGTCTTTGTGAATTTCGTCCCGTTTGACTTCATTTCATTTGAATTTGGCAGCGTCCATACCCGGTTCGACTCCACCGGACTTGCTGAATCTTCGAAAGCCGCGCGACTGATCGTCACTTCCTACAACATTCACTCATGTGAGGGTCTCGACCTTCGCCTGAGGTGTGATCGTATTGCTGCAATTCTCAGTCGCACTCACGCCGATGTCATTGGGCTCCAGGAGGTGCGCGCAGGCCAGGAGCGGGAGATTGCGCGCGTTCTGGGCTTCCATGTGGTGTTTGCAAGGGCTGATCACGTGGGCGGCTATGAATTTGGCAACGCCATTTTGAGCCGCTTTCCGATTCGAAGATCTGATGTTTATCCACTGGGAGTGCCGCACCACGAGCAGCGCGTGTGTCTGCACGCGGAAATTGCCTGGCCGGACGACGGAAGCGTGATCCAAGTTTTTAGTGCTCATCTTGGTCAAAATGAAAAGGAAAGACAGCAACAAGCAGAACGCCTGGCGTCGAACTCCATTCTCGAAAACCCTTCGTTCCACGATGCGCCGCGGATCCTGCTGGGCGACTTCAACGAGAAATCGCGAAATGGGATCGTGAACCAGACACTTGGGAGCTTCCAATGTGCCGCCGGAAGATCGTGGACGGCATTTTTCCCTATCGTTTATCTCGATCGCGTGTGCATCAGCAGTGACTTGAAATTTGAGGACTATCACATTTATAGAACCGGTAGCGCATTGATTGCCTCGGACCACGCCCCCATCACTGCCGTCGTACTAACGGCTACGGCCCCTTAGACCACTGTAGTCCGGTCCCTCAAGGCATCGGCCAAAACTAACGCTGCTCCGCTGAACAGTAGGGTGTCGACAAAATAGTTCAACGAGACAATGTCGGTGGGACTCGCCACTAGAACCGGCAGGTAAACAAACAGAACAAGAAGCAGAATCATCACGCCCAAACAGGTTGCTGCCATGCGCGCTTTCTTGTTGACGAGGAGAGCTATCCCAGCCGCAACAAGCACCGTACCCGCGAGATAAGCCCACGGCAGGCGTCCGGGAACCCACACCGGGATGATTTTTTCCAGCGGAACTCCTGGCGCAAACTCTGGATGCAGAAAATGTTCGACGCCAAAGAACACTGCGGGTATTGCGACGAAAAATCGTCCTACGGCCACAAGCGCGGGCACGCTCCTCCCATGAGATCCCGCATAAGCAAGAGCGCCGCCGCTGAAAGCCGTATCTCGCAGGCCGACCGCCCAAAAGAATCGATTGCTGGGGTGGGCAATGATATTGGGTATGTGAATCAAGAGTACGAATGAAAAAAGCATTGCGCCCAAAAGCGTCGACGCCAATGGCGACTGGATCTGGACTGTGATGCTGAGAGCCGCGGCGATCAGAGCGAGTCCCACCAGATAAACCCAGAATTCGTGCGCCGGTAACCACCGCGGAACGATGTTCGCGATATCCGCCGTATTCGTAAGATGCTCCGTTCCGAAGACGGCCAGCGGAATCGCCAGAAACAATCGCCCGAACGGCATGATCTTGTCGAGCCCGCGCATTTGCGGGAGCTCGTCTTTGAGGATCTTTACCAGGCCGACGACCAGTAGTATCGATCCAGTGAAATACAGCCAGAAGATCCCGCTCGGCCATCCGAAGCCGGCAAAAGCGGCCGCAAGACCAGCGTCGGCGAAATCCACGAATCCGAAGAGCATCCCGTTACCCCATTTCCCGACTGTGAACCACGTCGCTTCGGAAGGGTTGCCCCCTATAAAATGGCAAGCGTGGAAGTGATGTGATGATTATAAGATGGGGCAGGAAAGTCAGGAGCAATCATGGCCCATCAAGCACCACTTAAATATGTCTTCTACATTGCTGCGACACCGGAGAAGGTGTGGGAAGGCTTTGTGTCGCAGGAGTCGAACCGCATCATCTTCTCGGGCGCTGAGCTCCAAGCGGATTTTAAGCCTGGTGGCTCGCTCGCATGGGTCGGCCCCGGACCCGAGGGCAAGCCCATGACCTACGTTCGAGGGAAGGTCCTTCGATTTGAGCCGCCAAAAGTTTTTCAGTACACCTTCGCAATGGGCGAAAATGCTAAGGCGTCACGGGCAACTATCGAACTGGTGCCCGAGACGGAAGCAATAAAAGTAACCGTGACGCATGACGAGTGGGCCGAGGATGACCCCACTTACGCTGCCTGCGCCGATGGATGGCCGCGCATTCTTTCCCGCCTGAAGACCCTGCTCGAGACCGGGAAGACATTCAAACCGCATTGATACGGTCGCAAATAACATCATCAAGAATCAAAATCAGCCCCGATTCCTAGGAATTCGCGCCGCAGCCGTGCAGCTCCGAAGGTGGGCAATTTTTTTCGCAGCGTTACGACCTGCTGTTCGAGATGTGCAGCGGTTTTGCGCGGATGGCGATGCGGAGCGCGGCTGTGCTCCTGCAACCCGGAAGGGCCGTGCTGTGGGTACCGCCGCCACCACTTACGAACGGTCAGCGTGCTGGTGGCAAAGAGCCGCGCGGTGGGCTTTGATGCCGCGTTGCCGACCGATTCCACTAATCGCAGACGATGGTTGTAGAACGGCCGGAAGTAACCATGGCGCGACGATTCTAGTCGCGGCCCGCTGCCCGGCTCTCCCCCCAGCCGGGCAGCCATCTCTTTCCGCCGCTTGGGACTCACACCCTTCAACTGCGCTAGGGGGTAACGATGTACCCTTCCAATTCCATCAGCCCCGATTCCTTGACTTGCTCGCTCCGCGAATCAATAATGATAAAGCATGAACCTACGCGCGGAGGCGCTGCCGACATGTTCCTTGACGTTAAGGATCTGGCCGTTCGCAAGTTGCGGATCCGGAAGACTTACGCGCCCGGAAGCGTGGATTTTCATTCCTCGGAGATCAAGCAACTAGAACCCTTGGAAGTAAACGCCACGGCGGAGCTGCTGGAAGGGCAGATTCGCGTGGAAGGCCAGCTCGATACGAAAATCGAGCTGCAGTGTGCGCGTTGCCTGGAGCCGGTGGTGGAGGAAGTAAACCGCGCTTTTGATTTGTTTTACGCACCGTTGCCGAAAGACGAAAAGCCGAAAGAAGACCGGCTGAAGGACGACGATACCGAGATTGGATTCTTCCAGGGTGAAGGTCTCTTCCTGGCCGACGTGGTGAAAGAGCAGGTGCTGCTGGCGTTACCTTTGAAGGTTATTTGCCAGAGCGACTGCCGCGGTTTGTGCCCCAATTGCGGCGCAAATTTGAACCACGAAGAGTGCCGGTGTGAGACCCACGCGACGGACCCACGTTTGGCTCCGCTCGCGCGCCTCAAGCAAGACTGGCTGAAAAAACAATAGTTTCCGGGCCATAAAGGCCCGATTTATCTCCGCCAGCGCGCGGAACAAGGAGTAGTGTCATGCCTAACCCTAAACGACGGCATTCCAAGCGGCGCACGAGCACACGGCGAGCTAACGATTTTTTGACCAAGCCATCGCTCGGCAAGTGCCCAAATTGCCATGAAATGAAGCAGCCGCACCAGGTTTGTCCTCACTGTGGTTATTACAAAGGGAAAGCCGCTCAAGAACCGGCGTAGCTTTTAATCTTCCGTAGTCTGCGGACGAAATCCAATGATCACGATAGCAGTTGACGCCATGGGCGGAGACCACGCGCCCCGGCCCGAGGTGGAGGGCAGTGTGCTAGCCGCACGCGAGTACGGCGTGCGCATTATCCTTGTGGGGCAGCCTAACGCGTTGCGCGCGGAACTCGCGAAGCATGCGGCGCCCAACTTGCCGATTGAGATCGTGGCCGCCAGCGAAGTGATCACCATGGATGATCATCCGGCGCAGGCGTTTCGCAGGAAGAAGGATAGCTCCGTGCACGTGGCGGCGCGGCTCGTTCGTGAAGCAAAGGCCGATGGCCTGGTGAGCGCTGGAAATACCGGCGCAGTCATGACCGTGGCGAGATTTTTGTTGGGCACGCTGGAATCGGTGGACCGCGTGGCGTTGGCCGCGCCATTCCCGAACGCCAAAGGCGGAATTTCTGTTTTGCTGGATGTCGGCGCCAATGTCGATTCGAAGCCCGAACACCTGGTGCAATTCGCGGTTATGGGGGAGATGTATTACCGCGCGACGTTTGGCAACCGGCGCCCGCGCGTCGGGTTGCTGTCGGTCGGCGAAGAGGAAATCAAAGGCAACGAATTGACGCGTGAAGTGTACACGCGCCTGAAGAAAAGCCCCGTGCATTTCGTGGGCAACGTGGAAGGCGGCGATCTTTTTTCGGGGATTGTGGATGTGATCGTGTGCGACGGGTTTATCGGCAACGTCGCGCTAAAAATTTGCGAAGGGCTGGCGTTGGAAATTTTCGGTTTATTGAAAAAGTCGATACAGAGTTCGCTGGCATCGCAGGTGGGATTTCTTTTTTCGCGGGGAGCGCTGAAGGGTTTGAAGAAGACCATCGACTACACCGAATATGGTGGTGCGCCGCTGCTCGGTGTGCGCGGTGTGTGTGTTATCGGCCACGGGCGATCCAATGCCAACGCTATTAAGAATGCTATTCGCGTCGCCGCGGGACTCGCGCGTGCGCAAATGAACGACAAAATCGAACAAGAGCTTTCGGCCGCCGCGGTACACCCAGACCGTCCCGGCATTCGCGCGCCAGAAATGCGAAAGACATAAGACAGGAAGACAAATGGGCAAAGTAGCATTCGTTTTTCCCGGACAGGCTTCGCAATATCCGGGCATGGGCAAAGAACTGGCGGAGATGTATCCGTCAGCTAAAGCCGTTTTTGACGAAGCCGACAAAGCGCTGGGATTTTCCATCTCAAAAATGTGCTTTGAAGGCTCGGAAGAAGACTTGAAGCTTACCGCCAATACGCAGCCGGCGATTTTGACCTGTTCGATTGCCACGTATCGCGTGCTGGAAGAGAAGGGGCTTGCCCCGGACTTTGTGGCCGGGCACAGCCTCGGCGAATATTCAGCGCTGGTGGCCGCTGGATCGCTGAAGTTTGCCGACGCGGTGCGGCTGGTGCGCAAGCGTGGCAGCTATATGCAAGAAGCGGTTCCCGCAGGCAAGGGCGCCATGGCTGCGATCATGGGACTTTCACCCGCGGTGGTGAGCGATGTTTGCAAGCGCGCGGCGCAGGGACAGGTTTGCGCTCCGGCGAATCTGAATTCTCCAGATCAAACGGTGATCTCTGGTGACGCTGACGCAATTAAGCGCGCCGTGGAGCTGGCCTCTCAAGCGGGCGCTAAACGCGCCACGATTCTTCCCGTATCCGCGCCATTTCATAGCGCGCTGATGATGCCGGCGCAGGAAAAATTAGAGCATGAGCTGAAGAAGACTCATTTTGATAAGTTGCGCGTCCCATTGGTCACTAATGTGGATGCCGACACCATCGAAACAGGGGACCAGGCCCGTGAGGCGCTGGTGCGGCAGGTTACTGCGGCGGTGCACTGGGAAGAATCGGTGCGGCTGTTGATTGAAGAAGGCGTCAACACGTTCGTTGAGGTGGGTCCCGGTAAAGTGCTTACCGGGCTGCTACGACAAATTGAACGCTCGGTGGCTACGTTGAACGTGGAAGACGAGACGAGTTTGCTGAAGACAGTGGAGAAAATCGCTGGTGCGCGCTCCGACGCAGCGTAGATACTCACGAAAGTTGTGCGCACACAGCTCGCGAAGATTGCGATGCAAAAAGTTTCAGGGAGCAGTTCAGTAGATGTTCAGTTTAAAAGATAAAGTCGCCTTGGTAACCGGCGCGTCTCAGGGAATTGGATGGGACATCGCGCAGGCGCTGGTGGTCGCTGGCGCCAAAGTGGCTGTTGCCGCGCGCACGGAAGAGAAACTCGCTCTGCTCGTCGGCGAACTAGAAGCGGCAGGCGGCGAAGCTATCGCCGTAAAAATGGATGTGGCGGACGCGGAGCAAGTGAAGGCGGCCTTCAAGCAAGTGATCGACAAATTCGGCCGGCTGGATATTTTAGTCAACAACGCGGCCATCACTCGCGACGGCCTTGCAGTACGCATGAAGGCAGATGACTGGGACGCGGTCATTCGAACCAATTTGACTGGCGCGCATTTATGTATTCAACAGGCGCTGGGCACCATGATGCGCGCGCGCGCCGGCCGGATTATCAACGTAAGCTCGGTGGTGGCGCAAATGGGCAATGCCGGGCAGGCCAATTATGTGGCCGCGAAAGCCGGGCTGATCGGCTTAACCAAAGCCATCGCGATGGAGATTGCTTCGCGGAACATTACTGTGAACGCGGTTGCGCCGGGATTTATTGAAACGCCGATGACCGATGTTTTGTCCGACAAAGTGAAAGAGGAGTTGAAGGCGCGCATCCCGCTCGGACGGCTAGGGGTCCCGCGCGATGTCGCCGCTGCGATTGTCTTTTTGGCTAGCGATGAAGCTGCTTACATAACTGGACACGTGCTGGACATAAATGGCGGGATGTACCTGGCATGATTTACCGGTGGAGCGCTTTAAAAGCCGTTAAAGTTGACCTAGCAGGATAGGGTGACTAGAATGAACGGGTTATCGGCGCCATCGATATTCAGCGGTAAAGCTGGCACCTACGCCCGGCTGAGCGGAAACCAATTTTCCAGAACGACCTTGAGCCTCATCGGTAAAAGGCAAACCAAGCGATAGCAGATCGCGGAGGAAACAGGAATGGCCAGTGTGGAAGAACGCGTTAAGCAGATTATTGTCGAGCAGCTCGGCGTCGATGAAGCGGAAGTTACGCCCACAGCGTCTTTCGTGGACGATCTGGGAGCGGATTCGCTCGACCAAGTGGAATTAGTGATGGCCTTCGAAGAAAGTTTCGGGATTGAAGTGCCTGACGAAGACGCGGAGAAAATGACGACGGTAAAAGATGCCGTCGAATATATCGATAAGCACTCCAAGGGAAAGTAAGTCACGGTCTTATCACCTCAACAGGGAGCACCAAACAGTTGACTCGCCGTGTAGTTGTGACGGGCGTTGGATTGGTCTGCGCGCTGGGCACCGGCACGGAGGAGAGTTGGTCGAACCTCGTCGCGGGTAAGAGCGGCGTGGGGCCTATCACCCTGTTTGATACCACAGGTTTCGATTGCAGGATTGGCGGCGAAATAAAAAATTTCGATCCGTTTCGCTGGATTGAAAAAAAAGAACTGAAAAAGATGGGCCGGTTTATTCAGGTGGCCCTGGCGGGCGCGGACTTCGCAATCAAGATGTCCGGTTGGAAGAGAGAAGATTCGGACCTCGATGAAGTTGGGGTTTACGTTTCCTCCGGCATCGGTGGTTTCGACATCATCGAGCGCGAACATATCAAGTTGATGCAGGGTGGTCCGGGCCGCATCTCACCTTTCTTCATTCCGTCGGCTATCGTAAATCTCGCTTCCGGGCATATTTCTATTCGTTATGGCGCGCGTGGACCGAATTCCGCGACTGCTACGGCGTGTTCTGCTTCGGCGCACGCTATTGGCGATTCTTTCAAAATTATCGAGCGTGGGGCAGCGGAAATGATGATCTGCGGCGGCACGGAAGCCACGATCACGCCCATGGGTGTCGGCGGATTCTCGTCCATGAAAGCGCTTTCGACGCGTAATGACGATCCCTCGCATGCCAGCCGCCCCTTCGACGCACAACGCGACGGTTTTGTAGTCGGCGAAGGCGCGGGGATTTTGATTCTGGAATCGTTGGAGCACGCACAGAAACGCAACGCGCCGATCATGGGCGAAATTGTTGGTTACGGTATGTCGGGCGACGCATATCACATTACGCAGCCGGCGGAAAATGGAGACGGTGCGTTTCGCGTGATGCGGGCGGCGATCAAGGACGCAAGACTCACACCCGAAGATATTGGTTATGTGAACGCGCATGGCACGTCCACGCCGCTGGGGGATGTGATTGAAACGCGCGCGCTCAAGCGTGTTTTTGGAGACCGGGCGAAAAGCGTGCCTATCAGCTCGACCAAGTCTATGACAGGCCACTTGCTTGGTGGTGCCGGAGGGTTGGAGGCGGGCATCAGTGTTTTGGCGCTCCGCGATCAAGTGATACCGCCAACGATTAATCTGGAATCGCCCGATCCCGAATGCGATCTGGATTACGTGCCGAATGTTGCGCGCAAAGCGACCCTGGATTATGCACTGTCCAATTCATTTGGATTTGGCGGCACGAACGCCGCGTTGATTTTCAAGCGTTGGAGCGGGAAATAGACGCTGCTACGCTGTTTTTACCAGGAAAAATATCGTGAAAATTATTGTTTGCATCAAGCAGATTCCCGCCAAGGATGCGCCGCTCTCCATAGCCGGCAACTGGATAAAGGAATCCGATATTGGATTTGAAATGAACGAACCGGACAGCTATGCGCTCGAAGAAGCATTGCGTTTGAAAGAAAAGCATGGTGGCGAAGTGGTGGCTATCTCCATGGGTCCGGAACGCGTAAAGCAAACGATCAAGGAAGCGCTAGCCAAGGGCGCAGATCGCGGCATTCACATTTCGGACGATCAGTTCGCGCAACTCGACCCGCTAAGCTCCGCGCGCATGCTTGCGGAAGCTTTGCGCAAAGAAAATGCCGATTTAATCCTGACCGGCTTGCAAAGCGATGACCACGGGTTTGGACAGACAGGTGTGCTCGTTGCAACGCTTCTGGATCTGCCGCACGCCACGATCATCATGCAAATTGAAGTACAGGAAAAAAAGATGCGGCTGAAGCGGGAGCTGGAGGCCGGGTGGTTTCAACACATCGAATGTCCGCTTCCCGCCGTGCTGTCAATTCAGTCGGGCATCAACAAAGTGCGCTATGCCACTCTGAAGGGCATCATGGCCGCGAAGAAGAAAGAGATTGCCTCCATAACCCGTGAATCGCTGGGCGTGAAGTCTGAGCCTACGCAGAAGATCGAGAAGATTTATGTTCCAACTAAGACGAAAAAGACTGAATTCCTGACCGGTACGCCGGCGGAAATGGCCACCAAGCTGGTCGAGAAATTGAAATTCGATGCCCGTGTCATTTAATGAGCTATTTAATGAATTCGCCCGCGCTAAGGAACCGAGACGGTAAATGAAAATCCTAGTAATTACCGAGCAGCGCCAAGGCAAGTGGAATAACACCAGCTTTGAAACGCTGGTGGCCGCGCAGCAGATTGCGGCCGATACCGGCAGCGTCATCAGCGCGCTGGTGATTGGAAAGGGCGTTGCCAATTTCGCCGAGGACCTGTCGGGAAAAAATATCGCGGAAGTTCTGCTTGTGGAGCATGACCTGCTGGAAGCCTACACGCCCGATGGATATTCTCTGGCGCTGTCGCAGGTCATCGCCTCGTCAAAACCGGATCTGGTCTTGTTTCCGCATACTTATCAGGTGCGCGATTTCGCTCCCAAGCTTGCGGCCATGATGGGCAAAGGCATGATCGCGGATTGTGTCGGCTTTCACAAAGAAGGCGATAAAATTGTTTTTGTGCGCCAGATGTTTCAAGGAAAAACGGCGGCTGACGTCACCTTTCAGGGTGCGGCTCCGTGGTTTGCTTCATTTCAGTCCGGAGCGTTTCGCGCAGATTTGTTAAAGGCGCATCCCGGCGGCAAAGCGCCGGTCAACAAAATTGCCGCGGAATTGAAATCCGACCAGATTCGAACCAAGCCGTTGGAGCTTTTCAAGGAGGCCAAGTCATCGGTGGATCTGACGCAGGCCCCGGTGATTGTTTCCATCGGACGCGGAATTAAAGCACCAGAAAACGTCCCCCAGGCCGAAGCCCTGGCCAAAGCGATTGGGGGAGAATTGGCCGCGTCCAGGCCGATTTGCGATGAAGGTTGGCTGCCTATGGAACGCCAGATCGGGAGTTCGGGCCAGACCGTGGCCCCGAAACTTTATCTGGCGCTAGGCATCAGCGGCGCGATTCAACACGTAGTGGGGATGAAGGGTGCACGCACCATCGTGGCCATCAACAAGGATCAAAACGCGCCGATTTTTGAAATTGCGGATTACGGCATCGTTGGCGACATCTTCGAGATCATGCCTGCACTCACCGCCGCTTTGGAAAAAGCGAAAGCGTAATTAGGCCTTTTCATCGTGATGATTGGGCCCGATATTTTGAAACTAACGCTCTAAATTGACGTTCGCAGCGCCTGCCCATACCATTATCTCTGGAGAAAACCGGCTTGGAAGCTGGTCCTGCTTTATGAAAATAAAATCTTTGCTCTCAGTAGTTATTTTGTTTCTTCCCGTGCTGGCTTCAGCACAGACGGCCGACGAAATTGTCAACAAAGTGCTGGCCGCGCGTGGAGGCGTGGCTAGAATCAAGGCGGTGCAGTCGCAACGAATCTCCGGAACCATCAATTTTGGCCTCGGCGCCGATGGGCCATTTCTTGTGGAATTGGAGCGGCCCGGAAAAATGCATATTGAAGTAACCGTCCAAGGCCAAACGCTGGTGCGCAGCTACGACGGCAAGTCCACGGGCTGGATCCTGAACCCGTTTGCGGACGACAAAACGGTACAGCCGATGACCGCCGAGGACATCAGTAATATTTCTGACGAATCCGACTTCGATGGGCCGCTGGTCGATTACAAACAAAAAGGTAATCTGATTGCTCTCGTGGGAAAGGAAGACGTCGACGGCAAACCCGCGTATCGCTTGAAACTGACCAATAAAAAAGGCGACATGCGCAACTATTTCTTCGACGCGGACACATTCCGGCTGATCAAGTGGGAAGGCACGCGCAAAGTCGGCGATAGGGATGTGCCGTGGGAATCGGTGTTCCACGATTATCGTGAAGTGGACGGTATACAATTCGCCTTTGAAATCGATTCCGACGCGCCTGGCACGGGCCAGGCTCAAAAAATCATCGCGGACAAAATTGAAGTAAATCCACTAATAGATGAATCCCATTTCGGCAAGCCTGTTGCTCCGGCAGCACCTGCGGCCGACGCGCCGGGCGATTCACCGGATGCCACGCCGCCGTCAGGTTCCGATAAACCGCCTTCGCAAAAGTAAGGGTTTCGCTGAGAGTGTTATTAGCCACCAGATAAATCGGGGCATTATTCTTTGTCTGTGAAGGAGCCTACCACGTCTCTGGAGCAGCACGATGCTACCGGCGGGCTGTGCCCGCGCTGTATCCATGCCCGGCACATCGAGTCCGCAAAAGGTTCAACGTTTATACTTTGCGAACTTTCGCATACAGATCCGAGATTTGCCAAGTATCCCCGATTACCGGTTCTCGCATGCGACGGGTTTCAGTCCCGTCCGAATGCCCGATAAAACAGTTATCAAAACCATTTTTGGATTATCTACTATGTTTACCTAATTGTTATGATATATATCGATACAGACCTAGATATGGCCTTAGCCCAAACGACCGGCGAA
>Ga0185299_10002085_pt1 | contig 32956 bp, 33 predicted proteins | sample PaiPotPPA55metaG_FD_128002 | JGI IMG/M metagenome (GOLD analysis project Ga0185299, IMG submission 128002) | Iron sulfur acid spring bacterial and archeal communities from Banff, Canada, to study Microbial Dark Matter (Phase II) - Paint Pots PPA... ...
GGGAAGGGGAACTGCCCCCTTCCCCTGCAACCCCATCCCCAAAATCAACCCAACCCAATCGGCGAGGGCACAACTTTGAAACCGGACATTTCACTTGCTACAAAAACCGGACATTTTAACTTGCTACGGACAGGAGAAGACAACCGAGTCGCAAAGACATTGCCGGCCTTCGTTCGGTCAAAAAGCAGCATCGATTTCCTCCGTGTCTCCGTGGTGAACTATTTCTCTTTGCCTGAACTCTTCTTCAGCCCGTGCGCCTGCTCGAACTCCTCCGCCAGTTGCCGTGTCCCAAGATTCTCCCGGATATGTGCCAGTCGCTGCTCCACTTTGAGCAGAGCATTCTCGAGATTCTTCTTGTTGCTGATCGCAATGTCACGCCACATGGAATATGGACTCGCAGCAATTCGCGTCATCTCCCGCAATGCCTTGCCGCCGGCGGGAAGCAACGACGCCTCTTCTCCAAACTCCTCCACCAGAGCCGCGGCCAGCGCCGTCGAAATCATCTGCGGCAGATGGCTGATCCACGCGCATAGGCGGTCGTGCTGATCCGGTGGCAGCACCGCGATGCGTGCTCCAATCTGGTCAATCCATCCGGCAAACTCGGCGAACAATCCGTCATGAATTTTCTGTTCCGGAAGCGGTGTCAAGAACCAAACGGCATTCTGAAACAAGTCGGCATCGGCATACTCCACACCGCTGTTTTCCTTTCCGGCCATCGGATGCCCGGCCAGGAATCGCTTTCCGGCACTCTTTCCAAAGACGGTCAGCGCCCGCTCCACGACCGCGGCCTTCGTGCTCCCCACATCCGTAAGCAACGTGCTCGCGGGCAATGCCGGACCTAAGCGCCCGATCAAATCCACGATGGCCAGAACCGGCGTCGCCAGCACCACCAACTGACTCCCTCGCACCGCGTACGCGGGCTCTATAAATCCTTTGTCGATCGCGCCGCATGTCTTCGCCCGCTTTAGTGCCGACTCTCGATCGCAGCCGACAATGTGACCCGCAAAGCGTCGCTTGCGCAGCGCCAGCGCGAACGAGCCGCCGATCAGGCCCGTCCCAATAATCGTGATTTGCCGAATCGCCATGGATCAGAAACTCATACCACGGAGACACCTAGACCGAGAGAAAGCAACTGCCGCTTATCGATTTCTGATTGCTGAGTGACGACCAGCCCGAGGATGACTTTGCTCAACAATCAGAAAAACAATTGCCTTCTCTGTGTCTTTGTGGTGAAAAGAGTTAACCAATCGTTCGTCCCACGGCCGGTGCAATCATCCTCAACTCATCCATCAATTTTGCGAATTGCTCTGGAAACAGCGATTGCGCGCCATCCGACCAGGCCTTGTTGGGATCGCAATGCACTTCAATCAGCAATGCATCCGCTCCTGCTGCCACTGACGCTCGCGCCATTGGCGCGACCTTGTCGCGACGACCTGTGCCATGCGATGGGTCCGCCGTCATCGGCAGATGGGAGAGTTTATGGATAATCGGAATCGCCGAAATATCCATGGTGTTGCGTGTGTACGTCTCGAAGGTCCGAATCCCCCGCTCGCACAAGATCACCTCATAATTGCCACCCGCCATAATGTATTCCGCCGAGAGCAACAACTCTTCCAGAGTCGCGGCAATTCCTCGCTTCAGCAGCACCGGCTTGCGCACTTTTCCCAACTCGCGCAGCAGATTGAAGTTCTGCATGTTGCGCGCTCCCACCTGCAGAATATCCACGTAGGGCAGCATCATGGGAATCTGTGAGATCTCCATGACCTCGCTGATCACCAGCAGCTTGAATTTTTCCCCTGCTTCGCGCATCAATTTCAGCGCATCTTCTCCATGCCCCTGAAACGAATACGGAGAACTCCGCGGCTTAAAAGCTCCGCCGCGCAGCACTCGCGCCCCGGCCTTTGCGACCGCTTCGGCTGTGGCAAAAAGCTGCTCCCGCGATTCCACCGTGCACGGCCCAGCCATCACCACCACTTCGTTCCCGCCAATGTCAATTTCATTCGCCAGCTTGACGATTGTTCCTTCCGGACGAAAACTTTTCCCAGCAAGCTTATACGGCGCACTGATGCGATGGACTTCCTGTACTCCGGCTAGCAGTTCCAGATTGCGGATGTCGAAATCGATCCCCGCTCCCACCGCCCCCAGGACGGTTTGTCGCGCTCCGGTGGATCGGTGCACTTCAAATCCGATCTTCACCAAGTGTTCAATGACTTGCTGAATCTGTGTTTCATCCGCCATTTCCTGCATCGCCACAATCATAGGAAAACCCTAAGTTCCAGCTTCTCGCCGCGGATTCTATTGAAATAAGCGCCTCGCGCTCTCGCCGAAAAATTAAAGAATACTCATCCCGACCGGCGCTAGGGCTCTCCGAAATCTCGTTGCCATTCTAGACGAATTGCCCGGAGCGCGTGTCTTCGGGGCGAGCAGGAATCGAACCAACACTCACAACCAAGAAATTTCTGCGAACGATATGCATTTTCGCGACTTACTTTACACCTTCCTTACGCCGGGCCAGCTACGCTTTTCGCGTTGCCAATTCTGATTGTTCTCGAGATACAAGTCAGTTGATTTCTGCCAGTACATTTTTTTTCTCGCCGTGCTGTGCCTGCTCGACACGACCGTTTTGCTCTCCTGCCCTGATGTTTTCGGCCAATCGGCGTTTGAGGGTTCTCCGATCACCACGGATGCGTTGGTGCGCCCAACGCGTCAACCGGAGATCGCTCCTGAGAACAATGGCGAACCACCTGCTGCGCCGAGTCAGCAGCAGCCTGCGACCGGTGCGGCGAATCCCGGGCGCTCTGGTCCGGGCCCCACGGCGACACTTGGAAGAAGAGCAAGATTCAAATCTACGGCTGGCTGAATGTCGGGGGAAACTTCAGCACTTCGAGTCGGCCTGTCGCCGGGCTGCGAAACGGCCCCCTGGAACTTGACGGATGCGAAGCTTACGCTGAATTGGTGCCTGCAATATTCGTGGCGGACCAGCAAGGATAATCTCTACCTCTGCGACAACGAGACCAACCTGGGGAAGAACAGCGGCCAGTATGCCTACAACAACCTGCAGGCGTTTGGTGGGGGACATTGGATTGGGACCACGGTGCTGTTGCGTCCTGAAGTCCGATACGAGCGCTCGTACGATAATCCGGCTTATCAGAATGGCACGAAGAAGAGCCAGCTTACGGCAGCGGGAGATGTGATTTTCTTTTTCTAAGAGACTTCTAACTCAACTCAGAATCGTTCGGAACACTTCAGCAGAAATCAATATGGGTAAATCGTTTACCCGCCAGCCTTCAACTCCGTCAGCACCTGCTTGGCGATTTCCTTCAAGGTCTCAAACACGCCTGTACCCTGAAAAGCCACCGCCTCGATCATGGCCTCGTTCTTCTTGCGCAGTTCTTTGCCTAGCTCTTCGGTGGACAGAATATTTGGCAGGTCCCGCTTGTTGAGTTGGAGCACGTAGGGAATCTTATTGAAATCGTAGCCGTGCTCTTTCAAATTCGACATCAGATTCTCGAGCGCTTCCACGTTGGCATCCATGCGCTGCTCCTGCGAGTCGGCGACGAAGACGATGCCATCCACGCCGCGCAGAATCAGCTTGCGGCTGGCATCGTAGAATACCTGCCCAGGGACAGTGTACAGATGGATTCTGGTTTTGAAGCCGCGCACGTTGCCGAGATCGAGCGGAAGAAAATCGAAGAACAGGGTGCGCTCGGTCTCGGTGGCGAGCGAAATCATCTTGCCCTTCTGCTGCTCCGCGGTCTTCTGGTAGATCACCTGCAGGTTCGTAGTTTTGCCGCCCAGACCAGCGCCGTAGTACACGATTTTACAATTGATCTCGCGGGCTGCGAAGTTGATGAAACTCAAGGCTTTCCTCAAAAAGCGCGGACCGCACAGCTTCTCGCGCGCAAAAATATCCCTTTGGGGGCTCGGGGCTTTTATATCACAGGCGTGGGATGCAAGGCAGGTTACTCAGGTGACCCCCTGCCTCATAGGGTGCCCAAAATCTGGAAGACGCAGCCGATCTACCGCGCTGCCGGTGCCGGATAGTACCCATCCTTGGCAGTGACCTTCAAATGCGGCCGGTTCACCACCACCTCAATGCTGCGGTAGGGTGCCGCGCTAGGTGTCTTGGGACGGGCTGGCGTGTACCCCAAGGTGTATTGGTTGCGGGCCTCACTCATGGCCTGAGCATAGATATCCTCGATTGCGCTACGGGAAAGCTCGGCGTAGCGATCTCCCCCCGTGGCCAAGGCATATTTCGGCAGGATGTCGCCATAGCCCTCGCGCGGCAGGTGCAGTCGCTCCAGCTTGTCATACACCGGTAGCGCTGCGCTACCCAACTCCACCGCTTTCACCTGAATTTCATTGCTCAGCAGCAGTCTCAACACGTCACGGTAGCTGGCCTGGCTTCCCAGTTCGCGCCCGTCGCTGATCACAAAGATGATCTTCCGGCGGGTCCGGTCGCGTTTGCTCAAGTCGAGTGCGGCGCGCAGAATGGCATCATTTAAAACGTGAGCCTCTTTCGGGGGCGTATACACCGGCTGTGTCGGGCTGCCTACGGGAATGCCATTGATGATTGGCCCATTCGGTGCCATCGGACCACTCATCACGGGCACGCCGTTGTTGCGGCCGCGCTCCGTCTTCATCTCATTCAGCAGCGAAGTCAGCTTCTGCGTCACGGCCGTGAAGTCGCTGACCTCGCTCACCGTGCTGCTGTAAGTATAAAGAGCGACCTCATCGTAGGGAGCGAAGGCCCCGACCAGCGCCGGAAATGTCTGGTTCACTTTTTGCACGGCCGCATCCGGCATACCCAGGTCCAGCACGATCGCCACCGAAAGCGCGAACGGGTCCTGAGTAAAGAAGCTAAGCTTCTGCACCGTCCCGTTTTCCTTGACCGTGAAGTCGGTGGGCAGAAGACCATCCACCCTGCGTCCATCGCGATCTTTCACGGTCACCGGAAGCTGAACAAAAGTAGGGTGAACCACATAGGTGTAAAGCTGCTCCTGCGCCCCGGAGGCCTTCGTGGAAGTGCCGGGCGGAACGGTCCTGACAGGTGGCATGGGTGGCGGCGTGGCAGGCTGGTCACCCGGAGCCGCGGTAGAGGAGCCAGTATCGGCCGGCTTGGTATTGGGCTGGTTGGTCCACGGATTTCTATCTGCGGTGGAGGGCTTCTTTTCCTCGGGCTTGGGAATTGGCGGCGGCTCCGGAGGGGTAGCGGAGGGCTGCACCATGGGCGCATCCGGAATATCGGCATCCTGGGACGGTTGGGTTTGTGACGGCTGCGCCTGCTGGGTCTGGGTCGCAGGGGTTTGTGCCCAACTGTCCCTGGGGCTTAGGCTGAAGGCGAGACAGCCCACAACCAGAAGGCCAGCCATTAGCCGGGACGTCGTACGGTTTTTGTCTGGAGCCGACATTTCGTCCCTCACACTCGCCTTCCGATTCCCTCAGAAACCGCAATACGGAAAATAAACGCACGGCAGTTGCTTGGGATGCTTGAACCTGCCCATTTGGTGCATCTAACGTTCAAGACTAGACTAACAAAAATCCCCGAAAGGGAATCATCCATGCCCAGATTATCCGCTTCCCAAAGATTTTTGCCTAGCTTGGTAGTCGGCCTTCTATCTTTTCTGGCAGCCGTATCGGGCATCGCATCGCCGGCTCTGGCCCAGAATCCGACCTCGCCCCCTTCTCAGCCTAGCGATGCTCAACAGCCGGCCGAGCAGTCTGACCAGACATTGAAAGTCAACGTCAACGTAGTGGGTGTGTTCTTCAACGTCAAAGACAAACACGGCGCCCTGATTCCCAATCAGACCAAAGACGACTTCGAGGTCTTCGAAGACGGCAAACCACAGACTATCAAGTACTTCACTGCGGAATCGAATCTGCCCCTGACGCTTGGCATTCTCATTGATACTTCCGGCAGCCAGTTAAGAGTCCTCGACATGGAAAAAGAGGTCGGTGGTGCATTCCTGCGCCAGATTCTTACCGACAAGGACGAGGCGTTCGTGATGGACTTCGATATTCAGTCCGAACTGGTTCAGGATTACACGCGCGACATTCACCGGCTGCAAGCCGCGCTCAACAAAGTGAAAATTAATAGCGGCGTCTCGAGCGGCGGCGGAATACCCGGCCTTGGTGGCGGCCCCGTACCCGTTCACAATTCTCCCGGCACCGTGCTGTACGACGCGGTTTATCTTTCGTCTAACGAAATGCTGGCCAAGGAAGTAGGGCGCAAGGCCATGATTCTGCTCACAGACGGAGAGGACGAAGGCAGCAAGCTCAAAATCAAAGATGCCATCGAAGCCGCCCAGAAAGCCGATGCCATCATCTATGTCCTGCTCTGCGCCGATCGTGGCGGTTATTTTAGCGTTGGCATGTCCTACTCCGGCGAAGGCGAAATGCATAAACTCACCGAAGCAACTGGCGGCCGGGTGATCAACGTCGGCAATAAGTTCGACAAACTGAAAGAGGCTTTTGATCAGATCGCCGCAGAACTGCGCAGCCAGTACAACCTTGGCTACACGTCGACTAACCCCAAGCTCGACGGCACTTACCGCAAATTGGAAATTAAATCCAAACAGAATTACAAAATACAAACCCGTGCCGGATACTATGCCACCGCACGCGAGCCCCTGCCGCAGTAACCTCGCGCCTAGATCTCGCGCCTGGATGATGTGGAGCGGGCACTGCTGCCGGGTGCCGTTCGGGCCTCGTGTGGTTGCTGGTGCGCCACTCCCTGGGAGATCCACTAACCTCTATCGCCCAAACGGAAAAACATTTAGCCTGTATCACGCTGGATGCGCCGGAGGTTTACCGTGCCTTCTGAAAATATCTCGCCCTTTTCGCGTCGATCATTTTTACAACTCTCAGCTGCCGCTGCGGTCTTCCAAGTTGTCACCGAACCGGTACTCGCCGCCGCGGCGCGCCGCAAGCCATCCTCGAAGGATGCAGTCATGATCGACTCCAACGAAAATCCGCTCGGGCCGAGCCAATCGGCGCGCGACGCCATTTCCGCCATCATTCCCATGGGTGGACGCTACCTCGACAATCTCACTGAGGACCTCGTCAACACCTTCGCCCAATTCGAAGGCCTCAACCCGGACCATTTCCACATATTTCCAGGTTCCAGTCCCCCGCTCCGCTTCGCAGTCCTTGCCTTCACTTCACCGCAAAAAAGCTATGTCAGCGCCGACCCCGGTTACGAGGCTGGATTTTACGCGGCCGCGTCCACCCAAGCCCGCGTCGTCAAAATTCCCCTGACCAAAACCTACGCTCACGACGTGAAGGCCATGGTCGCCGCCGCGCCCGACGCGGGACTGTTCTACATTTGTAATCCCAACAATCCCACCGGCACGCTCACTCCGCACTCCGATATCGAATATCTCGTCGAAAATAAACCTAAGGGATCCATCGTGATGGTCGACGAAGCCTACATCCATTTTTGCGACGCGCCTTCCTCTCTCGACTTCATCAAGGCTGGCAAAGATGTAGTGGTGCTCCGCACCTTTTCGAAGACTTATGGCATGGCCGGCTTGCGCTGCGGATTCGCCATCGCGCGCCCCGAATTGCTCGAAAAAATCACGGACCGCTCGGGCCGGAACTTTATGCCCGTCACTGCCGTCGCCGCCGCCGCGGCCAGCCTCAAGGATCCCGGCCTGGTCCCCGAACGCAAGCGTATCAACGCCGCCGTCCGCCAGGAAACGTTTCAGTGGCTCGACAGCAATGGCTACCGTTACATCCCCTCAGAGTCGAACTGCTTCCTGCTGGATACCAAACGTCCCGGCAAGGAAGTGATCGACGCGATGGCCGAACAAAATGTTTTCATCGGGCGCATCTGGCCCATCATGCCCACTTGCGTTCGCATCACCGTCGGCACACACGACGAGATGCAGCATTTCCAGTCCGCACTGCAGAAGGTAATGCGCGGCACCACGGCGTTCTCGGTGCAACCAGCCCGGCAGGCCGTGAATGTACGGCGAAACCGCATGTTCCTGCCGACGTGAGGTGCGCGTGCGGAGCGGGCACCGCGACCTGGCGGTCTTTGGCCGTTTGCACTCTGTGCAAACCGTGGAGTCAGTGGTGAATCCCGACCCGCCCACAGCGAAAGCGTACCGAGTCCGGCGGCACCGTCCCGGGGACATGGGTTGGGTGGTTTGGCGACACGGGCTGCTGTATTCCGAGGAATATGGCTACGACGAGCGCTTCGAGGCTCTGGTCGCGGAGATTGTGGCGGAGTTTATCAACACACTCGATCCGTCGAAAGAGCGTTGCTGGATCGCCGAACGGGATGGAGAAAATGTCGGGTCCGTATTTCTTGTGAGGAGGTCTAAGACTGTGGCCAAGCTTCGCCTTCTGCTGGTGGAACCCTCGGCACGCGGACTGGGGATTGGGAAGCACCTTGTTTCGGAATGCGTTCGATTTGCCCGCCGAGCCGGTTATAAGAAAATCCTGTTATGGACGCAAAGTGAACTGACCGCGGCGCGAAGCATCTATCAGAACGCCGGCTTCAAACTGGTGGGGGAAGAGAAACACAGCAGTTGGAGCCGAAAGAATCTGGTGGCCGAGACCTGGGAATTGAAGCTGTAAACTAGCCGATGCTTGCGTTACCTCCGCTGCTGACCTTCCTGACAAAACTTTTCCAGGAAATTTCCACATTTTTCTTGCATCGTTGTGAATTTCCCGTAATCTCACAATTGCGAACTAACTCCAGCGGAATTTCTGGAATCTAAACAAACCAGAAAGCTCGAGCACGCTTTCGAAGACGATTTCGAAAGAAGACCAGCCCGCTGCGGAGTAGCTGAGAGTGAGTCGCTTGAGGAGGAACACATCGAAATTGGCAACTGCTAGCGCCCCACGCCACCAAACCGAGAACCCCCAACCACTCGCCACCATCCCCAACCGGAACCCGATCGCCAAGAAAACGTTTGTTCGCCTCACTCTGTGGCCACTGGTCGCCGCCACCTTCTTTATGGTGTCAGGCGGAACTTATGGCACCGAAGACATCGTCCACGGAGCCGGCTACGGACGCGCGATCCTGATCCTGCTGCTCACCCCTCTGCTGTGGAGCCTGCCCACTGCCTTCATGATCGGCGAGCTTTCAAGCGCGCTGCCATACGAAGGCGGCTACTACGCCTGGGTGCGCCGCGCTATGGGAAATTTTTGGGGATTTCAGGAAGCCTGGCTCTCGCTGGTTGCGTCCATCTTCGATATGGCGATCTATCCTACTCTGTTCGTGGCTTACCTGACCCGCATGTTCCCGTGGTTCCAGGAGGCAAATCGCGGATGGTGGGTCGCGCTGGCGGTCGTGATTGCCTGCGCGCTGCTAAATATTGCCGGCGTAAAAGTGGTTTCGCTTACGTCGCTATGGCTCTTCTTCGCGCTGTCGGCGCCCTTTGTTGCCATCGTGGTTTTGGCTCCTTTTAAGCTGGGAGCCCTCGCCAATGCCGTTACCAAGCCAACCACTTCGAGCGTCGATATTCTCGGCGGTCTGCTCATCTGCATGTGGAACTACATGGGTTGGGACAATGCTTCGACCATCGCTACCGAAGTAGAGCGGCCGCAGCGGACTTATCCGCGTGCCATGCTCGTTGCCGTGGCGATTGTCGCGCTAAGCTACGTGCTTCCCTTCGCTGCCATGTGGATGACGGGTCTCAAGGCCACTGCATGGGAGACTGGGTCCTGGGCGGACATCGCCGGGTTGCTCGGCGGTCCACTGCTTCGCGTGGGCGTAGTCCTTGGCGGAATCATCAGCGCCTTTGGCATGTTCAATGCGCTGGTGATGAGCTATTCGCGTCTGCCGCTGGCGATGGCACAAGATGGCATGCTGCCAGCAATTTTCGGCAAACTGCACCCGAAGTCGCGGGCGCCCTGGGTTGCCATTGTCGCGCTGGCCATGGGCTGGGCGATGTGTCTCGGCTTGGGCTTTGCCCGGCTAGTGACGCTCGACATCCTTCTCTACGGTTTCAGCCTGATGCTGGAATTCATAGCACTCGCCGTATTGCGCTTCCGCGAACCGGAACTGGCGCGCCCGTTCCGCGTTCCTGGTGGATTGCTTGGTGCAATCGCGATCGGGATCCCGCCCATGCTGCTGCTGGGCTTTTCCATCATCCGCAGCGAGCATGAGCAAGTCTGGAACATGAGTTCGTTCGCCTTCGGCATGATCCTGATCGCGGCGGGCATCGTAGCCTACTTAATCAATCACGCCCTCAAGCCAGAGGGATGGGCCATACGCCACGAAAAACCGCAGCCAACTTCTTAACGCGTTTGTACAAAAACAAACCACCGATACGAAAAAACGAGGACGGAGAAAACCCCGTCCTCGTTTTCCTTATGATCTTTAATCTTTGATCTTGGATCCTTTTCACCTTCAAACTGCACTACGCGGCCGCCGACTCGGCCGTGTCTCGCAGATTCTTTACTTTGTCATGAGCTTGCTGCACGCTCGCAGCCTGGCGGCGAATAATCTCCATCAAGCTCGCCGGCAGTGACCCACCCAGCGCCTTTTGGTAAGCATCCTTGGCTCTGTCCTCACCATGCTCAAGCCATTCAAGAACGGTCTTGTCGCCACCGCCCAGGCTAACTTTCGTATCGATCCAGGCGCGATGAAGCGTTCCGAGAACCGACCCGGACAGCTTTTTATCCGGCTGTCCTACGCGATTCCGTTCAGCTTCCAGTTCCGCAGCAAAGCGGCCCCGCTCCTGGGCCTGCTCGTTAAAAAACGTCTTCAGGTCAGGGCGCTTCACCTTCGCGGCCGCCTCCTGATAACCCTTTTGTCCGTCCTTGCAGGTCTGAATAAGTTCTTCAAGAACACTGACAGCGTTATTCACGTCCATGATTTCCTCCTTCATTTTGGATGCCCGGAAGGCGCGAGGGTTTGGCGAAATTCGGCGCATGAAATGCCCGCGAAATTAGCCAGAAAAGCTATAGTGCTCTAAAATCGACCGCAGGACATCGATATCTATGACCAAACGGAAATCAAAAGGCGCCTACATGATTTCCTCCGTCGCCGAAATGTATGGCATCCATCCCCAGACGCTGCGGCTCTATGAGCGCGAGGGCCTGTTGAAACCCTCCCGCACCGAGGGCAACACTCGCCTCTATACTGACGAAGATTTGCAGCGGCTGGAGTTCATCCTCTCGCTGGCCCGCGACTTGGGTGTAAACATCAGCGGGATGGCGATCATCCTGCAAATGCGTGAACGCATGGAAGAAATGCAGCGCCAGATCCAGGAGTTTGTGCAGTATATTCAGGAAGAAGTGCTGACCCGCGCCCATGCCGCCGCCGATCCTGCCAAGGGAGCGATCGTACCGGTGCGCCGGTCGATGCTGGCTCAGACCATCCAGCCCCCGAAGAAGCGCTAGCCAGCACCCTGCGACGTCTGCCCTGCCCGCGTATTATATGAAGTCCCTCAGTGCCCCCCGAACGGGTGCTGAATGCTTGAGTGCTCCATGCTTCCCTTCAAATTGATCTACAGCGACGCCTACTACCTGCCCATCGGCGAACACGTCTTCCCCGCCGAGAAATACCGTCGTATCCGCGACCGGCTGCTCGCTCGCGGGAACGCGGAGCCGAGCGATTTTCTGGAACCTCAACCCGCCGCTGACCATGATATCTGGCTCGTGCACTCGCCGGAATATGTGCAGAAGTTGAAGACCGGAACGCTGAGTCAACGCGAGCAGATGGAGCTTGAGATTCCTTACTCGCAGGACTTAGTTAAAGCATTCTGGCTCGCGGCCGGAGGATCCATGTTGGCGGCGCGGCAGGCTTTGATCGATCGCGTCTCAATCAACATTGGCGGCGGATTTCATCATGCCTTCCCGGACCACGGCGAGGGATTCTGCATGATCCACGATGTGGCGGTGGCGATCCGGCGACTGCAACGCGATGGCAAAATTCGTACCGCGATGACAGTGGACTGCGACGTCCATCAGGGAAATGGAACGGCGGCGATTTTTGCCACCAAGCATGCGCCGGGCGATCCGTTGCCATCCGCTTCGGGCTCGCCAGTAGCCACGCAGGGAATCCGCCGCAAGAATCCGAACGCACAGGACGTGTTCACAATCTCTCTACATCAGCACAACAACTATCCGATGTGGAAACCGCCCTCATCGATCGATGTCGATCTACCCGACGGCATTGGGGACGACGATTATCTGGCCTGGCTCGACAACGCGCTTAGCTCCGGCCTGCGCCAATCCGATCCGGACCTGCTGTGCTACATAGCCGGCGCCGACCCCTATAAAGAAGACCAGCTGGGCGGACTTTGTCTGACCATCGATGGCTTGAAAAAGCGGGACGAACTTGTGTTCCGCATAGCACAGGCGCGGAACATTCCCGTGATGGTGACCCTTGCGGGTGGTTACGCCCGCAACGTGGAAGATACTGTGACCATCCACTGCAACACGGTGATCGCAGCGAAGGAAGTGTTCGCGCCGCAGAAGTGAAGCCGGAAAGTGACTCCCGCCAAAAGATATACTCGATGAAATGATCGTCAGTCCATCAGACCTTTCCAGCAACGAACTTTACGCTATTCTGCTTAACTCCGTAGCCCCGCGCCCCATCGCTTGGGTGTCGACGATAAGCGCAGCGGGACAGCATAACCTTGCGCCCTTTTCCTTCTTTAACGCAGTTTGCGTCGACCCTCCGTTGCTGGCGTTTGCCCCGGGACTGCGGCGTGCCAACCAGCCGGAAGCTGTGCACGGCGTACCTAAAGATACGTTACGAAATATTCGTGAGACCAAAGAATTCGTCGTCAACGTCGTTACCTACGAACTCCGCGAAGCGATGAATCTAACCAGCGGCGAATACGATGCGGCCGTGAACGAATTCGAGTTGGCGAAGCTCACTCCAGAGCCGTCGAAGATCCTGCGCGCGCCGAGAGTCGGCGAATCTCCCGTCAGCTTTGAGTGCAAGCTTCACCAGATTCTCGACTTCTCTCCGAAGCCCACCAGCAGCAGTCTGGTAATAGGCAAAATAGTCTGCATTCACATGAACGATGCGCATTTAAAAGACGGACGGCTGGATCGGAATTCTCTGGATCTCATCGGCCGTATGGGCGGACTACAGTACACCAGGACGACGCAGCGATTCGAGATGGTGCGGCCGAAGGTGGGGTAGGCTGCCAGCGTTCGCCATGGGTCAGTGCCGAAGGCGCGGCATGTGAAAGCCGAGAACAGCAGCACGAGCAATGATTGGGACGATTGAGCGAGTCCCGCAGGGACAGCACACCAACGCCTGCTAAAATCAAAGAAACGTTATGTTCGAGAATCTACAGGAAAAACTTCAGCGCGCGTTCAAAAGCCTTCGAGGCCAGGCTCGCCTCAGCGAGGAAAACATTAGCGAGGCGCTGCGCGAGATCCGGCTGGCGCTGCTCGAAGCCGACGTCAACTTCAAAGTTGTCAAAGAGCTGATTGACCGCATCCAGGCCAAGGCCGTTGGCCAGGAAGTGCTGACCGCGCTTTCTCCCGGAGAGCAGGTCATCAAAATCGTGCGCGACGAACTGGTCGAGACTCTAGGCAAGGACACGGCGCGCATGAAGTTCGCATCGCAGCCGCCCACGGTCGTGCTCATGGCCGGACTCCAAGGTTCCGGCAAGACCACCACGTCGGGCAAGCTGGCCAATTGGTTCAAAACGGGTGGACATCGTCCGCTGTTGGTTTCGGTGGACGTCTACCGCCCCGCTGCGCGCGAACAGTTGAAGGTTGTAGCGCAGGCAGTCAAGGCCCAGATTTACGAGGGGGAAGTGGGCGAGGCAAACACACCTGCGCAGCTCACACAAGCGGTGGAGCGATTGGTGAAAGAAGCGCGTCGCGAGGCCATCGTCTCCGGCTGCGATGTGCTGATCGTCGACACCGCCGGACGTCTGCACATCGACGACGATCTTATGAACGAGATGCAGTCGTTGAAAAAACTGCTGAATCCATCGGAGATTCTGTTCGTTGCCGACGCCATGACCGGACAGGATGCGGTCCGCTCTGCCGATGAATTCCACAAGAAGCTCTCGCTCACCGGCGTCATCCTCACCAAGATGGACGGCGACGCCCGCGGCGGCGCGGCGCTCTCCATTCGGCAGGTCACCGGGCAGCCGATCAAGTTCATCGGTGTGGGTGAAAAGTACGATGCGCTCGAGCCCTTCCATCCTGACCGCATCGTCTCGCGAATCCTCGGTATGGGCGATATCCTCTCGCTGATCGAGCGCGCAGAATCGCAGATCGACAAGAAGAAAGCGCAGGAGATGGCGACTAAAGCTCTCACCGGCGACGGATTCTCGCTCGAAGATTTTCGCGACCAGTTGCGGCAAGTGAAGAAGATGGGCTCAATCAAAAGCCTGATGGGCATGTTGCCCTCGATCGGTCCGTTTTCCGGCCTCCAGAAAGCTGCCGACAGCGTGGACGAAAAACAAATCAACCGCGTCGAGGCCATCATCAACTCGATGACCATGCACGAGCGCAATCATCACGAAGTGATCAACGGCAGCCGCCGCAAACGCATCTCCCGCGGCTCCGGAACCACCGTGCAGGAAGTGAACAACCTGCTTCGCCAGTACGCGCAGATGAAAAAGATGTTCAAGCAGATGGGCAAGCCCAGTTTCGCCCGAAGGATGGCGGGGATGAAGCTGCCGGGAATGTAGCCGACCGCTATCAGTCATCAGCTTTCAGCAGACCCATGAATGCTCTACACGTTGTTTTCAGGACCAGCCGATTCAAACTCTCGAACGTGGGTGTGCATTTTATCAATCCTTGTTGTTTCGGGGAGGACCTGGCCGCTTGGCTTCGGGACAAGCTCAGGCCAAAAGGCATTGACCTTCGCGAACCGTATCAGGAGGATTGGGGCTGGGGACTCCCGGTCAAGAACGGCGGTCAATCATATTATCTCGGGGTAGGCGGGAATGCCGATGGCTCCTCCGACAATCGGGATGAAGGTGAATGGCGGGTGATTGTTGAAAAGAAGCGGTCGATAGGTCGGCGATTTTCCGGCCAGGGAAAGATTACAGGCGATGACGAGTTGTTGCTCTCGGTCAAGGAAATTCTGATGGCCGATCCAAGTATTCGCGATGTCCGTGTTGAAGATGTTTAGTTGACTGTAACTTGATTCAATCGGCCAGAATTGGCTGATAGCCAACGCCTGAGATTTCTTATGAAATGGCGTTCCCTCGAGGAAGCTTCTCCCGAGACTGACATTCGCCCGCTGCGCGACATCTTCGCTGAGCGCAAGGCACTGATCGCGAAGTACGTTCCGGCGGAAACGCAGGCTATTCACACCCGCGCCGCCGCGCAGTTAAAGCAACAGCGCTTGGCAGCGAATGTTCTTCCAGTCGGCGCCAAGGTTCCAGAATTCCAGCTGCAAGATCACGAAGGCAAGAGCATCTCTTCCTCCCACCTGCTCGCACGAGGACGCCTCGTTCTCTGCTTCATCCGCGGCCGGTGGTGCCCGTTCTGCGTTGCTCAGACGGAAGCCATGAATCTCATCCTCCCAGACCTCGAACAGGCCGGCGCGACGCTCGTTGCCATCTCTCCGCAGACCGCGCAGCAATCATTCTTCATGCGCGATCAGCATAAGCTGCGCTTCCCGCTTCTCTCCGATGCGGGAAACAAAGTGGCGCGGCAGTTCGGCCTAACGTACCGGGTCCCCGACGAACAGCAGGCGGTCTATCAGCGTGCCTTCGTCAACCTGCCTTTTGTGAATGGCGACAACAGTTGGGAGTTGTCGATTCCCGCGACCTACATCATCGACCGCGATGGTAACGTGCTCTACGCTTCCGCGAACGAGGACTACGCGGAGCGTCCCGAGCCCGAGGACATCGTCAACTTCCTTCAAGCCTCGCACTGACCGCATCGCTTCTCAGCTTTCGGTACACTGATACTTCATGAACTATATCTACGGCATCAACGCCGTCACCGAGGCGCTCAAGGCCCGCGGACGCGCTTTCCAGTGGGTCGGCATGGCAAAGGAACGGCACGACATCCGCCTGCAGCGAATGATCGAAGACTGCCGAAAGCTGGGCGTACCGGTGCGCTTTCTTACGCGCGTGGAACTTGACCACATGGCCGGCAACGCGGCTCATCAGGGTGTGGTTGCCGTCACCTCCGCCAAACAATATAGCGACCTCGACGACGTCATCGGCGCCAAGCGTGGAAGATATTCTCTTGTCATCGTGCTCGACGGAGTCGAAGACCCGCACAACCTTGGCGCGGTCCTGCGTACCGCCGATGCTGCCGGCGCTGACGGCGTGGTCATTCCAGAACGCCGCGCCACCGCTGTAACCGGAACGGTCACCAAAGCCTCAGCCGGCGCCAGTGAACACTTGCCGATCGCCAGGGTAACGAACATCGCCCGCACGGTGGAAGACTTGAAGGAACGCAATATTTGGACGGTCGGACTCGACGAGCGCGGTAAACAAACCTACGACGCCCTTGACTACAACATGGATTGCGCGCTCGTTTTGGGCGCAGAGGGCAAGGGCCTGCACGACCTGGTCAAGAAGAAATGCGATTTTCTGGTTTCGATTCCGATGCTGGGGAAAGTGCCTTCGCTGAATGTGTCGGTCGCGGGAGCCGTCGTGATGTATGAAATTGTGCGCCAGAGGCGAGCAAGAGATAACAACAAAGAGGCTGCCGCGGGTGCGAAATGAAGTTGCGAAGTGCGCGGCTGTGCTTTCTCTGCTTATTCTTCGCCGCTGCCGTGAATTCATTCTCTCTCGACCGCGAAGCCTTCACCTTTTCAAAATACGATTTGAATATCCGCGTAGAGCCCCAACAGCAGCGGCTGGGAGTTCGCGGCACGATCACTCTCAGGAACGATTCGCCGATGCCGCAGAAGATCGCGGTGCTGCAGATTTCGTCTTCGCTCGGCTGGCGTTCCATCAAGGCCGGAGGCAAGCCGCTGCAGTTTGTCTCGCAACCTTACACTTCTGATATAGACCATACCGGAGCACTTTCCGAAGCCATCGTGACTTTGCCCGAGGCGCTAGCGCCCAAAGGCACAGTCGATCTGGAGGTCGCTTACGAAGGTGTGATTGCCCTCGACGCCACGCGACTCACGCGGATCGGCACCCCCGTAGCGCAGGCAAATAGTTCCGACTGGGACCAGATCAGTCCAAACTTTACCGCCGTGCGCGGAATAGGATATGTGGCGTGGTATCCGATCGCAACTGATGCGGTAAGTCTCTCCGAAAGCAAAAGCCTGTTCGAAGTCTTGGGCCGATGGAGATTGCGAGCGTCCGGCACTATGCATTTGCAGGTGGCGGTGCCGAATGACGAAGACGAAGCTCCAGAATTGCTGGTGAATGCAACGAACTGTCCGATCGCGCACGAAGTACAACACCAGTTCGTTGCAGACTGCACGTACCGACTGCTGGCATCCGTAGTCCCGACCTTCGTGATTGCGGATTACGAGACCGTGGATCGGGAGGCTCTCGCGGTTCATTTCCTACGAGGACACGATGCATCGGCCGCCAATTACGCCGAGGCCGCGACGAAGGTGATTCCTTTCATCACCGCGTGGTTCGGGGCTCCGCGACATACAGCGGAAACTGCAGAACTCGCGGATCCGAACGCTGCTCCATTTGAGAGTGGATCTTTGTTGCTGACACCATCACGCAATCTGGATTCAAAAAACGCGGGACTGATCGCCGCGCACCAATTGACGCACGCAGCTTTCTCCTCGCCTCGTCCCTGGATCAATGAGGGTGTGGCTCATTTTGCGCAGGCGCTCTACGTGGAACACATCAGCGGAAAGCGGGTTGCGCTCGATTACATGGCCGCGCATCAGTCCGCTTTCAGCACGGCGGAAAAAGACGACCCGAAACAGATAGGCGCGCCACGATCGGAAGACGAAGTGAATCGATCTTTGGTCAACACCGCGGACGAGGAACTTTATCGCAGCAAAGCAATGTCGGTGTGGTGGATGCTGCGCGACATCGTCGGCGACGAGGCATTGAAAAAAACTCTCGCCGCCTATCATCCCGAGCAAGACAAGGAACCTTCGTACATGCCGCGCTTAATCCAGGCACAGACACAGCGCGATCTGGAGTGGTTCTTCGACGACTGGGTCTATCGCGATCGAGGACTGCCTGACTTCAAAGTGGCATCCGAATTCAGTCGTAAGACTTTGCCCGAAGGTTACATGCTCACGATCACTGTCGCCAACCTCGGCGCTGCGGGCGCCGAAGTTCCGCTCACGGTGAAGTTTGCCGGGGGAGAAATCACCAAACGCCTCGTGGTGCACGGCAAAAGCAACGGCGTGATTCGTATCGAGGTTCCGAAGCCGCCTGAAGGAATCGTGGTCAACGATGGCAGCGTGCCCGAGAGCGACACCACTAACAATACATTTAAAATTGAGGTCAGCGACGCTGCTAAATAATCGACCGTCAAGAAACGGTGGGGCTCTGACGTCTTTATTGTTGCGTAGAAGTTTGACTCTCGACTTCCCAGTATGCTGGATGTCGCGAGACTACCAGTCCGATACGCAGGGCGCCGAGGAGCGAGAGCAGACGGGGAGGAAACCCATCGGATTGGAACACCACGTCGCGATCTTCGACGGGAAAGTCGAGATCCATGCGTTCCAGGCCCGGAAAATCGCGAAGACGCCTCAGTTCCTTTTCATTCTCCGACAGGAACTCGAGCGCATCCTCGATCTGACCACGCAGGTCCGAAAACTCTCGCGTACTGACGCTCACGTTCATTCCCGATTGCTCCGTTCTACGCTGAGTCATAACCGAGCCGCGGAGTTGCACCTCCCCGCGATGAAAAACGGTCAGAGCGTCAAGCGAAGAAGTCTTCAAGAATTCATCCACCTCAAAGTTAGTACCGCTCGCTCGAAGCACGCAAGACATACCGACTCACAGCTCCCCTTTTGTAAAATTTACCAGCGCATTCAGCCTTGCGGCGGCCGCGCCGGAATCGATCGATAACGCCGCCGCCGGAATTCCATCCTTCAGATGGTTGGCACGTCCTGCCGCTACCAGCGCTGCCGCTGAGTTCAGCAGGACCACATCGCGACGGGGAGATTTCTTTCCGCTCAGAACTTCCCGAACGATGGCCGCATTGTCCGACGCATCGCCGCCAGAAATATCAGCGAGTGTCGACCGCTTCATGCCGAACTCCTCCGGATCCACTTCATAAGTCCTCACCGATCCGTCACGAGCTTCGGCTACGCGTGTCGGGCCCGTGATAGTGATCTCGTCGAGCCCGTCGAGACCATGCACCACGAGCGCGCGATCGAGTCCCAGCATGCTGAGCGCCTCCGCGAGTTTCTCGACCATATCGAGCGCATAGACTCCTACGACTTGTCCCGAAGCATGCGCCGGATTCGTGAGCGGGCCGAGCAGGTTGAACATCGTCCGCAGACGCAACTCGCGCCGAACCTTCTGCACTTGTTTCATAGAGGAGTGCAGATCGGGCGCGTACAGGAAACAGATACCAATTTCCCGCAGGCACTGAGCAGCGCGCTCTGGAGACAACTGAATGTTCACGCCCAGCGCTTCCATCACATCAGCCGAACCGCATTTCGAAGTCAGACTGCGATTGCCGTGCTTGGCTACCCGCACGCCCGCGCCTGCGGTCACGAAGGCAGACGCAGTTGAAATGTTAAAGGTTCCACTGGCATCGCCACCGGTACCGCAAGTATCCACCAGCGCGTCGCGGCCAGTACCGCTTAGGTCGAGCGCGATATCCGAAGTGCCCGCAAACGCAACGCGCCAAGGCGTCGCAGCGCCGCAAATCGCTTCCGCGAAACCGACAATCTCTTCGACCGTTTCCCCCTTCATGCGCAACGCTACGAGCAGCGCCGAGATCTGCGCGTCGGTGCAATTTCCGGCGAGCACTTCCGCCATCACTTCACGCGCCTCCGAGCGGGCCAGGGATTGGCCGTGACTGGCGATGCGATGCAGGGCTTCCAGGATCATTTTGCCACTGGCGATTGTAAAGGTAAAACGCTTCCTGCGACGAGATCTGCCACAGCTAGGCCGTCACGGATGGCCCGTCCAATCTGGGCAAGAGGTATTCGCGCCAATCCCTCGGCAGGCCGGCGGTGGCGATCGCCTTTTGCAGCAGATCACGGTTGTACTTCTCCTTGACGAAAAGCAAATTCATTTCCGCAATCGTTATCGCGTTGTCCTCCCGCGAAATTAGCTGGAAGGAATCTCCCGCCTCTACCCCTCCTTCCTGTTCGACGGAAAAGTAAAATCCACTATGCCCGCTTCGCAAGAATCGCTGCAAGATGTCATCCCGTTGAAACTTGGCGGCCAGTTTATAACAGGGAACGCGCGGCTGACGGATCATCACAATGGACGACCCGATTCGAAACCGGTCGCCAACCTGAACAGTTTCTTCCGTCAGCCCCTCGGTCGTAAAATTCTCGCCAAACGTGCTCCACGGCAAATCCATATCAGGTAATTGCCGCCGCCAATATTCATAGTGCTCCGCGGGATAAGCGTAAACCGCCTTGAGGGGGCCTCCATGAACACTAAGATCTGCTTGCTGGTCGCCATCGAGGTTCAGTGTGCGCAGCGCCACGCGACCCACCACTGGCTCCTTGAAGATACCAGTGTTGATGGTTGTTCCTTTATAGACGGTCAGGCGCGGCCGGGCGACGCTAAGGGAAATCAATTTCACGTTGGACCTCGCGGCTATCGGAATCCGGGTTCGCTTACTCCGGATATAGCTCCCAAGATAGACTTAGATGTTCTGGCGATGGAAACGACGCGGCTCTCTCCGTTTGCCCTAATCCGTTCCCCTTCTATAAAATTGACAGTTTGCTACCTCAGTCGAAAGCCGCGAGCAAGTTCCTTCCGATTCTTAGACGAGCGTCATTATGAAAATCCATGAGTACCAGGCCAAAGGAATTCTTAAGAAGTATGGTGTGACCGTGCCACGCGGAACAATGGCGACCTCGCGAGAAGAAGCCGATTCCGCTGCCAAAGAATTGTTCAGCTCCGGAGCAACCGGAGTGGTGGTCAAGGCGCAAATCCACGCTGGCGGCCGGGGCAAGGGCGGAGGCGTGAAGATCGCTAAGTCTGCCAACGAGGCGGGAGACATCGCCGACAAGATGCTGGGCATGAGGTTGGTCACCCATCAGACTGGCCCTGAGGGCCGCATCGTGCGGCGGTTATTGATAGAAGAAACTCTGCCTATCGAAAAGGAGTTGTACCTCGGCATTCTCGTCGACCGCGCGGAAGGCAAGCCCGTGTTCATGGCGTCTGCAGCGGGTGGAATGGAGATTGAGCAGGTGGCCGCGGAAAATCCCGACGCCATTTTGAAGCAGCACATCGATCCTGGCATGGGCCTGGAAGCCTTTCAGGCGCGCAAGATGGGTTTCGCGCTTGGACTTAATGCCAAACAGATCAATCCCGCCGTGCAATTTCTTTCCAGTCTCTATGAGGCGTTTCTCGATACTGATGCTTCGCTCCTCGAGATCAACCCCTTCATCACTACCACCGATGGCCGGCTATTCGCTCTCGATGCCAAGCTGACCTTCGACGACAACGCGCTCTTCCGCCATCCCGACATTCGCGAATTGCGCGATATTACGGAGGAAGATCCGCTCGAGGTTGAGGCCTCCAAGTACAGCCTGAACTACATCAAGCTCGAGGGCAGCGTGGGCTGCATGGTGAACGGCGCCGGACTGGCGATGGCCACGATGGATATCATCAAGTACGCTGGCGGCATGCCCGCGAACTTTCTTGATGTCGGCGGCGGTGCGAACGCAGAGCAGGTCGCGCACGCATTCGAAATTCTTCTCAGCGATAAGAGCGTAAAAGCGGTTCTCATCAACATTTTCGGCGGCATCCTGCGCGTAGATACCTTGGCGAAGGGCGTGGTCGAAGCCGCGAAGAAGACCAACATTCAGCTTCCCGTAGTGCTGCGCCTCGAAGGCACTAACGTGGACGAAGGCAAGAAAATACTGATGGACTCCGGCCTGAACTTCGTCGTGGCCGACACCATGATGGACGCGGCAGATAAAGTTGTCGCCGCGGCGCGATGAATTCAGCGGAGGTACTGCTTGTCATCCCGAGCGCAGCGAGGGACCCTGGTGTTGCCCGCCGTGGCAATCTCGGTAGTGCAAGCAAGGACCTAAGGTCCTTCGTTTCGCTCGGGATGACGAGCAGGTGCGAGATAACTGCGGTCTCCGCGGTATACCGACTGAGGAATTATATATATGGCAATCTTGGTTAATGAGAAAACGCGATTAATTGTGCAGGGCCTCACCGGACGCGAAGGCACCTTCCACGCCAAGGCCTGCGCGGCTTATGGAACGCAGGTGGTGGGCGGAGTGACGCCAGGAAAAGGCGGCACTATGCACGAAGGCTGGCCGATATTCAATACCGTGCAGGAAGCGGTCGAAAAGACTGGCGCCGACACAACTGTGATTTTTGTTCCCCCACCGTTCGCGGCAGATGCCATCATGGAGGCGGCGGACGCCGAACTGGACCTCATCGTCTGCATCACTGAAGGAATTCCCACGCTCGACATGGTTAAGGCCTGGGAGTTTCTGCAGAACCGGCGCTCGCGGCTGATCGGTCCAAACTGTCCGGGCATCATTTCGCCCGGCAAGTGCAAGATCGGAATCATGCCAGGATCGATTCACAAAGAGGGCTCGATCGGAATCGTATCGCGCTCAGGCACCCTGACTTATGAGGCCGTGCACCAACTTACACAGCGCGGAATCGGGCAGTCCACTGCAATTGGCATTGGCGGCGATCCGATCATTGGAACCAACTTCCTGGATGCCCTCGACCTGTTTAATCGCGATCCTGAGACCGAAGCCGTGATTATGATTGGTGAAATAGGGGGCGACGCCGAGGAAACCGCAGCGGAATTTGTGAAGACGAAAATGAAAAAGCCGGTAGTCGGCTTCATCGCCGGGCAGACTGCCCCTCCCGGACGGCGCATGGGCCATGCCGGGGCAATCATCTCCGGCGGCAAAGGAACAGCCGCCGAAAAAATCAAAGCCATGGAAGCAGCGGGTATCCGCGTGGCAAAATCTCCGGCAGCCATTGGCGAGACTCTCGTGGCGGCGCTGGGAGTGAAGGTTTAGCAGCAAGCGAAAGAATGAGGACGAACGACCAATTACCAACTATGAAAACTCTGCAACGTACTCTCACCATCGTGAAACCAGACGCCGTAGCCAAGAGTGCGGTCGGCGACATCATTGAACAATTCGAGAAGAATGGATTTCGCATCCTCGCCATGAAGATGCTCGAAATCTCCAAGCATCAGGCGGAGCAGTTTTACGCCGTGCACGCAAGCCGCCCGTTCTACGGTTCGCTCACCGATTTCATGTCGAGCGGACCCATCGTTGCCCTGGCTCTGGAAAAAGAAAACGCCATTGCCGATCTCCGCAAGCTGATGGGCGCCACCAACCCGGCCAGCGCGGAAGAAGGCACCATCCGCAAGAAGTGGGCCTCGAGCATCGAGCACAACGCCATTCACGGCTCCGATGCCGAGGACACCGCAGGCTTCGAATTGAGCTTCTTCTTCGCTGGCTACGAGCTCGCGCAATAAAAGGTTCAGAGCTGGAAACTTGGGGCGTCTCTAATGCCAATGGTTCAAATCACGATGCTGCAGGGACGCACCGCCGACCAGAAACGCAAGATCGCCAGGCGCGTCACCGACGCGCTGGTCGAAGAAGCCGGCGCACGCCGCGAAGGCATCATCATTGCTTTTCATGAAGTGTCGAAGGAAAGTTACTCATCGGGCGGCGACTTGATGATTGACAAGGCAATGATTGACAAGGCTGACTGACGTGACTCAGAGGCAAATGTGCCCACACCAGACTAACTATCCCAACGCTTCGTACAGGTGACCTTCCACACGGTCCGCGACTTTGGGCAGGTCCTTGCGAACGTGCTGCAAGAAGTGAGGAGAAGTCCGGTGGGCTTCGAGCGCGGCATCGTCTTTGTACTGTTCGTAGATGAAGAACCGCCGCGGTTCGGTCTTATGCCGGTGGACCTGATACATGAGGCAGCCCGGTTCCTTTCGGGATTCTTCCGTCAGCTTGGCGAAAATCGGCGGGACATCGCTGTCGTGCCCAGCCTTGGCCATCCACGTTACTGCCAAAACCACCATCGTGCGCTCCTTGCGTAGTCTTAAGAAATAGTCTTAGAAGCTTCACAAAGTCGGAGTCAATTCTAGACTCTCCGGGATGAAGCTGTCTTTAACTCATTCGCGAATTCGTCAATAAGAATCGTATGATCCCGGTCCGGACCAGTTGAGACCATGCCGATCCTAGCCCCGGTCTCTTTCTCCACGAACGCCAGATAGTCACAAGCGGGTTTGGGCAACTGGTCGAACTTTGTAATCCCTTGCGTCGAACTCCGCCACCCCGGAAGCATCCGGTAAGTGCACTCCAGCTTGTCGTAACCACTGGCCTGCGCGGGAATTTCCATGGTCTTTTTTCCATCAACGACATAGCCGACGCATACTGGAATCTCCGCCATTTCATCGAGCACATCGAGCTTGGTCACCACTAGCCACGAGATTCCGTTAATCATGCCAGCGTAGCGCAGCAGTGGCAAGTCTAGCCAGCCAGTGCGCCGTGGACGCCCAGTAACCGCGCCAAACTCATTGCCGCGCCGACGAAGTTGGTCGCCTAACTCGCCCTTCTCTTCGCTGGGAAACGGACCTTCGCCGACTCGCGTGCAATAAGCCTTTGTGAGTCCGATCACGCAATCAATTGCATTCGGAGCGACGCCTGTGCCAATTGCGGCGCCCCCCGAAGTCGCACTGGAAGAGGTCACAAAGGGATAAGTTCCATGATCGATGTCGAGCATCGTACCTTGCGCCCCTTCAAATAGAATCGCCTCTCCGTCGCCCAGCGCCTGATTCAGCAAAACCGCCGTGTCACAGACAAACGGGGCGATCTTCTCCGCAGCCTGAGCGTACTCCGTATACATTTTGTCGGCGTCGAGAGGTTCGGAATTGAACAGAGCGTGCGCGATCATGTTCTTCTCGCGGACTGCGTTCTCGATGTGTTTCTTCAGGAGCTGCAGATCAAGCAGATCGGCCACGCGCAAACCGCGGCGCCCCATCTTGTCTTCGTAGGCTGGACCGATTCCGCGCGAGGTGGTGCCAATCTTCACGCGTCCCGGAGCATTCTCCGCCGCCAACTCGATCATGCGATGGTAGGGCAGAATCACCTGCGCGCGGTTGGAAACAAAAAGATTTCCGTCGACCCTAACGCCTGCTGCGCGCAAGGCGCCCACTTCCTTTAGAAAGGCCATCGGATCCAGAACCACGCCGTTGCCGATCACGCTACGGCACGCCGTCCGCAACACTCCACAGGGGACCAGTTGAAGTACGAACTTCTTGCCATTGATGATTACAGTGTGGCCCGCATTGTGGCCGCCAGCGTAGCGGGCTACAACCGAGAAGCTCTCGGATAAAACGTCGACAATCTTTCCCTTGCCCTCGTCGCCCCACTGGGCGCCGACAATTACCGCGGTCTTGCCTCGTTTCACTGCCAACTCCGTCACAGGGATTTTCGCGAACGCATAGCTGCGTCGCACCGGGGTCGCACACGCCTTGCCGCGGCAAATTATTGTAAAGACAAACTGGGATAAAGGCGGAGAAGTGTACCGACTATATTATCGTGGGCGTGCGGCGAATAGCAACGCATGATGACTGGGCCAACTGAGCTCCATATCACGACATGGAATTTTCTGCCCTTCCTGCTTCACCGCGCAGGAACCGCGCCAGCCTGGGTTGTTGACACAGCCTTCGCTGTCTGGGGCGCGGCGCTGGGGGCACTAGCCGCAGTTTTGTGGCGGCTGAAGACGACCCTCAGGCGCGAATTGCCGAGTTAAAACATTTCATCACGGCAAAGTAAATGCGACCAGCGCGTCACTCAGTGACTCTTCCGTGATCTTGGGATGGCCGCCGGCCGCGATCACTACATATTGTTTTCCGTTTGCGCCGAGGCGGTAAGTCATCGGGGTGGCGTGCCCTCCGGCAGGCAACCGTGCCTTCCACAGTTCCTTGCCGGTCTCGATGTCGAAAGCGCGCAGGAAGGGATCAAAAGTTCCAGCAATAAAAACCAATCCTCCCGCGGTAACGATCGGACCACCCAGGTTGATCGATCCCGCAGGGACAAGCGGCTGTTTGCCGCCAAAGTCCTGCATCGAACCCAGCGGAGTCTGCCAGCGAATCTTGCCTTCGGTCATGTCCACTGCGGTCAGCTGACCCCAGGGCGGCGAGGTACAGGGCAAATCCGACGGCGACTGCAGGAATCGACGAAACAATCCGTAAGGCGCTCCGACCTGCGGCGCATAGTCGCCATCTTCGGTGCGGACTTCATCCTTCCAGAAATCCGCGCGAGCGATCAGCTTCGCTTTGGCAATCAAATTGTTGGTGTTGACCACCAGCAGGCTGTGCTGTGGATCAAACGCGTAGCCGCTCCAGGTCATGCCTCCTATATTTCCCGGCACGACCAAAGTTCCTTGAGTACTCGGCGGGGTAAAAATACCTTCGTTGCGAAGTCCGCGAATCCAGTTGCGGCAGGTCTCGCGATCCTGCGGCGTCGGACCCCATGCGTCTTCCGCCGACACTTTTTGCGGAGCGAGCGCAGGCGGAGCAACCGGGAAAGGTTGCGTGGGCGATGAAGCTTCGCCCGGTATATCACTTTTGGGAACGGGGCGCTCCTCCACAGGAAACACCGGTCTTCCGGTGTCACGATTGAGCACGTAGAGAAATCCGGTCTTGTTGCCCTGTATGACTACGGGAACGTCCTCGCCGTTGTGACGCAAGGTGGTGAGCAGCGGTGGCGAAGCCGTGTCGTAATCCCAGAGATCGTGATGAACAAGTTGGAATCCCCAGGCGATTTCACCAATTTTTGCATGCAACGCCACCACAGAATTCGCCCATTTGTTGTCGCCGGGACGAAGTCCACCATAATAATCAGGGCTGGCGCTTCCGGTAGGAATGAAAATGAGATCGCGCTGCAAGTCCACCGCCATGATGGACCAGGCATTGGCGGCACCAGTGCGCCTTTCCGTCTCCTTGTTCTGACCTGCACCCTCGCTGACTGGAATCGGATCCCAACTCCAGCGTAAAGCGCCGGTGCGGACATCGAAAGCGCGCACCACGCCGGCGGGCATTGCGATGCGCTGATTGTCGTCAATCGCCGATCCCACAACCACCAGATCGTCGATCACCGCAGGAGGTGAAGTCATGTGGTACCACCCGGCGCGATAGCCCGGCACATCTCGGAGACTTACTTGGCCATACTCGCCAAAGTCGAAACATGGTTTGCCTGTGGCGGCATCGAGCGATACCAGCCGGGCGTCGAGCGTAGCCTCATAAATCCGGCGGTGGCAGGGCTGGCCGAAAGATCGAGCTGGATCGAGCCAGGTAGCCACGCCGCGATTCACCAGTCCATCGCCATAATCGAGTGTTAGATCGATTTTCGGATCATAGGCCCACCGTTGTTTTCCTGTTTCCGGGTCCAGCGCGATCACCCGATTGAAGCCCGTGGTGAAATAGAGTGTGCCATCGACAAGAATCGGTGTCGCCTCGAATCCGCTGCGCCTCCTGTCGCGGCTGCCGTCCGAAATGTCACCGGTATGAAACATCCACGCGACTTTCAGCTTGGATACATTTTCGCGATTGATCAATGAGAGCGGCGAGTAACGCATCCCACCCGGATCGTTCCCATAGGTGGGCCATTCCGCGTCGCCCGACACTTGGCCGCATGCTGCCGCACTGGCAAGCGCCATGCAAAGGGTGAGGAGCAATTCAGCTATGTTTCGCTGAGGTCTGGTCTGGCTCATGGGCAAATATGTTGGATGAATTGCTTCCCGAAGGCAACTAGTGACATTTACAAGCAAGCTTGGCGACGTGTATCGTTGGTCCCGCGAATCCTCATCTTTCTATGATTCGGTGACTTCCATGTCCCTGCATCGAACTTCTTTGTATCGAACCGCATTTTTAACGTGTTTAGCTGTCACCCTCTCGGCAGGTTCCAGCCCCGCCGTATCCCCGCGGGCGGCGGAAACGAAACCAGCCATCGAGCGCGTGACGGCCGACACTCCGCGTGTGACGTCGGCCGGAGCCACTTTCAAAGTTCCTGCCGGCTGGTCCATCGAGAACAGGCAAGACTTTATCATCCTGACGCCGCCCGAGACCGATACGCACATTGCGATTGTCGATTCGCAAGCTGCGGACGCCAAAGCCGCGGTCACTGCTGCCTGGGCGACCTACAAGCCTGAATCCAAGCGGCCGATTAGGTTGGTCACGCCTCGTCCCGCCCGCGAAGGATGGGACGAGCGCCAGGTGTTTGACTACGAAACTTCTCCCAACGAGCGAGCGGCCGTGCAGGCCTTGGCGTTGCGTGCCGGCAAACTTTGGACCGTGGTCATCCTGGAGGGAACCGATCCCACGGTGGAAAAGCGCTCCGCACCGATTGGTTTGGTCTTTGAAAGCCTGCGTCCGAAGGACTATAAGCGAGAGTCGTTCGCCGGCCGCACGCCACACCCGCTGGATGAGGCGCACATCGCGCAGCTGAAAGCGTTCGTGGAAACTTCCATGCAGCAACTCGGCATTCCCGGCGCTTCCATGGCGCTGATTGATCACGGGAAGATCGTCTATGAGGGCGGGTTTGGCGTTCGCGAACTCGGCAAGCCGGAGCGGGTAGACGAGAACACGGTGTTTATGGCGGCGTCCAACACCAAGGGAATGACCACCCTGCTGCTGGCCGAACTGGTCGACGAGAAAAAGTTAAGGTGGGATGAATCGGTCATCGAAGCCTATCCGGCGTTCAAACTGGGCGACGCCGACACTACGAAAAAAGTTCTCGTCAAAAACCTGATCTGTGCTTGCACTGGAGTTCCGCGCCAGGATCTGGAATGGCTGTTCGAATTTAAGAATGCCACGCCGGAAACCGAGCTGGCCCTCCTCGGAACCATGCAGCCGACGAGCAAGTTTGGCGAGGTTTTTCAATACAGCAACTTGATGGCTGCCGCCGCTGGATACATTGGCGCGCATCTCGTCTATCCGAACCTGGAACTGGGCGCGGCCTACGACAAGGCGATGCAGGAAAAGATTTTCGATCCTCTGGGGATGAAGTCGACGACCTTCGATTATGCGCGCGCTCTCGCCGGCGATCACGCGACGCCGCACGGCGACGACATCGATGGCAAGCCCACGGTCGCCAGTATGGCGATCAATTATTCGATCGTGCCGGCACGTCCTGCGGGCGCGGTGTGGACTTCATCCGCCGACCTGATCCGCTATGTTCAAGATGAACTTGCTCTGGGCAAGCTGCCCAATGGAAAGCAACTAGTCTCGGCGGAAAATTTGCTCATGCGCCGTGCGCCGCAAATTTCTCTCGGCGAAGACGCGAGTTACGGCATGGGCTTGATCGTCGACCATACCTACGGCGTACCAGTCGTGAGCCATGGCGGCAGCATGTCGGGCTTCAAGAGCAATCTTTATTTTCTCCCGGACTCTGGCATCGGCGCGGTGGTGCTTACCAATTCCGATAACGGCGGGATGATTCTGGGGCCGTTCTCGCGCCGCTTGCTGGAAGTCGTATTCGACGGCAAGCCGGAGGCCGTCGCCGAAGTTGCGTCGCGCGCCGCGTCCCATAAAGCCGCGCTCGCCAAAGACCGGGAACGCCTGGTAGTGCCGCCTGCGCCGGACTTGGTCTCGAGCCTAGGCAGGCACTATTCCAGCAAGGAACTCGGCGATCTCACCGTGCTGACCGATCACGGAGTCACTACCTTCGATCTGGGCGAATGGAAAAGCACGGTCGCGTCGCGAAAAAATGACGACGGGAGCGTCTCATTCATCACCATCGATCCCGGCACCGACGGATTCGAGTTCGTCGTGGGCAATCGTGCCGGCAAGCGAGTGTTAATTATCCGCGACGGCCAGCACGAATACACTTTTACGGAGACTGCGTGAACGCATTTGCGCGAGCGTTTCGGCAGTGAGTCAATTTCCAAACTGACCCACTACCTGACTGGGACTGGGCTGTATCCTGCGCCCTCTCGGTTAAGATGGACGTGAAGGAAACGCTCGGTTGAGGGTCCATCGTGAAAAAAGTTTTTCATTTCGAATCTCCGCGAGAGAAGTATCATTGCGACGCAGCCATCCTTTGGTGTTTCGATAACCGCTTTGACTTGGGGTTTCGCAAATTCCTCAAACGCATCGGCGTGACGAATTCCGATCCCATCAAAATTGCCGGTGGGGCCAAATGCCTGGCCTCGCCGGAACTCGAGACCGACCGTGAGTTTGTGCTGGACCAGATTCGCACGTCCATGCGCTTGCACAACACCAAGCGCGTTATCCTGATGCTGCACTCCGATTGTGGCGCCTATGGCGGCCTCCCGGCTTTCGGAGGCAATGCCGAAACCGAAGCCACGCATCACCAGCGCGAACTGGCTCGTGCCGCAGCGAATCTGTTAGGGGCAATTCCCGATGTCGAGGTGCAAGGTTATTTCGTCGATTTCGAGGGCATCTGGGATGCCGAACTCACAACCTCATTACCTCTGAAACAGCGGCCGGTAGCCTGATTAGGCCGTCGAATTTTGCTTCGTGATTTCATGCCCAAGTTCGAAAAACATATCTTCGTATGCGGCAACCAACGTCCTCCGGGAAATCCACGGGGATGCTGCGATCCCAGCGGCCAGACGAAACTGCAAAAACTATTCAAACAGAAACTCGCGGAACGCGGCCTCAAAGGCAAAGTACGGGCCAACCAATCGGGCTGTCTCGATCAATGCGAACACGGCCCCAACCTCGTTATCTATCCCGATGCCGTTTGGTATGGACACGTTACCGAGGCCGACGTCGATGAAATCATCGACGCCCACATCATCGGGGGTAAGCCGGTCGAGCGCCTGATGCTGGCCGACGATTGTCTGAACACTGCCACGTGCGAGCATCGTAAGATCAGTAATCAGTAATCAGCGATCACAAAATCAAGAGGACAGGCGAGTCTGGCTACGAGGCGGGCCACGAATCATCGGCTCAGGCCGCCGATCAAGTGGTAGGCGCGGCAGGGATCGAACCTGCAACCACCGGTTTAGAAAACCGGTGCTCTATCCAATTGAGCTACGCGCCCGCTAGCAAAATTTATCACAAGCCCCCGGTGGAGTATCATGCGGTGTCGCGTTGACATCCACCCAACCATCCCGGCTGGCCTACATCGACTGGATGCGCGGCTTGGCCTGCGTCCTGATGTTCCAGACCCATTGCTACGACTCCTGGCTCAGCCCCGGCGCGCGGCAGAGCAAGTTCTTCATGTACTCCCAACTCGGAGGAACCTTCCCTGCTCCTTTGTTTTTGTTTCTGGCGGGCGTTTCGTTCGCACTGGTAACCGAAAAGCTGTGGGCCAGGAATCTGCCACCCGCGCCAATCGCGCGCGCTACGATCCGTCGTGGCACGGAAATCTTTGCCTTAGGCTTGCTCTTTCGCCTGCAGGAATATGTCATTGCCTGGGGTTGGGCGCCGCTCAGCGATCTGCTGCGCGTGGACATACTCAACACCATCGGTCTCTCGATGATGCTCATGGGTCTGCTCTGCTGGATTGTGCTGTCGATCGCAGGAGGCAAACACGCAAGATCCGCACTGGTTCTCGGGTCGGCTGGAACCGCTCTGGCGATTTCCATGCTCACGCCTCTGATGTGGACCACATGGAGACCGCGCTGGCTGCCGTGGCCGCTGGAATCGTATCTCGACGGTGTCCACAATCGTGGCACTCCACAAGCTTGGCTTTTCCCGGTTTTTCCCTGGGCCGGTTTCGCGTTTGCCGGCTTGGCCGCTGGATTTGTTTTGCAAAGCCAGCCTGGTCGCCGCCGCGAAGCCCTGACTTTTTTTAGCATGGGGGCGGCCGGCTTAGTGTTGCTTGCAGCGGGTCGCTGGCTCGACGCCCAGCCGCGTCAGCTTTATGCGGGCTATGATTACTGGCATACCAGCCCGAATTTCTTTTTGGTTCGAGTCGGCATGGTGCTGGTGATTCTCACCGCAAGTTATGCCTGGTGCCGCTGGGGCGCTGGACAATGGGGCTTCAGTCCACTCGCTCAATTGGGGCAAGCTTCTCTCCTAGTCTACTGGGTACACTTCGAGTTCGTGTATGGTCGAGCTTCAATCCTCCCCAAACATAGCGTTAATATTTGGACCGCATCTATTGGATTGTTCGTAATTTTCCTTGCGATGCTTAGCCTCGCTATGCTGAGAAAGCGTTTCAAGGGACACGGCGCTGAGGTTCTCGCTTGGTTTCGAAGTCCGCTCCGCGCCAGCTAAATGTGTGGCGCGGGCACTTGCGAAGCACTCACACACTACCCATGTTTTGAGCACCGCCACGACCCACTATCCGTACCATCCGCACTGTGGCCAGACGGTGACGATGGTGCGAAAGTGTTCCCACCTCGGACCGCACCACGTTCAGGTGGTGCTTCCCAGTGGAGGTCAGCTTCTAGTCCCCGAATGGATGTTGGATGAGGATCTCTGTCGTGGGATGGAGATAGTGGAACGTCCGACGCAGGCAATCACGGCTCTCCTATCGCTACGTGATTTGATCGATGCGCAGCCTGGCACTCCTGAACCCGCCTGCACGATAACTTCAGAAGCATCTTCGCCAGGAGGTGCGATTGATGAGCCCACCACGCCACCGCGCGAGCTCGCCATTCGTGCACTACAGCCGCACATCAGCAGACCACAGAACACGAATGGCGAGTCGCTCAGGAAGTGAGCCCTCAGTCGTCGTCGCGCACAGGACCCAGGTTGTTCCCGTACACCACCCTGCCGACAGCTTGGCCTAAGCGCGCGCCTGCTGCTTGGTCCGTTCGAAAGTGGATCCCGCCGTAAACGCGCGCGTCGGAGATGTCGTCGGTAATTTGCTTAAACGAGGTGTATTGCAAGACGATGTCGGGCACCGCAGGATTCGTCAACGTGATCGAATGCCTAGCTTCGCCGTAAAGACGTCGCAGCACTGCCGCCGCCCCGTTTCCTGCGCTGCCGT
>Ga0185299_10002087_pt1 | contig 32890 bp, 21 predicted proteins | sample PaiPotPPA55metaG_FD_128002 | JGI IMG/M metagenome (GOLD analysis project Ga0185299, IMG submission 128002) | Iron sulfur acid spring bacterial and archeal communities from Banff, Canada, to study Microbial Dark Matter (Phase II) - Paint Pots PPA... ...
GGTGTTTCCACGGTACGGCAGTATCTACGAGCTGGGCTGATAGATTCTCTGCAATTCGCGCTTTCCCCCGTTGTACTCGGTCGAGGAGAAGCGCTGTTCGCCGATCTCGACCTGCCTGCACTTGGATTTTCAGTGACCCAGCACACAGCTACGGAACACGCGACCCATTTCGTACTGGAGAGAGCTTAAGGGCAGAAATTGTCAACGAAGCCCGCAGATTGGTACCGCGAAGTCGGCTTGTAGAACGTGATTTCCGGACCGCTCCTGGATCACGGGCTACCCGGAAGTAGTCCACATGCCTGAGTAACCGCTAAGCGAAACCGACCCAGCACCTGCAGTCGCGAACTATCGACTACAACCTTCTCCTGATACCATCGACACCGCTACTTTCAGCATACGAGATCGCGACGTTGTACTGGACAAACACGACGGTCCATTGTTCAATGCCGTGGCCCATCAATCTTCGCTGAAACAAATGATTCTGGGCTCGCGGTGTAACCCCGCAACACCCGCGCGAGTCTATGTCTGGTTGCTACAAGGAGAGCTTCTTCGATGGCCGAATCCGCAGCAGATCTAACCAAAACGTATGACGCCGTAGTCGTCGGATCGGGCGCCGCAGGTGGCATGGCCGCGCACGTCCTCACCACCCACGGCATGAAAGTCTTGCTGCTCGAAGCAGGAAAAAAGCTACCCATCGAGAACGAACTCCGCTCCATGGAGTGGCCCTACGACAATCCCTATCGCGGCGAACTCCCTCCCGACAGGCACTCGCTCAGCTTCAACGAGTACACCATCCGCCGCCCGCCCTACGGCCCCGGCTTTGAAAAGGCGAAACATCTCCACAGTTACATCGGCGACTCCGACTACGTAAAAAACATCGTCGTCGACGAGCGCGAGAATCCGTTCACTGGCACCAACTACGCATGGGTTCGCGCTCGCTGTCTGGGCGGCAAGACCAATATCTGGGGACGCTTGTCTCTGCGCCTCTCGGACTACGACTTCAAAGCCAAAGATCGCGATGGGTTCGGAGAAAATTGGCCCATCAGCTATAGCGATATCGCTCCCTACTACGACAAAGTCGACCTCTACCTGGGCATCACCGGCGTCAAAGAGAATCTGCCGCATCTACCCGACAGCATTTTCCAGCGTCCCACCAAACTGAACTGCGCCGAAGTCACCCTCCGGGATGGCCTCCGGAAAATGGGCCGTGTCTTGACGCAATATCGCGCCGGGGTCACCACCGACGGCCTCAAGCACAACAAATATCGCAGCCGTTGTTATGGCCGCGGCGCCTGTGAGCGTAAAGGCGGCTGCGACATCCATGCGGCCTTCGACTCCCCGACAGGCCTGATTTACCCCGCGATGGACACCGGCAACCTTACGCTGCGCACCAATGCCGTCGTCCGCGAAGTCGTCGTCGACCCGCAGACCGGCAAAGCCAGCGGCGTTCACTTCATCGATTCGGAAACGAAGAAGGATTACACCGTCAAGGCCAAGGTTGTCATCGTCGCCGCTTCCACGCTCGAGTCCGCGCGCCTTCTCCTGCTCTCCAAATCCAGGCTGTACCCAAATGGCCTGGCGAACTCCAGCGGACACGTCGGCCACAACTTCTGCGAACACGTCATGGGCCCGGGCGTTGCCGGTCGCGCCAAGAATCTCGTTGGCAAACCGCCGACTCTCGACGACGGCCGTCCCGGCGGCTTTTACCTGCCGCGTTTCCGAAACCTTGCGGAGAAGAACCCCAACTTCATCCGGGGCTACGGATTTGAAGGCGGCAGCGGCAGCGTGATGTTTCCCCACGGCACCGATACCCACGGTTTCGGTGCTTCGTTCAAGGAAGAAGTTCGCAAGAACCAAGGGGCCTACATCGGCATGGGTGCCTTCGGTGAAGTCCTGGCGCGTTACGAAAACTACGTGGACCTCGATCCCGTCGTGAAAGACAAATGGGGCATTCCCGCGCTGCGTTTTCATTACAAATTCGGCGACAACGAGCATAAGATGGCCGCCGACATGAAAGAAACCGCGCAGGAAATGTTCGAGGCCGCGGGTTTCGAGATCATGCACGTAAACAACCGCGTGCTTACCGAGGGCTGGTCCATCCACGAACTCGGCACCGCGCGCATGGGCAGCGACCCCAAGACTTCCGTCCTCAATCAATTTCAACAGTCGCACGACGTGAAGAATCTTTTCGTCGTCGATGGCAGCGCTTTCGTCAACGCCAGTTGCCAGAATCCCACGTGGACGATCATGTCTTTGTGCTGGCGCTCCTGCGACTATCTCGCCTATCAGTTCGGCAAAGGAAATCTGTAAGGAGACGCGATGTCCAAAGACGACCCTATCAATCTGAGACAAGATCGCCGCCAATGGTTGAAAGCTTCCGCCACGGTTCTCGGCGCCTCGCTCCTGCCGCTTCCGGCGGTGGGCTCCGAAGCGCCGCAAACCGAGACGCAAAAGCCGCCTTCCACGCCTCACGCGGACGCCGCCGGAACCAAATCGGCCGCTCACTTCTTCACGCCCAGCCAGCACACGCTCGTCGAAGAGCTTTCGGAAACCATCATTCCCGCCGACAGCCACTCCGGGGGCGCGAAAGCCGCCAAGGTTGCTGACTTCATTGACCAGTACCTGCGCGAAACCTCGGACGACAATCAAAAGGCGCTCTGGCGCGAAGGGCTTCACTTGATCGATCTCATGAGCCAGCACTACACCGAAAAATCCTTTGTGGACGCGAGTCCCGAACAGCGTATCGCGGTCTTCACCGTGCTTTCCGACCATGACCAGATGACCGATCTCACGGAAGTGCGCTTCTATAAAGACCTGAAACACCTGACCGTGCGCGGCTACTACACCTCTAAAATCGGCATTCACGACGAACTCGAATACAAAGGCAATCGCATTCAACAGGAATTTTCCGGCTGCGACGACCAGCCCACAACAACGTCATAGCGCCTGGAGTGCGGCGGCCCACTCGCCGCCTTTACGGTGTAGAAACCAACTCTCACATGAATCGACCATGAGGAGCGAATGGCTGAAGGCAGAGTCAAGGTTGGCATCATCGGTTCACAATTTCAGGCGGACATTCACGCCGCCTCCCTCCAAATCATGCCGCATGAAGCGGAAATAGTAGCCGTTGCTTCTCCGACTGCGGGTAATGCTGCCGCGTTCGCCAAGCGTTTTGGCATTCCGCGCGTATTTACCGACTACCGCGAGATGCTGAAAGAGCGCGACATCGAGATGGTGAGCATCTGCGCGCCGAACAGTCTGCACGCGCAAATGACCAAAGATATCGCTGCGGCGGGCAAGCACATCGTTTGCGAGAAGCCTCTCGCCATGACCGTTGCCGAAGGCGAAGAGATGATCGCCGCCGCCAAGCGCCACGGCGTGCTGTTGATGTACGGCGAAGAGCTTCTTTTTACTCCGAAATATTTGAAGGCCAAGGAAATGGCCGACGCTGGCGCCTTCGGCAAAATCTATCTCGTAAAACAAAGCGAAAAACACTTCGGCCCGCACAGCGACTGGTTTTGGGATGTGAATCGCTCCGGCGGCGGCGCCTTCATGGACCTCGGCTGCCACGGCATCGCGTTTTCGTACTGGTTTCTGGGCCGCTCGCCGATCACCTCGGTCTATTGCCAGATGGGCACGCACGTTCACGGGCAAAAAACCAAAGCGGAAGACGATTGCCTCTGCATCCTCGAATTCGCAAACGGCGCGACTGCGTTGATCGAAAACAGTTGGGCGCGGCGCGGCGGCATGGACGATCGCATCGAAGTCTTCGGGGAAGACGGCGAAACCTACGCCAACCTGCACATGGGCAACGCGCTGGCCACCTACAGCGAAAACGGCTACGGCTACGCGGTCGAAAAAGCGCCCACGACGAAGGGCTGGTCTTATCCCGTGTTTGAAGAGCTCTGGAATTACGGCACGCCGCAAGAGCTTACTCATTTTGCTCGCTGCGTTCGAGGCAAAGAGAAACCGCAATCGACCGGCGAGGACGGCTTAGTCGTGCTGCACGCGCTCTACGCGGGCTACGCGTCGGCTGGTGAAGGCCGAAAAATCGCGATGCCGTTCAACGCTCCCAACGCGAAAAAGCCCATCGACCTTTGGCTCAACGGTTCCGCGTACCGGCAAGCCGCTTCTCGATGAACAAAAAGAATAAGCACCGGAACTTGCTCGAATCACGACAGGAGGCAATGGCGTGCTCTTACAGATGAGGCTCCGGCTGTCGGTGATGATGTTCTTCGAGTACTTCATCTGGGGAGTCTGGTACGTCACGCTGGGCACCTGGCTCGGCCAGACTCTCCACTTCTCTGGAGAGCAGGTCGGCCTCGTTTACGGCACAAATGCATTGGGAGCGGTCCTCTCACCATTTTTCGTCGGCTTGATGGCCGATGAACTCTTCGCCAACCAGCGCCTGCTCGCTGCCCTCCACGCGATCGGCGGTGTCCTTCTCTGGTTCGCATCGACACAAACCGGTTTCAGCTCCATGTACGTCGTGCTCCTCGCCTACTCGCTCTGCTACATGCCGACGATGGCGCTCAGCAACGCGGTCGCTTTTCGCCAGATGAAAGACCCCAAGCAGGATTTCGGATCGATTCGCGTTCTCGGCACCTTCGGCTGGATCGTCGCGGGACTCGTCATCGGCTCTCTGATTCCCAGGGTCTTCACCGGCCATGCTGTGGAAGCGACAGCCATTCCGGTCCGCGTCGCCGCGATTTTTTCGTTCATCATGGCCGTTTACAGCCTCACGCTGCCAGACACGCCACCGCTCCGCAAAGGCCACGGCTTCAAGCTCAGCAATATCTTTCCTGCCGAAGCCTTTGCTCTTTTCAAAGACCGTAACTTCGCGGTCTTCGCCCTCGCATCGTTTCTGATTTGCATCCCGCTTCAGTTCTACTACGCCTTTACGAATCCCTTCCTCAATGAGATCGGGGTCCAAAACGCGGTTGGCAAGATGACCCTGGGCCAGTTTTCTGAGCTGCTCTTCATGCTCACGCTGCCGTTCTTCTTCAAGCGGATCGGTGTGAAATACACTCTGGTGCTCGGCATGTTGGCTTGGTTCGTACGGTATCTCTGCTTTGGTTTCGGCAACGCCGATGCCTTGATGTGGATGCTGTACCTCGGCATCGTTCTGCACGGCATCTGCTACGACTTCTTCTTCGTCACCGGACAGGTCTTTGTCGACACGAAGGCGCCGCAAGCCCTGCGCGCCGCCGCGCAGGGTCTGATCATCTTCATTACCTACGGTATCGGCATGTTCGTAGGAAGCTGGATCTGCGGCAAGGTCGTCGATATGTATGCCACAACGTCGGCTGCGGGAACGCTTGCACATAACTGGCGGTCGATCTGGATGGTTCCTGCGATTGGCTCGGCAATCGTTTTGTTTATTTTCTTGGTTGGGTTTCGCAACGAGGAACGGGTGCCCAATAAGAGCGCTTGAAGACTCTTGTTGTGTGATCATCCCGTTCAGTCCCCGAAGGAGAAGTTTGTTGATCGTTGCCAAGATGCGGCCCTCAGCGGCTAAAGCCGGTTCATAGCCAAGCATTTACGGCACGGCTGAAGCCGTGCCCTCCCCTTTTCGGCAGCCACTCTTCATCTGCAGCAGCCACTCTTCATCTGCAGCAGCCACTCTTCATCTGCATCTGCTCAGAAGTTCTTCTCGTTGCGGGTTACCTGGGGGGCATAGCGAAATTTGCCGATGACCAGGTTTTTGCGGTGAGCCAGGCGCAAGGCCGCCAGCTGCACCGGAATGATGTCGAGCAACGGGGAGAGCTTCTCGGAGACTTCCGGTACGTCGATGGACGGCAACGCGGGTTCAGTATGGCCGAGCGGGCCGACGGGGCCGATGACGCGCACCTTTGCGCCAAACTTGATCAAGTCTTCAGCAAGCCCCAGGTTTAGGTCGCGGGTTTTTCCGCGCGGCGCGAACACAATGGCACGGAATTTGTGTCTACAATTTCGACTGGTCCGTGACGAAAACTTCCCGATGTGATTCCTACCGCTGGTTCCTTGGCAGTTTCGTTGAATAACAACGCGCCTTCGAGCGCGGAGGCATACGACGGTCCGCGACCTAAGAGATAGATGGGCGATCCAGCCTTGTAGAAATCATCCCAGTCCTCGATACGATCGTGATTCGCGGCAATCAGTAAGGAGACTTGCGGCAAAAGGGCCGTCATCTCGCCATGCGTTTTGTCGAAATCGCCGGTGACCGCGGCGGCCAGTAGCATCAGCGCCGCAACCGTGCCGATATAGCTTTGTATCGCCACCATTTCGTCGGGGAGGCTACCGACGGTCAGTGCGACGCTCGCCCCTTTCGCGAGGGTGCTTTCGGGCTCGTTAGTGACGCCGATGGTATGTTGCGAGATTTCCTTCACGCGGGAGAGTAACTTCACGATCTCCACCGATTCGCCGGATCGCGAAACTACGACGACCACTGCGCCGTAACAGAGCCGCTCCTGATAGTGCAGCAATTCCCCACTTTCCACGATGACCGAGTCAAAGCCATGCGCGGCCAGTTCGTAGTGCAGAGGAAAGGCGGCGTGTAACGATGCGCCGATGCCGGTAACAATGATCTTCTTTGCGTTTTGCAAGAGGCTGGCGGACTCCGTCAGTGCGGCGTGTCCTTTGCCCGATTGATGCGCCAGCACGCGAGCGAGCGATTGCTCCTGGTTGCGGATGTCTTGCAGCAGGCGGGACTCATTCATTTGGGAAGCAGCTCTCTGGACTGGTTAACCATAATGGCCCTCCCCCTGGTTTTTTTGTAAGTATTCATTCTAATGGGAGTTAAAAGTGCTTGTTTTGATAGACTTCTGCAAGTATTGATTCTAAACGACTTGATGGCGGCGGGAAAAACGCGTGGATTGGGACGGCGGCTTGTGGAGGAATGGAAGCGAATCGGACCGGGATGTGATTCGGTATACACGGGAGAGAATAGCACGCGAAACGGGTATGGCTAAGGGATTTGCAGGGAACGGTCGGAATTGGGGAGCGAACGGCGATGGGCGGGATTAAGAGTTGATAATAGTAGGCATCGGTTCTACGGGCTGCGGAAAAAATGCGGCACGGGAGGGAGAAGCTTCCTTCAGGGGCTGAAGAGTTTGTGTGAAAACTGCGAGTAGAAGCCCTCGGCGGTTGAAGCCTTGTTGATTCGGCTTCAGTTACGGCACGGCTGGACCTGCGGGGATGTTTAGAGCGTGCTTGTGTGGACGCCGGGCGGGGCAAGCCCCGCCCCTACAGGGGATTAGGAAGCTGACGAGTGGCACGGCTGAAGCCCGTTGAGGGCACGCAGTCTACGTCGGGGCCCTTCGAGGCTCAGGATGAACTAAAGCGCCGACCTCCTGACGAGAAAGATTTCTTGCGCAGTCGGCTCTAGTCTTCCAGTGTGGGTAACGTCTGGAGAATTTGGGAAGCTTTGGGGCGATTTGCGACTGGGTCGTCTTTGCGGATTTTTCCGTCGCGGAAGACCAGGATGCGTTTTGCGAACTGGGCAATGTCGAGTTCGTGGGTGACCAGGACGATGGTCAGGCCTTTATCGTTCAGGTTCTGGAAGATTTCCATGATTTCGACGGAGGTGCGGCTGTCAAGGTTTCCTGTGGGTTCGTCGGCCAGCAAGATGGAGGGACGGTTTACCAGGGCGCGCGCGATGGCGACTCGCTGCTGCTGTCCGCCGGACATTTGCGAGGGGAAATGCTGGGCGCGGTCTGCCAAGCCGACCATGGCCAGCGCTTCGGCGGCACGCTTTCCGCGCTCGGCTTTGTCGATTTTCGTGTAGAGCGTGGGCAGCTCGGTATTTTCTAACGCTGTGGTCCGCGCCAGCAAATTAAACCCCTGGAAAACGAAACCGAGTTTCTGGTTGCGGATGAGCGCGAGCGCTCGTTTGTCGTGCTGCGAGACGTCCGTGCCTTCGAGGAGGTAGCGTCCGGAGCTGGGACGGTCGAGGCAGCCGAGCATATTCATGAAGGTGGACTTTCCGCTGCCGCTGGCTCCCATGATGGCCAGGAATTCGCCGCGCTGGATTTGCAGGCTTACGCCGCGCAGAGCGTGCACGCGGGTTTCACCGAGGTCGTAATATTTATGGACGTCTTCGACGCGGATGACGGCGCTTTCGGCTGTGCCGATAAGCGTGAGTGGAATTGCGTTTGGCTCGGGCGTCGAGTGCATCGTGTGGTTCGCAGTGTTGTTTACTGGCCATCTCATACATGGCCGAGACAGAGAGAGAGGAATTTCCTCAGGGGCTAAAGCTCAATTTTGCGTGTCTTTAAATGTCGGAGCTCCCTTCGTGCCTCAGGGCAAGAAAGCTCCGACCCCCTGAAATGCATTTAAGAGATGACTTCTAGTGGCCTAACGCTCCTGGAGCCGCGGATTTTGACATGATGGACCGGATGATTAGGTCGTCTCCTTCGTTCAACTGACCTTTGAGGAGAGCGGTGACTTCGGTATAGGCATGATCGGTGATACCGATGGAGACCTTTACGGGCTCCATGGTGTTGTCTGGATGAAGTTTCCAGACGACGGCGCTCTCTGCCTTTGGGGCGCGAGGGAGATTCTGGATCGCCGGAGCGGCCGGAGTTTCCGTGGCACCCGCCGGCACACCATCTGCGAGCGCTTTGGTGTCGGCCGCGGATATCCCATATTGCTTGTACACGGCTAGAACCTCTTCGGGCGTCATCGGAGGTTTGTAGCGAAGCGCGGTGTTGGGGAGCTTCAAGGCGTTCTGTACGGTGTCGACGGGGATGGTGACGTAGGCGGTCATTCCTGGGAACAGCTTTAGCTCGGGGTTCGCGAATTCGATGATGGTGTCGTAGGTGACGACGCTTTGGACCGTGGTGGCATTCATGCGCACCTGGCTGACGGTGCCGTGGAAGGTGTCCTTCGGGAAGGCGTCGACCTTGAAGGTGACCGGTTTGCCGATTTTGATGTTGCCGACGTCGGACTCGTCGGTCTTGGCGTAAACCCACATTTTCTTGAGGTCCTGGGCGATGGTGAAAATCGTTGGAGCTTGGAGGGAGGCTGCGACGGTTTGACCGACGTCGACGTTGCGAGCGACTACCGTGCCGTCGATGGGAGAGCGGATCACGGTGTAATCGAGATTGGTTTGGGCGACCGTTACCGCGGCTTCTTTTTGATTGACCTGCGCTTCCCCTTGCGTGACGTTGGCGGCTGCCGCGCCCACCGAGGCGTTGGCGGAATCGTAGTTTGATTTAGCGAGATCGAGTTGCTGCTGGCTCATCACGCCGTCATGCGTCAAGCGGACTGCGCGATCGTAGTCCGCTTTGGTCTGGACCATGCCGGCTTTGGCTTTTTCGAGGTTGGCGTGGGCTGCCACGAGGTTGGCTTTGGCGTTTTCCAGGTCGGCGGCGGCCTGGAGCAGCGCGCCTTTAAAGAGGGCGGGATCGATCAGCGCGACGATGTCACCCTTGTGGACGCGGGAGTTGAAGTCGGAGTTGAGTTTGGCGATCGTGCCGGAGACTTGCGAGCCTACCTGGACGGTGATGACCGCGTTGATCGTTCCGGTGGCTTCGACAACGTCGTCAATTTCGCCGCGTTCGACTTTTGCGGTGAAGTGCTGGGCTTGGACGCCGCGGTTCAGGCCGAACGCGGCGGCCAGCCCAGCGACGACCAGGACGCCCGCCAAGATCAGCCACTTCGCTCGTACTTTCATATACGGTTTCCGGAATCAAGATTTGGACGATGCATCATTCGTATCGCAGTGCCTCAATGGGATCGAGTAGCGAAGCTTTGCGCGCCGGGTAGTAGCCGAAGAACACGCCGACCGCTACCGAGAACATCGCGGCGACGACGATTGCTTCTAGAGACATCTCCATCGGCCAGCGTAGGGTCTGACCTACCAAGTAGGAGCCCAGGATGCCGAAGAGGACTCCGACGGCACCGCCGACCAGGCTGAGCATGATCGATTCGCCCAGAAATTGAAGCTGGATGGCTTCTTCTGTGGCGCCGACAGCAACGCGGACGCCGATCTCGCGAGTACGCTCGGTGACCGAAACCAGCATGACATTCATGATGCCGATGCCGCCAACGAGGAGAGAAACGGAGGCTACGGCGATCAGGAGGATCGTAAGAGTCTTGCTGGCGTCGAGCTGAGCCTGGATGATGTCTTCGGGATTGCGAATGTTGAAGTCGTCCTCTTCCTCTGGGCGGAGGTGGTGGCGGTCGCGCAGGACGGCGGTGGCTTCCTGGCCGGCCATTTTTACTGCGGATTGCGAGACGGCGGAGCAGAGGATGTCGTCGAGCCAAGTAATGCCTTTGAGTTTTTTCTGTGCTGTGGTGTAGGGGATGATGATCGTGTCGTCCTGGTCTTGACCAGAAAGCGCGAGGCCTTTCGGGATGAGGGTTGCGACCACTTTACAGGGGAGATTGCTAACGCGAATCACTTTGCCGACGGGGTCTTCGACTCCAAACAGCTGATCGCGAACGGTACGGCCTACAACGCAGACGTCAGCTGCGCGGTCTACATCGTCTTGGGAAAATACGGCGCCCTGATCGACGTACCAGCGCTTGATTTCGAAGTATTCGGGGGACACTCCGCGGTAGGAGGTGTGCCAGTTCTGGTTGCCGTAGATTACCTGGACAGGGTCGTCTACGTTGGGCGAAACGCTTTTGATCAGGGAGACCTGGTTTTTGACGGCGATGGCGTCCGCGTACACGAGAGTCTTGGTGTCGTGCGTTCCGGTGCGCACACCGTTGACGGCGCGGCCGCCTGCCTCAATCCAGACGAAGTTGTCGCCTAGATTGTTCAATTGCTGCTCGACGCGAGCTTGTCCGGCCTTGCCGATGGCTACAACGCAGATGACCGCAGCGATCCCAATGGTGATGCCCAGTACCGTCAGCACGCTGCGCATCTTGTTCCTGAGGAGAGCCACGAGAGCGGAGCGCAAGAGAGCGGAGTAGTTCACGGGCCTCCTTTCAGTAACACATGGCCAAAGCAACATCGGGGTGAGCCGGCCTACGATCGCGATAGCGAGCGTGCTCACGCGAGGAGGGGATTTCGCACTATTCCGGTATCTTACCCTCGGGGCAGAAAATGGCGCGCCACTGGGATGATTCTTCCTGTGGCCACATAAATCCAGCATAAACGCTTGGAGGGCCGGCGCGAAGTTGAGGCCGGGCGGGGCCCTTCGAAGCTCAGGCTAAACAAGCCCCGCCCCTACAAGTTTGGCGCGGCGGTTGTTTGGCCTCACGGTTACGCTCGCTGGAACTAAATCTACAGCAAGTGCTGGATGGCCGCCGGACCGTCGGGCTCATAGACTACGCGGTGATTGTTTGGAGGCCGCATGGGCGAATTTACGAATGGAAAAGTGCAAGTGCTATCGAGCGGGCCAATTCGGTCGCGGGGGCGGGGGAAAAGTGTTGAGGATGTTCCGAAAGAAGATAAAGACGGGACAGAAAAAAGGCCGCATAAGACTGGCCGTGGCGATACCGAGCTTCCGCCGAATGAAAACTTGAAAAAAGACGCTGACGAAGCTTACGGCGATACGGAGATACCGGGACGCAAGCATGACGTCTAGAGGCCATTTAAATAAATGGCCGAGACAGAAAGAGAAGAATTTCCTCAGGGGCTTAAAGCCCGATTTTGCGTGTCTTTAAATGTCGGAGCTCCCTTCGTGCCTCAGGGCAAGAAAGCTCCGACCCTAAGATGCATCTACGAGATGACTTCTCGTCGCGACGCTCGATCTAGTCACGACGCTAACGAGGCCGGCACGACGTCTAGTGGCAACGTTTAGTGACGCCGACACGACGCCTAATGTCGTGCGTTGTCGAAAGACAGGTCAGTGTCGATCGGCGTCAGTGGGCGGCCAAATCGGGGCTAACAGCGGCGCGGGCGGTCGTAACTGAAGGCAACCTGCTCTCTACAGTGTTCGCGGGATAGCTGGATAGTACAAGCCTCCATACCATATCCATCCGAGGGGCCGGGGTCCGTGTGGGCGGACGAGGCCGAGATCTGGGCACTGGTCACCGGCGCAAAGATTTGTGTCTTTACTTCGCAAGATTTGGAAGCGGCTGGATTCAGATGGCTGCGCGGACCTGGCCGCCCAGGTCTCGTTCTATTTCGTGCTTTCGCTTTTTCCGTTTCTTCTCGTTGTGGCTTCCCTGCTAGGCTGGGTACCGACTACAGAGCGCTGGGATGCATTCGCCCGCTGGTTGACCACGTACTTTCCGAATCAAGCGCGGCTTGTAGTTCTAACCAATATGCTGGAATTGTCCCATGGGTATGCGAGTTTTCTGTCGATCGGGTTGCTGGCCACGATTTGGAGCGCTTCCTCCGGATTCGTGAGTTTGATGGAGGCCTTGAGCATCGCGTACGGCGTAAAGGACGGCCGGAGTTATCTGACAAAGAGAATCATCGCTACCTGCGCAACGGTGGTGGCGGCGGTGTTCGTCGTTGCGAGTTTTACTTTGTGGAACCTGGGTCACGTGGTCGAAGAACTGGTCACCAAGGACTTTCGGTATTTTGTGTTGTTCCAGACGCAATGGAGATTCGCGCGGTGGATCGTGAGTTTTGTATTGCTGTTGCTGGCTATCGATCTAATTAACCACTTTTTGCCGGCGCGAGCGCGTCCGTGGAGATGGGTGACGCCGGGGACGATTTTCGAGGCGTCGGGTCTTGCGATAGCGACGCTGGGGTTTAACTTCTACGTGGCGTACGGTTCGAACATACCAAGGATTTACGGGGCGCTGGGCGGCTTCATTGTACTGATGCTGTGGATTTACGCGGTCAACCTGATCGTTTTAATTGGAGCTGAAACCGACACGGCGCTGCACGAGTTGCGCGACGGAGCGGGCGCGTGAACTCTGGGCCCCGCCGGCTGCTCATTGGCTTCATGGGCTTGATGGGCTTGATGGGCTTGATGGCACTTACGCTTCCAGGCTCCCCCGCATGGGCGCAAGATTTGTCCTCTGATTCGCAGGACCTGCAATCCGGCTCGAATGTTGGCTTTGAGGGCAACCCGGTGTCGCGGATCGATATTGCTGTGCGTCTCAGTGAAGACCCCGCGCAAATACGGACGCTGATTCGTCAAGAGCAAGGCAAACCATTTTCGATGGACGCGATCCGCAGCAGCGTGGCCGCTCTGCAGAAGACTGGCAAGTTTACGCAGGTGCAGGTGAGCCTGGAGCCGCAGGCCACCGGGCTTCGCGTCCTGTTTATCCTGCAGCCCGTTTACAACGTGGGGCTCATCTCCTTTCCGGGAGCCATAAAAACTTTTTCTTACACACGCCTGCTGCAGACTGCGAATGTTCCGTCGATTTCGTCGTTCGTGCCCGACTATGTTTCCGACGAAGAACAACGCCTTTTGGCTTTCTTTGTTTCCGAAGGATTTTTCGCAGCAAGCATACACGCGCGCACGCAAACCGACGATGTCCACCGGCTTATAAACATCATCTTTGATTGCGACCTGCATGCGAGGGCGAAAATCAGCGACGTGAGCGTGGAGGGGGTGTCCGCGGACCAAGCCGCGGAGGTGAAGAAGAGATTGAGCAGGTTCTGGGCGACGCTTGACGGCGTTTCGCTGAAGCCCGGAACGACCTATTCCCGCGGCCGGATCGAAAAGTCGCAGGAGCATTTACGAGTGTACTTCCGCAAACAAGGGCGCCTCGCTCCGAACGTTCGCGCCGAGCCAACCTACGACTCGGAAACAAATCGCGCGCAACTCACACTGGTGGTCGATCCCGGACCGATTGTTATCATTCGCATTGAAGGTGCGCGCGTGTGGAAACGCACGGAACGCAAGCTCATACCCATCTACCAGGAGACCGCCGTGGATCAGGACCTAGTGGATGAGGGGACGCGCAACCTGGTGTCGTATTTTCAAGCCAAGAGCTATTTCGACGTTAAGGTTACTTCAGAGCTTGACAAACAAGCGGATCGGGTTACGGTCGTGTACAAGGTGGACCGTGGGAGCCGACATCGCGTGTCGAACGTGCGCTTTGAGGGCAACAAATATTTCACCCAGGACCAGCTTGCGGCACACGTGATCGTCGAAAAGGGCAAATATTTCAATCGTGGCAAGTTCAGCCAGGACTTGTTGAAGAAGAGTGCCGCTTCCCTGACCGCGCTGTATCGCAATGAAGGCTTCATGAAAGCGAGCGTCACCCCGGAGGTGGCGGAACATAATTCCAATATTGGAGTGACGTTTCACATCGACGAAGGACCTCAAGACCGAGTACATGATCTGAAAATCGTTGACCGCGACAATCAGCCGGTTCGCCTGAAAATTGGCAAGCGCCCGCTGCAATTGGCGGTGGGAAAGCCTTGCTCGCCCCACCTTCTGCAGGGAGATCGCAACTACATCCTGGCCCAATATCTGAATCGCGGCTATCCTAACGTCCAATTCACTTCGAGTGTTGCGGCGGTGGACGGAGACCCGAATGGTTTCGACGTTGTTTACAAGGTGGATGAAGGAACGGAGGTGAAGATCGGGCAAGTGGTCCTGTTGGGCGACGAGCAGACGCGTCCCGCGTTTGTGAGGGCCACCATGGACCCGAACGTCAGTGAAGGAAAACCACTTGGCGAGGGAAAGCTGCTGCAATCGGAAAGTGATCTCTACAATCTGGGAATATTTGATTGGGCGAGTGTGGCCCCGGTGGGAGCTCCCGACAGCCAAAACGTGCAGCAGGTACTGGTGCGGGTGCATGAGTCGAAACGCAACACGATGGATGTCGGTGGGGGGCTAGAGGTGGTCCCACGAAGCGGAAACATTCCGGTGGGTTCGGTGGCGGTCCCAGGGATTCCGGCGGTGAGCCTGGGAGACAAATTTACCGTCAGCCAGAAAAGTTTCATTGGACCTCGTGGATCGCTGCAGCTCGCCAGGCGCAACATTCGGGGCCGCGCGGAAATCGCAACAATCGGGCTGGTGGCCTCGCGTTTGGATCAACGTGCCACCTTTAACTACGCTGATCCAGACCTGCATGGCACTTCGTGGTCTTCCCTTCTTAGTCTTTCCACAGAACGAACTACGCAGAATCCGATTTATACGGCGTTTCTGCAGCTGGCGTCGTTTCAGGTCGAGAAGTCTCTGGACCGAAAACATACGAAGAAGGTTGTTGCCGGATATAGTTATCAGCGCACGGACCTCAGCAATATCCTCATTCCTGAACTTGTGCTCCCGCAAGATCAACGGGTCAGAACTTCCACGGTGTTCATCCGGTACGTGCGCGATACCCGCGACAACCCACTGGATGCGCATCACGGCCAGTATCAGGCGCTGAATTTCGGCGTCACTCCGACGGCATTTGGATCAAGCAGCAGCTTCGTCCGCTTTTTCGGGCAAACTTCATTCTATAAGCCGCTGCGGCCGTGGTTGACGTGGGCGAATAATTTCAGGCTTGGGCTGGCGGCACCCTTCGGTTCGAACGGATATGTTCCGCTGAGCGAACGGTTCTTTACGGGCGGGCTGGATTCGCTGCGCGGCTTCGCTATCAATGCCGCGGGGCCGCAGAGGCCGGTTACTGTTTGCAGCAATCCCGCCGATACGTCAACCTGCAGTTTGATTAGCGTGGCGGACGGCGGGTTGATGCTGGCGATTTTCAATTCTGAAGCACGCTTTCCGATCCCGCTAAAGAAGGATTTAGGAGGGGTGATCTTCTACGACGGTGGTAACGCGTACTCGAACATCAACGCCCATCAGTTTATCTCGAACTACTCGAATTCGATCGGCGTGGGTCTTCGGTACAAAACGCGGGTGGGTCCGATTCGCGTGGACGTGGGGCGCAACCTGAGTCCCCTGCCGGGGTTGAAGGCGACGCAGTATTTCGTCACGTTGGGCCAGGCATTTTGATGCGCGAACTTAAGAGAATCCGGCTGGCTTTTTATATTGGCGTGGCAGGCGTTGCGCTCCTGTTCATCTGCGCGGGTGTAATCCTGCACTCTCAGTCGTTTCGCAATTACGCGCTCGAACAAATCGTAGAAGTGGCCCAGCAGAGTACGGGGACGCGAATCGCCGTCAAAAACATGGCGCTGACCTGGCGCCCACTCGCCATCGAGTTCGACGGCATCTCTGCGCAGAGCCGAGACGTGAGTGCCAGGGATCCTCTTTTCACGGCTGCCCGCGTGCGCGTGAATCTGAAACTGTTTCCGCTACTCCATCGGAGCGTCGACGTCGAGGAGGTGGACATCGATCGGCCCGCCATCTATATCCGGACAGCTGCCAATGGCCAGACCAATCTCCCGGTGATGCCGAGCAATTCAGTCTCGGGTTCCGGCTTCCAAACACAGATTGCACTGCTGCTTATTCGCAACGGGCTGATTTCCTATGATGACCGCCAAATCCCGTTATCCGCCGAACTGCGCAATTTTCACGGCCAGGTGGCCTTCGATCACCAGGCCGACTCTTATAAAGGACAGATTGCCTACGACTCCGGACGCATCGAGACGACTGAAGTGCGCACGTTTGAGCATTCCGCCGAACTTCATTTTGTTGCCAATGCGGCGCACTGCGTGATTGAGAGCCTCGATGTGGCGATATTGCATTCTCATCTGCGGGCGCATGGCGTCTTGACCGACTATAAGAGTCCAGTTTTCATAGGTGCATACTCAGGGGAGGTGTCCGGAGAGGATCTTCGCTGGATCACGAGAGATACTTCTGTGCCGGTGGGAGATATGTCCTTGCAGGGAGAAGCCGTGTACCGAACTGCTCAGGGACAGACTCTGCTGGATCGCGTGGACCTTCACGGAAATTTCGAGAGCGGCGCGTTGGTCGTGCCCGCGAATAGATCCAAGGTGCTTTTGAAGCAGGTACGGGCGGGTTATCGCCTGGAAGGCGGCAAGCTGTTTGTTGACGGCGTGCGAGGGGGAGCCTTTGGAGGGCGCGTCACTGCGGACTCCAACGTGATCAACCTGAAATCGAGTGGGGGTGAGTTCCACGTTGTGATCAATGGAGCAGCAATTCAGCAGGCCAGCAATGAGCTGGGGATCGCTCAACACAGCATGGAAGTGGTCGGCATAGCTGATGTGGATGTCAGCGGCAAATGGAAGAACAATATTGGCGATGCGATGGTAAAGGCGCACGCCGTGATTCGGCAGCCGGAAGAAGTGCAGCCTGCGAAGGGTGTGATTCCACTGGAAGGAGTTGTCAACGTCGAGTATGACGCGGCTCACGATCGAGCGACATTCGGGCCGTCGAACCTACGAACCGTCAACGAGCAACTGAGTGTCACCGGCGTCTTGAGCAGCAACTCGAGCTTGAACGTACATTTTACGAGCAGCGATCTTCATGGACTCGGTGCGCTGATTGACAGCGTAACAGTGTCCGACAAACCGAACGGAATTGGTGCGTATGATCTGCACGGGAGCGCCGAATTTACAGGCAAGGTTTCAGGCGCGGTGAAAGATCCTCATTTCGAGGGGCTACTGGCAGCCAGCAATTTACAGATCGAAGGCACGACATGGCGGACATTGCAAGCGCGCGTCGGCGTCGATGCGCACTCGTTGCAGATCCAAGATGGATCGCTGTTGGGCCAAGCGAAGGAACGCGTCAGCTTTAATGGGGGCGTAAAACTCGCCAACTGGTCTCTCGATCCTGCGGCCCCAGTATCGCTACATGCGAATATACAAAACGTGTCGGCGGCCGAGCTCCAACGATTGGGAAGGACCTCGTATCCCGTCGCAGGGCTTCTTAACGGAGAACTGTCCCTGAGCGGTTCCGAACGGTCTCCCGTAGGCCGAGGCCATGTCGAGCTTGTACAGGGAATCGTCTGGAACGAGCCGGTGAATGCGTTCACCGTGGAGTTCGACGCAGACAAGCAAAAGGTGCATGCGACCTCCACTGTGCGCGCGCCGGCGGGCGCTCTGACCGCGAAAGGTACTTACGATCTGGGCGCGCGCCGTTACCAAGTGCAGGGCCAAACGCAGAATCTAAAACTGGAACAGGTCCACATCCTGCAGCAAAGCCAGGATTCCGTCAGCGGACAATTGACCGCCGAGGTCTCAGGAAGCGGCACGCTTGACGATCCGCAGCTAACCGGCCGCGTGCAAATTCCTTCGCTCGGGATGCGCGGAGAAACCTTTACGGGAGTAGACGCGCAGGTCACCGTGCAGAACAAGCATGCCGACGTGTCGCTTCGTTCCGTCATCAACCAGAATTCAGTGCAAGTGAAGGGCGGCGTGGAATTGACCGGTGCGTATCCCGCCACAATTGCGCTGGACACCGGGAATGTGGAGATCGGTCCGTTGTTGGACAAATTTGCGCCAGGCCGCGCACCAGGCACGACTGGCGAACTGGAGATACATGCGACGCTCAACGGCCCGTTAAAGGAACCGGCGCAGATTCAAGCGCACGCGGAGATTCCAAGCATCCGTCTGCGAACGAAATCCATAGACCTTGCGAATGCCAAGCCCATAAAGCTTGACTACCGTGCCGGCGTGCTGCAGGTGGACAGCGCCGAACTGAAAGGCAACGGTACGGACATACGCGTCACCGGCTCGTTGCCGGTCCAAGGCACGGGAGATATGAACCTCGCGGCGAATGGCACGCTGGACCTGGATCTTCTCCAGGACTGGACCGGGGGCGGGCATTCCTCAGGCCAGGTAGATGTCGAACTCACTGCGAAGGGAAAGAAAACCGAGCCCACCATTCAAGGGCGCGTGCGCATCGCTAACGCCGTCTACACTTCGGATAGCTTCCCCGTGGGGATCGAATCGCTCAACGGCGACATTTCGATCGACGGCAACCGCCTACAAATCGCCAACCTGTCGGGCACCGCGGGCGGAGGCACGGTTTCGGTGAGCGGCTCGGCCATCTACGGAAGCAATACGAGTTTCAACTTGGCGCTTGGTGCAACGTCGGTGCGCGTTCGTCAGAACGGGGTGCGAGCCGTCGTGGATGCCAATCTTTCCTGGAACGGGACGACCACTGCCTCTAATTTGGGAGGTCGCGTTACGGTCGACAAGTTGTCTTTCAATCAGGGCTCCGATCTGGCGGAGATCATCAGCCAAGTCTCGGGCGACAATACCGTCAGCGATTCTTCCGGTTCGACGCACAGCGTCAAACTGAATGTTGCGGTGCAATCGTCCAACAACCTGAATCTCGCCAGCAGCCAGCTCAGTATTGGTGGGTCGGCAAATCTCAACGTGGTGGGCAACCTAGCTGATCCCATAATTCTGGGCAGGGTCGCGTTGACGAGCGGCGAAGTGTTTTTCCTGGGCAAGCGCTTCGAGATTCAGAACGGCACGATTGCTTTTGCCAATACCGTGCGAACGGAACCGGTGGTGAGCCTCTACGTCAATACGGTCGTCGATCAATACACTATCACGATCAATTTAAGCGGTCCTGTGGACCACCTGAAGACTTCCTACACTTCCGACCCAGCGCTTTCGACCGCGGACATCATCAACCTTCTGGCATTCGGGCAGACTACTGCCGACGCTGCGTCTAACGCCGCAAGCTCAGGTTCACTTAGCTCGCAATCGGTGGTGGCGAGCGCCGCGGGCAGTCAGGTGGCGTCACAGGTTCAGAAATTGACCGGCATATCGCAACTGACCTTAAACCCGCGCGCCGGCGACACCCAGAATCCGGGCTCGCAAGTAGCCATACAGCAGCGGGTCTCTGGGAATATTCTCTTAACCTTCGGAACCGACGTGACGGACTCTCAGAACCAGACCATCCAGGTGCAGTACCAGGTCAAGCGCAACGTTTCCGTTTCGGTTCTGTGGGACGAATTTGGCGGATATGGATTCGATGTCCGCTATCACAAGGCATTTTGACGGAAGGAGCGGGCGAGTCGGGGCATTGAAGGCCGGCACGTCGCTTCGGAATGGGTATCACCTTCATCTAAACCCCGCGGTCTCGGAGACGCGGCTACAGGTGTTGACCCGATGGTTTACGTTGGGCACTGATGGTTTACGCCGGGCTTCAGCCCGGCGCCTACAGGGGCGTTGGCTATTGCCAGCCGCCGCCTAGAGATTGATAGAGTTGGACTAACGCTAGTGACTCGTTGAGTTGGGCCTGCACGAGTTCGAGTTCGGCGGCAAATGCGTTGGTTTCGTTGGTCAGCACTTCGAGGTAGCCCGTGACGCCGCCGTTATAGCGCATGTGCGAAAGGCGGGCCGCATCCTGTGCGGACTGAAACAGGAGTTCCTGCTGGATGCGAAACTCTTTTGATTTGCGGTTGGCGATCAACGCATCCGACACGTCGCGGAAGGCGCCCTGAATGGTCTGCTCATAGAAGAGCAGCGCTCCTTGTTGCTGAGCTTCCGCGAAACGCACGTTGGAACGGATTCGCCCGGCCGTGAAAATAGGCTGTGTCAGCGAAGCTCCGTAGGTCCAGGCACCAGCGGGGCCGCTGAAAAGACGGGTAAGCGCGTCGCTCTCAAACCCCGCGGTCCCACTCAATGAGATTTGCGGAAAATAGGCCGCCCGCGCAACCCCGATTTCGGCATTCGCCGCGATCAATTGCTGTTCCGCCTCACGGATATCCGGGCGACGCTCCAGCAAGGAAGACGTAAGACCGGGTGGCACGTCCGGGGGAGGGGGCTGCTCCGTCAGCTTCTGGCCCCTTGCCACGGCGTCTGGATTTTTCCCGAGCAGAATGCTGATCAGGTTTTCCTGCTGCTCGATTTGCTGCTCAAGCGATGGGATTTCCGCAGCTGCTGTGAACACCAACTGTTCGGCTTGACGTACGTCGAGCAATGAGGTCGAGCCGCCGTCGGCCAGAAGTTGCGTGAGCCGCAGTGATTCCCGGCGGGATCCCAGGGTGCGCTGGGAGATTTCGAGCTCCAGGTCCAGCGCGCGAAGCTGAAGGTATGCCACGGAAACGTTGGCCACGAGGGTGACAATGACCTCCTGCCGAGCTGCTTCGCTGGCAAGAAGATTGGCGCGCGCGGCTTCGGTGGCGCGGCGAAATTTTCCCCAGAAGTCGAGCTCCCAGGCAGCCGATATATTCAGCTGTCCCTCCGCCGATTCGAAAGCCGGGAACACGGTCTTGGCGCTACGCTGGTCGGCCAGGCTCGCCCCGCCCGCGACATTGGGAAACTGGTCGGCGCGGGTGATACCAAGCTGCGCCCGGGCGGCCAAGATGCGCGTTCCCGCGATACGCAAATCGTAGTTTTGCTGTAGTGCCGTTCGAATCAGCGCGCGCAGCTGTTCATCTTGAAAGACATCCCACCATTTTTCGTCACCCAGGGAAATACCGGAACCGTTGCTCCCGGTTGCCTCCGGCGCCAATCCCCGGTAGGTGGCCGGCACGCTCGCGGCGGGCTTCTTATAGTTTGGTCCCACGGTGCATCCGCAGCTGAGGATCGCGCAGCTGAGGACCGCGATGACCATGAGCGCGATCGACTTGTACATCTCAGTTGCCCTCGGCAGGAGTAGCCGCCTGCGGCAATGAACCTCGCTGGCGCTCCTTGCCCGCGCCCGACCACTTCTCAACGACGTAGAAAACCACCGGAATGAAGAAGATTCCAATGAGGCTCGCTCCTACCATTCCTCCTATAACCGTCGTGCCCATGATTTGGCGCGAAACCGAACCGGCGCCCGTGGCCGTCCACAGCGGCACCGTGCCCAGAATGAATGCGAACGAGGTCATCAGAATTGGCCGCAAGCGCAAGCGCGCCCCTTCCAGAGCGGCGTCTACTAGAGGCTTCCCTTCCTCGAACTGGTCCTTCGCGAATTCAACGATCAAGATTGCGTTCTTGGCCGCCAGGCCGATGAGCATCACCAACCCAATTTGCGCATACACGTCGCTTTCAATCTGCACCATGTAACTCGGGAGATAAGCACCGAGAATGGTGCGGCGCAGCCACAACATGGCGAACGCCCCGAAAATTGCGATCGGGGTGCTGAGAAGAACGCTGAAGGGGAGCGACCAGCTCTCATACAAAGCCGCCAGAATCAGGAACACGAAGAGGAGAGAGAATGCGAAGATCACCCACGCGGGTACAGCTTCCTGCGCCTTCTTCTCCTGGAAGGACATGCCCAGGTAATCGTAGCCCATCTCTGCGGGCATCGTTTCCTTGAAAACTTCCTCCAGCGCAGCCGTGGCCTGGTTGGCGCTGTATCCCGGAGCGGAGGCGCCGTTGATTTGCGCGGCGCGGTACTCGTTGAAGCGCATGGTGAACTCCGGCCCGGGCCGCGCCTCGAATCGCGTGAGCGCAGCCAGTGGCACCATGCCGCCATTGGCATTCCGTACGTAGAATTGGCCGACGTTCTCCGCTCGCGTGCGGAAATCCCCCTCCGCCTCAATGTAAACCTGCCATTGCCGCCCGAAGCGGTTGAAGTAGTTGATGAATAGGCCGCCCATGAACGCCTGAAGCGTCCTGTAGACATCGTTGACCGCGACGCCTTGCTTGTAGACTTTATCGCGGTCGACATCGACAAACTGCTGCGGGACACTGGGGAGGAAGGTGGTGCTTACGCCCGCGATTTCGGGACGCTTGCTCGCAGCCGCCATGAACTTCTGCAGATTGTCGGCAAGAAACTGGACATCGTTTCCCGCTCGATCCTCAAGGACGAATGTGAATCCGCCGGAGGTCCCGACACCGGGAATCGACGGCGGTGAAAAGGAGAACGCGATAGCTTCGGGGATCTGGCTAAGTGAACGGTTGATGTTCTGCTTAATCTCCTGGAGTTGCTCGGCGCGCGATTTGCGTTCGTCCCAGGGTTTCAGGGTCACGAAAAAAAAGCCATTGTAACTGGTTCGAACGAAACTGAGCAGGCTGAAGCCGATGACACTGGTGGTGTATTGCACTCCGGGAGTTTTGGCCAGCACGGCTTCGACTTTTCTGGCCACTTCGTCGGTGCGTTGCAATGAAGAGGCGTTCGGAAGCTGAAGATTGATGTAGAGGTAGCCCTGGTCCTCGTCGGGCAAGAAACTCGATGGAACTTTGCTGGCGAAAAAGCCGGCGCCACCGACAAATGCGACCAGCACGATGAGCGCGATTGCGCTCTTACGAATCAGAGAACCGCAAGCACGGACGTACGCATCGGTGCCCCTCGCGAAGATGCGGTTGAACCAGTCGAAGAAGCGTTTCAGGAGTCCTCCACTGGACTCCTTTGGCTTGAGCAGCAGAGCCGAGAGAGCGGGGCTCAGCGTGAGAGCGTTGAAGGCAGAGAGGATCACGGAGATCGCGATGGTCACCGCGAACTGTTGGTAAAGGCGCCCGGTAATCCCGGGAATAAATGCCGTCGGGACGAAGACCGCGGAAAGAACCAGGGCGATACCCACGACCGGGCCGGAAATCTCTTCCATGGCCTTCAACGCCGCGGCCTTCGGATCCAAGCCGTCTTCGATGTGGCGTTCCACCGCCTCGACGACGACGATGGCGTCGTCCACCACCAAGCCGATGGCCAGAACGAGTCCGAACAGCGAAAGTGTGTTAATCGAAAATCCGAAGATGGGGAAAAAAACAAAAGTGCCGACCAGGGACACTGGCACCGCCAGCAACGGAATCAGAGTGGCGCGCCAGCCCTGAAGAAAGATGTACACCACGATGATCACCAGGACGATGGCGATGACCAGCGTAAGAACGATCTCCTTCATGCCTTGCGTGACGGCCAGTGTGGTGTCCAGGGATGTAACGTAGTCGATGTCGTGTGGGAAACGCGGCTTAGAGTCGGCCATGAGTTTCCTGACGGCGTCGGCCGCTTGTACCGCGTTCGAGCCGGGCAGCTGATACACCGCAATGACGGCGCCGGGCTTCCCATTCAGGCGGCCCACGACGCTGTAGTTCTGGGCGCCGAGTTCGATGCGAGCAACATCCTTGAGGCGGACGACCGCTCCGCCCGGATTTTCGCGAACAACGATTTGCCCGAATTCTTCGGGAGAAGTAAGGCGACCCTGTGCTCGCACGGTGTAGGTGAACTCCTGTCCCTTGGGCGAAGGCTCACTCCCCACTTGGCCCGCAGGATTTACGGTGTTCTGCGACTGAATCGCCGTGATGATGTCGGGAACAGTGATGGCAAGTTTGGCCAATACATCGGGCCTTACCCAGAGGCGCATCGCGTACTGACCGGCCCCGAAGATCTGCACGCTGCCGATGCCGTAAAGCCGGGTGATCTGGTCAGCGAGATTGATGTAGGCGTAGTTGGAAAGAAACTGCGCGTCGAAAGTACCATTGGGCGAATACAAGGTCATCAGCATCAGCGGGGCGGTCACGGTTTTTTGCACGGTGATCCCGAAATTGATGACGTCGGCCGGAAGCTGCGGCTGCGCCTGCGTTTCGCGCACCTGCGTCAGAATCAGATCGGTATTGGGGTCGGTCTTCACGTCGTAGTCGACGATCAGGCGCATCACCCCGTCGGCCGTGGAATTCAGCGAATACATGTAATTCATGTTGTCCACGCCGCTCATCTGCTGCTCGACCGGAGTGGCTACGGATTGCTCGATGGTCTGCGCGTCGGCTCCGACGTAGGTGGCCACAACCTGCACTTCCGGCGGCACGATATTGGGAAACAAGGCGACCGGTAGACTGGTGATGGTGACGGCGCCGATGATCACCATGACGATGGAGATCACCATGGCTACGATGGGACGGTTGATGAAAAACTTGGACATGAGTCAGTTCCCTCTCGCGACCGCGCTACTCTGTTTAGGTTTTACGACGGACCCATCCCGAACTTTCTGGAGGCCCTCCACGATGACGAGTTCACCGGGCTTGACGCCGCTTTGAATGATCCACATGGTGCCGACTCGGTCGCCCACTTTGACCGAGCGTATGCTTACCTTGTCGCCGTCTCCCACGACCGCCAACTGAAACATTCCTTGAAGCTCGGTAACCGCTCTTTGGGGAACCAGTAGCGCGTCCTTCACGGTTTCGGTAGCGGCGCGCACGCGCCCAAACTGGCCCGGACGTAAAATGTTGTTGGGATTTGAAAAGGCAGCAACGACGCGAATGCTCCCGGTAGTGACGTCCACCTGACGATCCGTGTAAAGGATCTTGCCCTTCTCCGGATAGGAGGTACCATCCGCCAGAATCAGTTCAAGAGGCGGCGCATCGGGTGGAGCGTCCCGCTGGCTGCTCGCGTTAATTTGTTTCGCGAAGCGCATGTACGTTTGTTCGGCAATTGGAAAGTACACCTTAATGGGATTCACGCGAGATACCGATGTCAACGTCGACGTCGGAGTCACCAGATTTCCGATTTGCACCTGGGTGATTCCTGCAACTCCGTCTAACAGCGAAGTAACGTGCGTGAAGTCGAGATTCAGCTGCGCCTGTTCGACCTGGGCCGCGGCGGACTTCACCGCGGCGTCGGCTGCCAGGTTGGCCTGGGTATCGTTGTCCAACTGACTTTGCGCGATGGCACGCTCTTTGGCCAGCGGAGTATCGCGGTCCACGTCGAGTTTCGTCTTGCCGAGCTGAGCTTGTGCTTGCGCGAGTTGCGCCTTGGCTTGATCGAGAATAGCTTGAAACGGACGTGGGTCGATCTGGAACAGGACTTGGCCTTTGCGGACGGGTGAGCCTTCTTTGTATTCCTGCGCGACGAGATAGCCGGTTACCTGCGGCTGGATCTGCGCGTTTTCGTACCCGTCTAGCGTCGCCACCCACTCCTCGTATATGGGAACGTCTTGTTGCGTGACGCCGACGACTTCCACGACGACGGGCGGTTGTTGCGAAGCGGCCTTGTCGCTCTGGCAAGCTATGAGCACCATGGAAACGGGCAGGGCTACTAGAATCCAGAGGATTGAGAATCTGGGAGACACATGGCCCGTCAGCGGGCTCACATTTCTTGATTTCATTTTGACATACCCCGTTGCGGGCACAGGCCGGTTTTGGGAAACCGGTACAAACGGCGGCGTTTTGAACGCCGCCATCTGTGTTGCCGTGCGCCACCGTACTCTACTCGCACTGCGGAAGGAACGAAAGACCGTCCTTTCCGCGAAAGCAAAGCCGATGGTATCAGGCCGTGCGTAGATGCTCGTTCCGAAATCTGCGCTCCACGGGGACAGTGCTTCAGATGAACATTCGCGCCACTAAGGTGCAGTGAATCTTCGTCCGCGAACGCGATCGGTGGAATCGCACCGGGCGCGGACGCAAGGAAGGGAGCGTCGCGGTTCTTTGTCCGGGTCGTCGCCGATAAACGTTCGCGCGTATTCTCCTCAGCAACATTCGCGCTCCCTGCTCGGCGTGTTTTTCCCCATCGATGAGAATCGCCTTCTGTGTGCATCAAGCAATCTGTTGGTTTTGACCATCCTGAGGCACGCAGACCCGAAAGCTTCCGCCGGCGAACCAGCCTTTTCGCATCGATTTAAGCCTTCTCGATTTCCGCAGCGCCGCTCGCGCGTGAAACAGTCGCGCCTTGGCGGCGGCCACCGAAATTCCTAATACATCTGCCGTTTCTCTCATAGACCGCTCCTGCAGCTGTCCAACCTGGACGGCCTTACGGATCGTCGGCCGCAGGTCGCCCACCGCAGCCTTGAGCATGTGCTCGCGTTCTGCCTGCGCATAAAGCCGCTCGGGATTCGCAGCAGTGTCCGAAACAATCCAGGTCTTCGGAGCCGCGCCCAAATCGCCACCGTCATCATCAATGGAGTGCTCTGGGTGCGTGCGTTTCTTGCGGAGAATCATCAACGCGGAATTGATGGCAATCCGCGTAAACCAAGTGGCGAAGCTAGACCTACCGTCGAAATCCTTGGCGTGAAGGAAAGCGCTCAGGAACGCTTCCTGAAGCGCGTCTTCGGCGTCCTCGCGATTTCTGGTAATGCGATAGAGGGTTTTTAGAACGCGCGGAGCGCTTTGCTGATAGAGCCGCTCGAATTCGCTGGTGTCCCCGTTGGCTGCCGCACTCTCCATAGCGTCGCGGCTTGTACGTGTTTTATCGCTGCGGCGAATCGGAGCGGGTGCCACCGGAAATGACCCCCAAGCCAAATGCGTTACAGTGCTTGCCATCACATCCCCCAGTCATTTAGTTTTCTTGTTCTCTTTCCTTCTCGCGTCTGATCCACTCCCGGATGTATGGTGCACAGTTAAGAAGCTCGACTCCGCTTCCTTCGTACACGCCCAGGAACCGCACGACGGCGACATCCACAAGTGTCAACTCGTCCAAATCCAACACCACCAGCGGATCGCCACCATTCACGTGGGTTCTCAGTTCATCCAAATCGTCGGAACGAATTTGCCCAATCAACTTGAGAACTGTGACCCCATCCCTCGACATCTTCTCAATGCGAAGCGTCATTGCTAAAACTCATGCGGCTGGTTGTGCATCTCGTCTGCCAAGCACAAGTTGCGGATGCACAAGTACTTAGCTATTGGCGAGCGACGCCGAACTTCGGCAATTGCCGATTTTCGGCAGACAGAAACGCAGTAATCCGTCGAAACGAGGATGAGATACGATGGAAACCGACTAGCAGTCGCGAAGCGCGATGTCGCGCAGTTCTAGAACTGGCGGCAAAACCGTTCGAGGAATGAGTAACGATTGAAGTCCCACGAGCGGACAGCATTCTATCCATGCCCACTCGAAGTGCGAAATGAATTTCGAGGCCTAGTACTCAACCTGTCTGGAACTTGCTCTTGTTAATTCCCAGGCTCACAATTTTTGATTCCAGCGTCTGTCGCGGAATACCCAGCTTGGCGGCGGCGCCGGACGGCCCGGAGATTCGGCCGCTACTTGCGGCCAGCGCAGTTTCAATCAATTGCCGCTCTTGGTCCGCCTCCAGTTTCCCGAGCCCTCGAGCGGGAGTCCCGGCCGCTCGCGTCTCGCGATGCGTGTCCTGCTTCAACCACGCATCCTCCACGGAAAAAGTGTCGCCATCGCAGAGAAGAACCGCGCGTTCCACGACGTTTTGCAATTCCCGAACGTTTCCAGGCCAGTCATACGCCTGAAACAATTCCAGAGTTTTCCTCTGGATGTTGCGAATCCGCTTCCCGGCTTTCTTCGCATAGCGCTCGATGAGGTACTCCACCAGCAACGGAATGTCATCCACGCGTTCCCGCAACGAAGGAATCTGAATGGGAAAAACGTTTAGCCGGTAGAACAGATCCTCCCGGAACGTACCGGCGGCGACGGCGGCCTTAAGATCACGATTTGTAGCGGCGAGAATCCTGACATCCACGGAAATGGACTGGCTGCTCCCCACGCGCTCGAACTCATGTTCTTGAAGCACTCGCAGAAGAGCGACCTGCGTTTCGGCCGGCAACTCGCCAATCTCGTCCAAGAAAATCGTCCCGCCATTGGCGGATTCAAAGCGGCCCAGCCGCCGTTGAAATGCCCCGGTAAACGCACCTTTTTCATGACCAAACAATTCGGAGGAGATAAGGGAAGGCGAAATCGCGCCGCAATTGACGCGGATGAAGGCTCCCGCGGAACGGTGCGATTCTTTATGAATGGCGCGCGCGATCAATTCCTTGCCGGTTCCGGTCTCCCCTAAGATCAGAACCGTGGTATCCATCGGCGCAACTTTCGCGACTTGCACCAATACCTTCCGAAGCGCTTCCGAGGAGCCGACAATCTCCTCGAACATCGACGCCTTGTCGATTTCTTCGCGCAGCGCGACGTTCTCTTTGTAAAGCTGATCTTTGAGGAGTTTGATCTCCTCAAAGGCCCCCTCCAAAGCAACTCTTGCGGTGTGCTGTTCGGTCACATCGACCACAGTCCCGAAAAATTCCGCGACCTCGCCCGACTCGTTCAAGATGGGATGGCCGATATTGTGGACGTGCCGGACCGTTCCATCGGGAAGAACAACGCGATAGTCAAATTCGAAGTTGACCTTATCCTGCTGAGCGCGTTGATAGCCTTTAGCGACGATCGGCCGGTCTTCGGGGTGAATCCTATTGAAATGGAATTCCGCGCTGGACGCATCCTCGCCAGGTCTGACGTCCAGAATTCGCTCTACCTCAGGCGATACCGTCACTGTCCTCGAGTGAAAATCGTGTGCCCAACTACCGGTGTGGCTTAATCTTTGCCCTTCCAGCAGCAATGCTTCACTGCGACGGAGCCTCTCCTCTGCTCTCTTACGCTGGGAAATATCTCGATAGATGAGATAAACGGCAACCTGTCCGGGCCCAACCGAAATACGCGTTGCGGAGATGGAAATATCTAACCGAACGCCGTCCTTCCGCTGTCGCACACACTCGACGTAAATCTGCTCGCCCGACGTAACCTGATCTCGATAGCCCTGGCCTTCGTCGCGGAACTCTTCCGGCACCACTAAGTCCTGAACGAGCTTTCCGATGGCTTCTTCCGGCGCGTAGCCGAAGATACGGGTGAACTGCTTGTTGACTCGGTGCACGCGGAAATGCTCATTCGTCACGATTACGGCTTCCGGAGCCAGCTCAAATAACGCATTGAGATGCTCTTTCTGTCTTTGAAGGTCGTGTTGAGCGCTCTTGCGCTCGGCAATCTCGATGCGGAGTTCTTGCTCGTTTTCCTGCAGTTTCTCTTCGCGGTTGCGCAAATTCTCGTACAGGTCCCGAAGCTTTCCTGCCGTCTCGTTGAAGACCATTCCCAGGTGAGCGATTTCATCTTCGCCGATGACGGAAATCTTGTGCTCAAACTCGCCGCGCGCCAGCGCTCTCGAGCCTTGCACCAGGCGGTGGAGCGGTGCAGCGATACTGTGGGTGATGAAAAATCCCAGAACAGCAGCAATCAGCAGCGTCAGGGAGCTTGTCACCAACACAATCACGAACATGCGGCTTTCCGCGAGTTCGATTTTCACAGCCGATTGTGCCTGCTCTTGGCTAACCGCCTGGTCAATGCTCCTGACCAGCGCCGAGGTCTGCGCTTCCAGCGGTTTTTTTTCATTGGCCAGCCGAAGGCGCACAGCGTGCCAATCGCCGGCGGTGGCCAAGGCCGTGATGGCGTCGAGCTGAGAGGGCAGCGCGCTCTCAATAGCCTCAAGCGTAGGAAGCAACGTGGGGTCTGGATGCGCCTCAGCAGGCAGATGAACGAGAGCGCTCCTGGTGCGCTCCGCGTCCTCGCGAAGAACGGCGGCCAGAGGTCCGGCTTCCTTCGTCAAACGGTCAATGTTTTCGGACTGCGCAAGTTCATCCAGCCTGGCGTGAAAGGACAAGAGGTCCGTCTGGAAGCGCAAAACCGCGATCAATTCCTGGCCCACGCCAGTCACACCCGCTTCTTGAGCCTGGACCAAACGAAATTGCCACAGCAGGAGGCCATTTCCTCCTAGCATCAGAAGGATGATGACCACAAAACATAGCGTCAGACGCGGGCCGATGTTGAGCCGATCGAGGCTTGGAATTTTCATTTTTGACCACTTCGACGGCCCACTACTTCGATTGTGAGACGCCAACAGGTTGGATCAAGTTACCCTACTCCTCTGAGTACTAGACGTCCGATTCGAGTAAATGCCGCCGGTCGGCGCAGCGGATCGTTTCAAGCTTCTCAATGCCCAATTGGCTGTGCCTTTGCGGGTGGACCCGTTTTGAATCCCGTGATTCTAACCAATTCTTTCTCCAGCGCAGCGGCAGCGTCCGGCGCACTTTTTTCGCGTGTCAACACAGAGTGTACCGCCTGCATATAAGATCTCGTAACCTGTTCGTACGCGCTACCGGAGACAATCGAAGGTCTAGCAACGAGACCGCTCCGTCTTTCACCGCCGTCAGCGGGACGCGCGTAGGGCTCCAGTTCCAGAGGCAGATCGAAGAGTTCGGGCTGTGCGGCTGGTCCGGAATGAGCGCGCTCTTGTCTGGACTGGAGGTCCCTGCGAACTAGGGAACGGATGAAGGCGATCGCTTCCTGAGGATGAGCTGAAGACCTCGAGACCCCCAACCCGGTTCCTCCCAGGGTGGCGGCCCTGCCGCCTGGCCCACCAGGGACGCTCGTATATCCGACGACATCTCCGATCGAAAGCTTTTGCCAGTGGCTCAGACGAAACTCCGATTGCCAAGTGCGCCGGAACGCCGCTAGGCCGGAATTCCATACGTTCATCCCGTCCAATTCCCGGTAAGCGACGATACCTGGCGGCGATATCCAGCCAATCCAATGCGCGGCGCGTTGCCAAGAGCGGATCGCGGCTGGATTATTCACGCTGATGGTCTTGTCATTCTCGATGATTCGACCGCCTCCTTCAGCCACCTGCCATTCCAAGGCATCGCACGTCAAGCTCTCCCCGGCACCTCCTTGCCAGATATAGCCCCAAAAGTCCTTTTTGCCTTTGGCGCGCTCCCCGAACTGAATCCGGGCGGCCATCTTCTCGAGATCATCCCAGGTCTTGGGGGGCTGCTGGTAGCCGTACTCTCGCAGAAGATCGGTCCGATAGGAAAGAACGCCGATCTCGGGATGATACGGCAAGGCCACGACCTTACCATCCACGGTGTAGCTGGCGACTAATTCTGGATCCTCTGAAGAGAGTTCGGTGGCTGCGTAGGGCTTCAGATCGATCAGATACTCATTCAGAATTCCTGGCCAGATTATGTCTATTCCCAATACATCAGGGGAAGGTCCACCCTCCTCAGACTGTTTCGAAACGAGAGTGATAAAGCGATTTAAGGCGATGTTTCCGAGTGCCGGAGCATCGTCTTTTTTTGGTTTTGGCGAGGCGAATCACGTTGTCGTCGTGTGATGACTGGTGGGAGCAGGATCAGGTGGCCTGCAGGGCTGCATGTAGCTTGCGTCCGCCGAGAATGTTCACCATGCGCTTCAGATTGTAGGCGGATACGGCCAGACTGATTTCCGTTTGCGCCCCTCGCAGTCCACGCAGCAGGAAGCGTGGATGTCCGAAGATGCGGTATTTCAAATTGGCGAATGGATGTTCCGCGGTGGCTCGTCGTAGCCGCATCGCTTCCGGCGTGGCCCGTTGGTGCATGCGCTGTAGCGCCTCTTCGTGCAGGTGACGGGTAACGATCCGTCGTGACGACACAGTGCATCGCGATTTCAGAGGGCAGGCTCCGCAGACTTCGGGTTTTGCTGCATAGAGCACGGCACGATCTTTCCGCATGAGTTGTTTGCGGGCGAGAGTCTGCCCGGCCGGGCACAGGAACGTGTCGCTCTCAGCTTGGTAAGTAAATTCCGTGCGGTCGAACAGCGTGCCATCTCCTCGACTGTTCACGCCACGGTTGGCAGGCACATGCGGCAAGATGCCCTTCGCCTCGCAGGCTTCGGCCTGCTCTCCATTCGAGTAGCCCGCATCGGCAACCACTTTGATCGCCTGTGCAGGCCCGCCCGTCGCTGCCTGCGCGGCTTCCGCCATCGGTTGCAGGCTGCCGTTATCGCCGGCCTGAACGGTCACTTGTTGCGCCACGATCAGCGCGTGTTCGGCATCGACGGCAGCTTGCACGTTGTAGGCAGGAAGGAAGCCGTGAGTGGTTCGCATGAAGGCAACTTCCGGCTCCGGGTGCCGGTGCAATTTTTCCAGCGCACTGGCCACAGCACTGGGGTCGATGACCACCTCGTCTTGCTCATCGCTCTGCTCCAACTGTTCCAGATAGCGTTCCAGCGCCTCACGCTCGTGCACACTTTTCACACTGCTGACGGCCTGGAACTTCGAGCCGTCGATAGCGACCCATTCGCCTTTCACCAAGCCTACCGAGCGCGCCAGCCGCACCAACTCGGCTCCCGCTGCGGTAACGCCCTCGCGATGCATGCGCCGGAACTCGGCAATCGTCTTGTGGTCCGGCGCTAGCCGTCCCAGCAACCACATCAACTCAATGTTCCGTCGGCACTCCGACTCCAGCCGCCGCGAGGAACGGATCTGCTGCAAATAGCCGTACAGGTAGAGCTTCAGCAGATCGCGCGGATCATAACCAGGCCGCCCAGTCTCGGCCGCCTCGGCGCGCTCAAATCCCAATCCCACCATGTTAAGGCGATCGACAAATGCATCGATGACCCGGCACACATGATCATCCGGAATCAACTCTTCCAAGGTGACTGGAAAAAGAGTTCCCTGCGTACGGCCCTCACCCTGCACAAAGCCCATAAGAAATTCCCTCGCTTTTCACGAGGGAATCTTCTCATTTATTTTTGGGCGGTCAACAGAGTTTCGTAACAGTCTG
>Ga0185299_10002089_pt1 | contig 32871 bp, 26 predicted proteins | sample PaiPotPPA55metaG_FD_128002 | JGI IMG/M metagenome (GOLD analysis project Ga0185299, IMG submission 128002) | Iron sulfur acid spring bacterial and archeal communities from Banff, Canada, to study Microbial Dark Matter (Phase II) - Paint Pots PPA... ...
TTCTCGAAGCTTTCTCCGGTTATTCGAATTCCAGCTTCGAAACTCGATCCCCCAGAAAATAAAAAACCCGGCGTCGAGCGCCGGGCACAGTCGCCTTCCTCAGGCGTCTTTGCGCGAAGCTCGACTATTTTCTATCCCGTGCTCGTAAAGAACCTCACTTAGGATCTACTTCAGGGATTCGACCCGACTGTGACGCCCTGCTAGTTCGGTTCCACCAGTGACGGTGACCCCTGGCGCTACGCGAGCGCCCCGAACCATTTGTAACTTTATACCAGCTTTCCCTTATCCGTCAACCCCTCGCCACATTTATTTCTAAAGTTCCCCTGTGGGCAACTGTGCAAAAAATCGCCGTCCATCAGTCGCCTCAAAAGCGATCTCTTTCTAATTATTTGTGGCGCCTCACTGCGCTTTTGCCCTCATCAGCGCTGCGCCTACAGCATGGCTCCGGCAAATACCTGATGGAATCATTCCGCACCGCCGCCCAATATGGCCTCGACGAACCATCTGGGTTCCGGGAGGCAAACAATGAATACTCAAGTTGGTGAACGCTATAAATGTCCTGATGCAAATTGTGCTTGCGAGATTGAAGTTACCAAACCAAGCCGCCTGCAGAATGAAAGCTTCGGCAGCACCTCCATGAATGCTGGCTCGCTCAATGATAGACCGCAGACCAACCAGCTGATAGGCGGCTCGGCAACTGGCGAGACAGCCGTTGGTACGTTACGAAATGCTGAATCCGCGGGCATCTCCACGCCGGGCGATTTCGGCTCACAAGGCGCAACTGGAGAAGGTGTCTTCGGCACCTCGGGTGGAAATCAGCGCTCCACCGCATCCGGACGTTTAGGCTCCACTACCGGAAGTTCGCTCGGGTCTAGCTCGCCAAGATCAAGCACCTCCAACATCGAAGCGGGCTCAACAACTGTAGAATCAAATTTCTATTGCGTCTGCGGACAGCCCATGAAAAAAGCGCAACCCGCCAGCCGCGCCGCAAGCGCAAGACCGTAATCTCGCGCCCGCGGAAGCGAGTAAACAATAAACTCTAAATAAAAAAGGCGAGTCGGCACCAAGCCGGCCCGCCTTTTGTTGTTTAAAATTCCTTTGTATTGATTAGCGGGATCCCAAATACTTCGGCAACCGCACATGTGAAGAAATCGCATCCCTCTTTGCGCACGCGACGAAAGTAAAAATCAGGGAACGATCTCACAGCTTGCGGTGACCACGTTACCAAGTCCCAGGCTCGGAAGAACACCGCCACAAACGAGAATTCCCCCATTGTTGGGTAGCAGCGTTGCGGTGTGATTCGTGCGCGGCAATTGCAGCGAGATAGATTGCAGGAAAGCTGCCTGAGTAGGGTCATAAATTTCGGTGATAGCATCTCCGCCACCAATTACATGCACCCTGCCGGTCGGGAGGAGCGTCGCGGTGTGAAAGACTCGTGGAAAAGCCATGGATCCGACCGTAGAGAAACTCTTTGACCCGGGCGAGTACACTTCGGCGGTCGGCAAAGGCATGCAACATCCGTGCCGCTGTTCCCCTCCCGCAATGAGGACCGAGCCATCGTTGAGCAGCGTCGCGGTCTGATAGGCACGTCCCACCGCCATGGGGTTGACCAGTGTAAATGTTCCTGAAGCAGGGTTGTACAGCTCGGCGCTGTTCAAGCTTACTTGGTCGATGCCACTGACACCTGCGCCGCCGCCGGCAACAAGTACGGTTCCGTCAGGCAATAAGGTGACCGAGGGCGCTTCGCGAAACTGATTCATCGCGCCGGTCGCTGTGAAGGTGGCAGTAGCGGGGTCAAAAATCTCGGCAGTTCCAGGAAATCCTTGATTTGTTGGGGGGTAGTCTCCACCCGCAATCAGCACCTTCCCATTTAGGAGGAGCACCGCGCTGTGACCAGTAGCTCGGACGGTCGTCATATGACCGGCCGTAGCGTGGAAAGAATCCGCGCTGGGATCATAAATGTCCGCCGTGGTGACGGTCGTGGAATTGTCCCCACCGGCGAGTAGCACAGTTCCGTCCAGCAGCAGCGTAGCCGTATGGCGCGTACGCGTTGTGGACATCGTCCCATGGCTGGCTGTAAAGGTCTTAGCAACCGGATCGTACAGCTCCGCAGTGTTCAAACCATTTAAGCCCGCGGCACTGCTATTGCTCCCGCCAGCGATCAGTACTTTGCCGTTGTTCAGCAGCGTCGCCGTGTGATCACTCCTCGGAGTCAACATCGACGGCGGACCACCCACCACGTGCGCGGTCGCGATGGCTTGTCCTCCTCCCGGCGAGGGATTACTCACCTGTATGAGGAGAATCGTCGCGAACACCATCAATGGTTGTGGAACTTGGATCGTGAACTGTGTCGGCGTGAATGGACTCGACGGGTCGAGTACTGCGGCAACTCCGTTGATCGTGATCTGACTGAAGGGACCGAAGCCCGTGCCCGTAATGACGAGATTTTGGGAAGCGGTTCCGGCAGGAATCTGTGTGGGTGCAATGTTGGAGATGATCGCCGGAGGGTATTGCAGCGTCACCGCCGACTTCGCCGTAGCGCTGGGGCTTTGCGATGTCGCTTCCACTTCCACTAAGCCGCTCGGCACCGTCAACGGCGGCGAGTATAACCCGCTGGCGCTGATCGTGCCCACGGTCGCGTTACCCCCCGCGATTTGATTCACCGACCAGGTCACACTGCCGCTTCCCATTCCAGAAACCTGAAACTGCTGCGTCACGAGTAGCAGCACCGTCGCCATCGACGGCGAAATTGTGAGCGGGCCGGAAGTACTGGGGGTGACCGTCACGGTCGCCGTTGACGCGGTCGCCGCGCTCCCCGCCACCGTCGCCGAAATCGTGATCATCCCGGACGGAACCGTCGCTGGAGCCTTGTACAATCCACTCGACGAAATAGTGCCCACCGTGGCGTTTCCACCTGCCGCTCCGTTCACCGCCCAGGAAATCACCGCTCCAGCCGCAGCACCGGAAACCGTGAACTGCTGAGTTCCCGCCGTGGACACGTTCACCGATGCCGGTTGTATCGACATCTGTCCGGACTGGGGTGAAGTAACCGGCTGTGCGGCTTGGCCGCCCCCGCAGCCGAGACACGCCAGGCTCAAAAAAGTGACCAGCATCAGCGCCAAACAACTAATGGCAGAGCTTTTTCCAGCGACAGGTTGTTGCCTGGGCATCGCAATCCTCACGCGCTTTGACGACGTGAACTATACAAGCGAAGTATATATTTAGCTACGGTACTTTAGTTGGAATCATACCCCTCGCCACCTTTCCAATGATGGACAACATTGGCATATAACTCGCTGGCTCCGCCCAGGCCTGGGATCACTTTCCGCGAGCCCATCACAGCACGCCACCAAGCCTCGTTGGACTGACCATTCCCCTTTTCGCTAAACTGAAACATCGCAGTTAATCGCGAACGCCAATTATGACTGAATCCATCAACGACGCCAGCAACGTGCGCGTGCGATTTGCCCCTTCGCCCACCGGCTATTTGCACGTCGGGGGCGCTCGCACCGCTCTTTTCAATTGGCTCTTCGCGCGCCAACACGGCGGAACTATGATTCTGCGCGTCGAAGACACCGACGCCGAACGCAATAAGCCCGAGCTCGTCGAAGGAATTCTAAGCGGCCTGAATTGGCTCGGTCTCACCTGGGATGAAAGCCCGTTTTATCAGTCCCAACGCACCGAACTTTACCGCGCCGCCGCCAAACAATGCCTCGCCAACGGCACCGCTTTTCTCTGTTATTGCCCGCCGGAAAAATATGTCGGCGGCGATCACGCCGACGATAGCGCCGAAGGCGCCCAGGTTCGCCGCGTGGTTCGCTGCAGTTGTCGCGATGGAATCCCATCCACTCCCGGAACCAAGCCCGCGATTCGCTTCAAAGTCCCCATAGGAGGAAAAACCACTTTCTACGACGTGGTTTTCGGCGACACCGAATTTTCCAACGATGATATCGAAGACTTCATGCTCCTCCGCTCAGGCCAAGGCGACGAAGAATTTGGCCAGCCTATGTACCAGCTCAGCGTAGTAGTCGATGACATCGATATGCGCATCACTCACGTGATTCGCGGTGCCGATCATCTTTCCAACACCCCCAAACAAGTTCTCCTTTACCGCGCGCTCGAAGCGAAACCACCAATTTTCGCCCATCTGCCCCTCATCCTCGGGCCGGACCGCAAGCGCCTCTCCAAGCGCCACGGCGCCACCAGCGTCAGCATGTACCGCGAAGAGGGCTTTTTGCCCGAAGCCTTCCAAAATTTTCTTGCGCTCCTTGGATGGGCGCCCGGAGGCGACGTGGAGTTTCTCCGCACCGCCGACTTGATTCAAAAATTCAAACTCGAAGGCGTGAGCCGCACCAACGGCGTCTTTGATAAAGCCAAGCTCGAGTGGTTCAACACGCAATATCTCCAACATTTGCCGATTGAAGATTTACTCCCGCACGTCGAACAAGACTTGAAACGCAGCGGGCTCTGGAAAGAAGAGTGGGCGTCCGGACCTGGACGCGAATGGCTTAGTCGCACGGTGGATTTGCTGCGTCCCCGCGTGCGGTTGTTGCCTGATTTTTCCACCTGGGCCCGCGCGTTCTTCAGCGATGACTTCGCCATCGATCCCGCTGCCGAAGCAAAATTCTGGAAAGACCCAAAAATCTCGGATTTACTGGCGAAATTGGCCGAAAAGTTGGCCGCCTTGCCGGAATGGAATCACGATGCCTGCGATCACGCCCTGCGATCGCTATGTGAAGCCGAAGGTGTTAAGGCTGGCTTGCTGATCAATGCCACACGCGTCGCCATCGTAGGACAGGCCGTAGCGCCCCCGCTATTCGACACCATGGTGGTCCTCGGTCGCGACCGTGTAGTGAAACGCCTGCGCGCCGCCGCACCCGCCGCCATCTCCAAAACTTAAGCCCGCGACGGGTGAATTTTCTTGGAATTTTCCCGCGCACTCACAACAGCGGGGAAGCTCAAAGTCAAACAACTCAACCAGCAAGCGACCCGAAGGGTGCCCCATCCTTGCGCTTTTTGCAAGGGTGGGTCTTGAATTTTCTTGGAATTCTCACGCCCACTCTATACCAATTTCTCGGCCAGTTCCAAACACTCACATCAAGCAGGAGCTCAAAGTCGTTTTGACTAATTCCCGCTGGCTTTCTTATCGCTGCCAAAACTTTTTCTCATCTTGCGATGGAAAATACTGAACTCCAGCGTGGGATTATCTCGCGTACCCGTAATGGTAATCGGGATCAACGTTCCCGCCCCTCCCTTACTGAAAAACGGGTCAATGGCTTTCAGAAAAAACGACTTCTTGCCGCTCACCAATTGCGAAAGCTTGGCTTCCATGCGCAGTTCTCCCGTGAAATCCAGATCCTCCCCGCGCAATTTGTAAGTCCCATTCAACTTGATCACTGCCCCCGGAACGCTAAAGGTCAATCGCTCGAATTTAATCACGCCGTTTTTCAGATTAAATTTTCCGCGCAAGTCTGAAATCGCGCTGCCGGCATCAGGATTGTCCGGTTGACCCAACGCATGGCGGCTGAAAGACGCCAGCTTGTCGCGCACATCGGAACTCGCAAAGCGCGCGTCGCTAACGTCGAAGTCTCCATCCAGCGTCAGTTTGTCCAGCACCTTCACTTTGCCAGGCGGCAAAGCCATTTTCGTTCTCAGATTAACTAGCCCGCTCATCATCGGCTGCGTCGATTTGGTGGCCAGTTGCAGCAAGTCTTCTAGCCGCGCTTTGGGCGCCACCACGTCAAGAACAATCAGGTGCCCCTGCTTTTCCGGCACGCGCACCACGCTCCCTTTCGCAGTAATTTGCGAGTGGATCAACGTCCCGCGAACTGGATGCAGATACGTGTCGCCATTGGTGCCATCCACCGTCGCGGAAAATTCCGTTTTCAACGGTACCGCCCGCCCCACCGGATCAATCGAAAAATTCGGCGTGTCCGTCACGCCTTCCACTTCGATACTCTGCAGCACTCCGGAATATTTCCCGCTCGAAGACAATATCCCGCCAACACCAGGAAGTGGCCCCAGGTCCGCATCCTTGAACGTATACGAACCGGACACCGCCGTGCCTCCCGGGTCGTCCACTTGCCATGGTCCAAAGTTTCCATTCGTTCGGATTTCTCCCACCGGCTTGGCATTAGTCAGGTTGCCGCGAAATGAAAGCGGTTTTCCCGCACCCACGGAACCCAAAACTAAATCATGAATATCAAAATCAAGCGGCTGCTTTCCGCTTTGTTTCGGAAGAATGAGCAGTGTGGTGTTATCGCACACCACTTGGTCAATCGTAATTCTTGGAAGCGGTTTGTGTATTTTTGTGGGCGGCGGAGGCGCCGGCTCCCCCGGTGGTTGCCCACGGGGTGGAACGCTAATCACCATATTATCCAGGTGCACGCCCCGGATATGTCGCGGCACCCGCAAAATTCCCATAAATCCCAGGTGAAATGTGAATTGTTGAATTTGAATCAGCGGTGGAACATCGGTGCGGTTGTGATAATAAATTGCCAGCTTCTCGCCTGTCGCGCTCATTTCCGGAAACGCCGTCACATGAATGGATTCCAGTTCTACCCGGCTCGCGAATCTTTCCGAAAGCGCGCGCACTACCCAGTCGCGCGTTATGTCGTCTACGTCTCGAATTCGCTGATACAAGAGCGCCGCGGGAATAATGAATACCAGCAGAACAACGCACAGCACTACAATCCACGCGCGTGAACGCGGTTTTCCGCTCTCTTCGGACGCCATGACCGCAGAATACCGCAGTGCGCCTTACGGTGTTGGGAATAATTCCGCGTGCGCCGGCTTGGCTGCGGCGGCGTTCACCACAATATTTATCGATGCGTGCAGATTTATGATTACAGGCGGTAAACAAATTGCCGTGCTGCATGCTTGATATCGCAGCTTCAACGGAATCTGTTGCTGGCCCGTTGGCGCCCTTGCCAACGCCGTCACCGGCATGCGCAAAGTTACCGTGCCCTCGTAAACATTCAGCGGACTCTTCGAAAAAGTGAAGGTGTGCAGCCGCCCTTTCGGATAAGCGACCTCACCCGCTTTAAAACCAGCCGGCACTTCCGCGCGCAAATCCGTGGCGATCAAATAATCCGCCGATTTTTCACGCGCATTCACGTGAAATCCCGGACGAATTTTAAACACTACCGCCACTTGGAAGGGAACGCCGCGAGCCGCAGGGTCGGCCGAGACATAAACTGCTGGCGAAACAACATCGCGAGGAGAAGGCGTTTGCTCTTGCGCGACGCCTACACGAGAAAGAAGCAACATCGCGGAAATTACGAGAACAACCTTGACAGGAACGATCGCGCTTCGCCGAACGTCACGCAGCCTACGAATTTTCATTCCGCGAAAACTCACAAAGCAACCTGCGCCCCCAGTTGCTGCGAAATCACCCGCGCCATCACCGTGTTCAAATTTTCGCCCGTCTTTTCCAAAACAAAAGCGTTCTGCTCCTCAGACCACTTCAGCTTAAAGCTGGTGGACAGCGCCGAGATCCAGACTTCCCGCACCGGAGTATTCGGCGAAACGACAAACTTCGTCTCGTCATCGTCCTCAAACAGGACCTCCAGCTTCCCGCTTTCCCCCTCCACATCAAAACCATGTTCGTCGCCCGCAGTGAGCAATCGTCTCTTCAGATCCTCAAACGCGGCATCTGCTTTGCGTTGAAAGTCTTTTTCTTCCAGCATATTTGGAGCGTACACGAAGAACGCTCACGGAGGGAAGTACTTCGCTTTCTGCCTTTAATTCCTCGCAGCTACAGCAGCGATTCGATCGCGTGCGACATTTCCTCGTAGCTGATAATTCCCGTAATTCGCTTAACCTGCTTGCCGTCTCGCGAGATGAGAACACTCGTCGGATACCCCAGCAGCCCGCCAAATTTGTCGGCAATCTCGTCATTTCCGATCACAATCGGATAATTCATCGTCAGCTTTTGATTGCTCACGTCGAAATGTTCCTTCGAAACAAAGGGCGCCACCACGCTTTTCCCTTCCTCATCCATCGCGATTCCCAGCACCGTAAATCCTTTGGCACCGTACTTCTGTTGCATGTCGATGAGCCATGGAATTTCTTCTCTGCACGGATCGCACCACGTAGCCCAGAAATTCACCAGCACCACTTTCCCGTTGTAGTCCCCGAGCGAAGCATCCTTCCCCTCCAGGTCCTTGAAATGCACCGTGGGCGCCGGCAACCCAATGGACTTATCCGTGGAATAATCCTTATGCACCGCTATATGGCTCGACACCCGCGTCTTTTTATCCGCATAGTACGTCGCGCCTATGAGCAGCAGCACGGTTGCCACGATCACGCCAACATTCTTCATATTCATTTCCCAATCTTAAACCAGCTCAGAGTGAGAACCGGTTCAGAAAAGTTAGTTTTCCCGAGAGCCACGTCAGCTTATTCACGAACACCAGCCCTCCCACAAAAATTAGCAGCGCTCCGCTGAAAACTTCGACAGCGTGCAGATACTTGCGAAAATTTTGATAGAACCGCAGGAACTGCCCGATGCCCAGCGCCGTCAGCAGAAAAGGCACCGCCAATCCCGCGGAATAAATCGCCAAAAGTAAGATTCCCCGCGCAATCGTGTCGCTGGCCGCCGCAAGCGCCAGAACCGTTGCGAGAATCGGCCCGATGCACGGTGTCCAGCCAAACGCGAATGCGAATCCCAGCAAAAACGCGCTCCACACACCGGGCTGGCCGATTTTGCTTTGTATACGCACATCGCGATTGAGCCATCGCGCCATCGACGGGCCAAAAAATCCGATTAGCGAAAGAGAAAAAAAGTGGATCGCCCCAAAGCCCGCAAAAAGCGGCCCATGACGTAACAACGAGATAACTCCGAGAACAACCAGTACCGCCCCGATGATCAGTCCAGTTTTTAACGTCAGCTTAATCAGCAATCCCAAAAGGTGAAGCCCAAAAAGCAAAATCAACGCGCCCGCGATGGGCGCCAGAACGCCTCGGTTTTGCCGTAGAAATGATCCCACCGCGCTGGCCGATGCCCCGAAAGAAATAAAAACCGCCGAAAATCCCGCCACAAACGCCAGTGAAGATCCAAAAAGTCCGGAGCGCGGCAATTCACCTTTGCGCAGTTGTTCCATGCCGATTCCGGATAACATCGAAATGTAGCCCGGTACCAGCGGCAAAACACAAGGCGACAAAAACGAAACCAGGCCCGCAAGAAATGCACCGGCCAACGAAACGTCGCTCATGCGGAAGCCTTCCTGTGAACTATGCTCATCGTGTACATAGCGCCCGAACAAACTGCTACCACATTCCATTCTCCCATAAATATATTAGACGCACTTACGCCGCAAAGGGTTCGAGCTAGGTTCCAAAATCGGACGGTATTCTGCAAGGGAGATTCGCACGCTGATACATTTCAGCTACGTCCAGCAACAACTGCTCACTATGCTCCGCGCCGATGAATTGCAAGCCCATCGGCAGTCCCGCCGCCGTGAAACCGCACGGCACCGAAATCGCCGGCACGCCCGCCAGATTTGCCGGTCGGTTCAACCGTAACAGCAGCGCCCGCGTTGGATGCTCAGTTCTTCCAACCTGGGTAGTCTCTTCACCGATCGCCGGCGCCGCAACTGGAGTAGTTGGAACCATAAGCGCATCGATCGCGTCTTCCTGGATCGCTCCACGCAATTGCGAAATGAAATTCCTTCTCTGATCCTGCGCTTCCAGATATTCCACCGCCAAAACTTTGATCCCCATTTCAAGGCGCGACCGAACGTCCTCGCCATACTCCGCTGCACGCCCCGGAAACCATCCTGATTGCTGATGATAATGACTGGCCTCTGCCCACGCGATGCGATTGCCCGCCTTCTCCGTCTCCGCCAAAAGTGGTATGGAAATCTCTTTGATTTTTGCTCCCAATCCGCGAGTACACCGAACCGCGGCATCAAAACTTTCCTGGACTTCATCAGAAATCACATCGAAGAAAAATTCTCGAGGTATCCCCAGCCGAAGTTTAGACAACTTTCTCGCGAAACTCCTGCGCCGTCGTTCACCTTCGCGTCTGCCATTTCTGCCCTCGACAATAGTTCGAAAAAGAATCCCGGCATCCGCCACCGTGCCAGCCAGTGGCCCAACACAATCGTGCGTCACGGACAAAGGAATCACGCCCGTCACGTCTACGCGGCCAAGCCCAGGCTTAAGTCCCACAATCCCGCAAAGCGCCGCCGGTATTCGAATGGAGCCTCCCGTGTCCGTGCCAACACTTCCAAAACAAAGTCCCGCAGCCACCGCCGCAGCCGAACCTCCGCTCGAACCTCCCGGAATTCTCGCGTTATCCCACGGATTTCGCGCTGCTCCATAGTGCGGATTATTATTTGTGACCCCATAAGCAAACTCGTGCATGTTGGTCTTGCCCAGCAAAACTGCTCCACTTTGTTTCAGTCGAGTAACGACCGCCGCATCCCGTTCGGGAAAATAATCGCGCAGAATTTTCGACCCGGCTGTGGTACGAATGCCCTCAGTACAAACATTGTCTTTCAGCGAAAGCGGAATACCATGCAGAAGCCCACGATCGACCCACGTTTTGCGCCTTCCTTTTATGCCAAGCTCCATTTCCGCTCTCTTCGCCTGCGCACGTGCCAGTTCATCCGTCACTGTGATGAACGCATTTAATTTTGGGTTGGTTCGTTCAATGCGCGCGAGCATCAACTCCGTCAACTCAACAGGCGACAGCTTGCCGGCGCGAAAAAGGTGGGCAATCTCAGCGATCGTGGCAAAAGCTAGTTCAGTCTCATTCATCAAATTAGTTTCGCGAAAATTAGCAGCCGTTCAGCCGCCGCGCATCTCAATAAATTTTTTCCTGCCGGCGCAAATTCCCAAACGTCCCGATATTCGCGATGATAAACGCCGCCCGAAACTGATTTTCCGTGCGCACCTGGCCCAGCGCGATGCGCCGGTATTCCAGCGATAGTCCGCAGCACCGCCCGTTATAGCTAACCTGCATCAGCTGGCTCTGTAATGTATTGTTCGTGAAATCGTAGCTGATTCCCGCGGCCGCGCTGAATCCCTGGGTATTCTGGCCGCCGTAGCCGAATAATGTGCGCACTTGATTCGAAATCGGCTGCAGGATGGGATTAGCGTCCAGTCGAAAATGCGCTACCGTCGCGTACCACTTTCCATACGGTTTCACTTTTAGCAATGAGCCGATGGTCGTCAACTTCGCAATGTTCGGATCGTATTCCAGGATCTGCTCAAAATCGTACTTGCTGCCCGGCGCAATGGTCACATCGCTGATCAGCGGGGACCAGTGCACCGGCCCCAGCGCGAACGCGAATGGCGTCATGGAATTTAACGCTTGAAATACGTTGCGTTCCCCCGCAACCGCGGCTCCTCCAAAAGTTGGATCGAAAAAATGTTTCTGCACTAGACGCCACGAAATTAACTCCCGCGCCTCGTCGTCGCCATCCTTCTTTACAAAAAACCGCTGGGTGACCCCGTACTCTATTTCGTTCGTATCCGTGATCGTCGAGTCCGAATCGAAGCGAATGAAGTCCGCAAAATTATTTACCCCCGTCACATAGCGATAGGTAATGACCGGCTCAATCGAGTGCTTATATCTTCTCTTTGATTTTGGCTGCTCAAAGAAACGCTCCAGTGTTGGTGGCCGCAGGTCCACCGTAAATTCCCCGGTGTTGCGCACAATCGCTCGATCGGTCACCTGCTCAGGCGCCGTCAACGACGCCCCGTAACGCGTGGTTCGAAACGCCGCAGTCGTAGTAATCCCCAGCCAGTCTCCCAAATGAATGGGCACCGTCATACGTGGAGCAAATTCCGCGCGCCCCACAAAACTTGGCGTATTGATTTCGCTGTCGGAGCGATGCAGCGCATCCGCAAAACTCTCGAACCCAAAATAAACCGGCAAATTCCGCCATGGCGCTTGCTCCACGGAATCAAATCGTGCTTCCGGAAAATTGCGTATGTTTACTCCCGTCGCCGGGGTTATCTGCAAAAAGCTTTTGTCATTCAAGCCCGCAGAATTAAGGCTGAACCCGTGGAAATTATTGCTGAGAAAAACCGCGCTTCGCACTTCGGAGTTGATGGCGTCGCCATACGTGTCCGCGAACGCCAGTCGAAACGTGAGTGAAGAAAGCTGGTTGTAATCCGTAACGAATCGCCACCCACCCGGCAATTGTGACTGGATTTCCAGTCGCTGTTCCTCACCGCCCTGTGGCTGCCGCACGCCACCCACGATCAAGCCGCGATCATCGACGCCAGAATATGTGTAGTTGATCGACGTGCCTTCGAACGGCTTGGCCCGCAGCGTGCCTCGTTCCAGCGCTCCGCGTGAGCTCATGTATTGCGCCCCCAGCGTGGCGTCAAACCACGGCTTGGGAGCCCAGTAAAAAGCGTCGCCGAGCGTAAATCCCTTCCGCGAACTGTCCCCTATATCCGGAATCAGAAATCCCGACTCCCGCACTTTGCGGCCCGCCGGCGCCGTTGCATAAGGCAGCCAAATCAGTGGCACACGAAACAACCGAAAATTTGCATTCACCATCGCAACGGTTTTTTCCAGTTGCACTCGCGCGTGTGGCGCAAAAAATTGCCACGTGGGATGTGCCCCATCGCAGACCGTGATCCATGCCTGGTCAATCACATAAACATCTTTTGCAAAGCGCTCCACGTCCCGCGCTTCGAAGTAAAGCGGATTGTCAGACAACAAAACGTTGGGATTCGGCCGGCGCTCGATTTTCACCGTACCGCGCACATTATGGAAAACGCCGTGGCCGCTTTTAACGTTGTAGTGCGCCTCGTCGGCCTCCACATGCTGATTCTCAAAATCGAATTGCACGTGGCCGCGCGCAAACGCTTCGGAGGTCTTCTCGTTGTATTCCACGTGGTCCGCCCGTAATCGCGAATCCCCGTACCGAATATCCACATCATCGTCGGCGATATACAAATCCCCGCGCCGGCTTTGCGGGCCACGAGACGAAAGATCGGCCACGCCACCCGTTTTGAACGGGAGATGCGCCTGCTGTGCGGCGGCCGTTCTTGTCCCCGGCACCCCAAAAATATAAATAAATAAAAAAGTCGGAACGAGCCAGCGGTGAGGCGCGGCGGCGGCATTCCGCGCGGGGATCCGGCGGTTTACAACAAACATGTAAGCCATGAAAGCAGTGGGATAGCCTAGCATGGGCTCGCCACCGTGAGTAGGCGACGAGTACAAGATGCCGCTGGATAGCCAGCAGATGTCCGCGGCTCGAAATTAAGCCGAAATTAATTCGAAATTATTCTTGCAAATCGTTTCTAGCTACAACGAAGCCGCAATCGGCCCTCAGGTTTACGGTGTAAATTTCATCGAATCCCTCGTCAGCCGAGGGCGGAACAAGTTTCTTAAACGCTGCCGCCACAGCCGGAGCCGGAACTTTTTGTTTGCCGGCGCGCAAATTATTTCGTTCCATCGCCTCCCGCAAGCTCGTTGCGAAAAAGTAAGCCACCGTGCGAAAGCCCGCCGCCAGAGCAGGCTTTACATAGCGGGCACGGTCAGCCGGCACCGTGTTCGTGTTGTCAATCACAAACGGCTGGCCCGCCTGCAAACACGCAGCCAAGAGCAGTTCTTCTCTGCGGCGCGTGCGCAGCATATCCAGATTAATGCGCACGTGACTATCAAAAAAACGCTCGCGGAAAAAACTGCTTTTACCCGATCCCTGAATTCCGATAAAAATTACAGCTTCCATACCGTTGTGGACCATTTGTAACGATTGTGGCAACGCTTGGCCCACCAAATATAATTTGCAGTTATGTGTACCTTATCTTGGGCAATTTCGGTGGCCTCGGCCCGTGTCGAATCGCCGACCCCACCGGTTCGTAACCAAGCTCCGCGCCTTCCCGCACGGACCGCAGCATCAGCCCGCCGCGACTCATATCCCCACGTCCCACAAACGCCGACGGAAAAAGCAGGCGCTCATCGAAAATACCCAGTAATGGCTCGACGTATTTCGCGGTGGCGATGCTGCCCAGCAGCACAATCTCGCATCGCTTCCCTGCCTTGCGGGACAATTCCTGCGCATCGCGTTCCAGCGGCTCGCGGTACCGCGGATCAGTCGCATCCACCGGAACGTCCGCAATCTCCATCATCTCGTCATGCGTCATGAGCGCGTCCGGCGAAACCAACCCGCGTCCCGCGGTGATCACGAATATTCCCGGCACCCCCGCGGGCGGCGACGCGAACACGCGTGCATAAGCGAGTTTCCCTCGGAAATATAATCCGCTGATAAAACTAAACAACTCTCCCAGCGGCACTCCGTCATTGCGCAGCCGTCGCGCCAGTATAAACCGCGCGTTCTCGCTCATGATCATTTTCGCCCGCAAACCGCCGGCATTTGCAGGCGAAAGAAGAAAAATCCGATGTATCGCCCGCGCTTGCGAAGGTGGCTTCAGTTGCCTCTGGTTTGATTTGGCGCGCGCCGCTTGTTTCGTTTGTGTCATTGCAGGCAATTGACCAGGCAAAAGGCAAAAACAATTACAGCAAATTCAAAGCCGACTTATTTTCACGCTTCACTTGCTTCATGGTGCAATTGCGCGGATCTTTCTCCGGTCGCCACCGCAGAAATTTAGTGCCGTGGCGGAATCTGCCGCCAGTGAAGTGATCGAACTGCACTTCCGCCACCAGCTTCGGATCGAGTGGCTGCCACTCCATCGAATGTTTTGTGCTCCAGCGGCTCAATCCGCCAGGCGCTTTTCCCGTGAATCCCGGCGGCTTGATGATTTTCTCCAACTTTTTAGTTAACGCCAAACGCTCGTCCGCCTGAATCGACGAGCTGAATCCCACGTGGTCCAGCAATCCTTCATCATTGTAGAGACCCAGCAGCAACGAACCAACTAGCGGCTTTTTCTCGAGGTATCTGAATCCCCCCACCACGCAATCCGCCGTCCGCTGCTTCTTGATTTTATGCATGCCGGTGCGCTCGCCGCTTTGATACGGCAGATCTTTGCGCTTGGCCACAATTCCATCCAGCCCCACGCCCATGTGAAACCATTTCCGCGCAACCGCTAAATCATCCGTAACCGGCGACAGACTGAGCGAACCATTTTTGTCAAAGGCAGTTTTCGCTAGACCGTCCAGTTCCTTGCGCCGCTTTTCCAGCGGCAGCTTAACCAGCGATTTTCCTTTCTCGTCCACCAGCAAATCAAAAACGATAAATACGCTAGGATGCTCCCGGCTCAATTTCAAAACACGGCTGGCCGCCGGATGGATGCGCATCAACAACTCATCGAACGACAAATGCCCGTCAACAGGAATCACGATTTCGCCATCCAAAACAAATTTCTTCGCTTTCAGCGCCAGCAACGTCGCAGCCAATTCCGGAAAATAACGCGCCAACGACTTCCCCGATTTCGATTGCAGGTCGATCTGCCCCCCATCACGAAACGCCAGGCACCGGAATCCGTCCCATTTAGGCTCATATTGCCACTCGGGCCCCTCGGGCAGTTCCGTAGCCGGCAAGGCCTCCATCGGCGCGTATTTTTTGCTGAGCGGTAGCGTCATAGAAAAGACTTCAGGTCCACGCGATTCTTTTCCTCCAGCAACGGCTTCCACAAATCGCCGATTTTCCGCAGCCGCGCCGGCACATTCTTCACCGTAAAATCTTCAATCCGCAGTCCGCGCTCCACTTCCTCCCAGGTAACCGGCGTGGAAACCGTCGCCGCAGGTTTCGGCCGCACGGAATAAACAGAAGCCAGCGTTCTGTTCCAAGCGTTCTGATTGTAATCAACCAGCACATGCCCCCGCGGCCGCTTCGCCACACGATATTCCGCCGTAATTATTTTCGGATGACGCGCCTCCAATTCTTTCGCAAACGCTTTTGCAAAGCTCCACACTTCCTTCTGCGTCGGCCCACGCTTGATGGCCACGTAAACGTGAATCCCTCGTGACCCGGTCGTCTTTGCATAATTTTGTATTTTGATGGAGTCCAGAGCTTCTCGCACGATCAGCGCCGTCTCCAGCACGCCCTTGAAAGACGCGCCGACCACCGGGTCCAGATCAAAATGAAGATAATCCGGCCGGTCCACATCGTCGCATCGCGCGTACCACGGATTCATATCGATGCACCCCAGATTCACAACCCACAGCAGCGACGACAAATGTTGAACAACCGGAAAGCCAATCACGTTACCCGAGCCATGTTCAATCGAGCATATAGGAATCGAATCCGGCCGCGGCGACGGCGCGCGCTTCATAAAAAAGAATTCGCCATTTATTCCGTTGGGATAGCGCTTCATCACCATGGCGCGATTCTGCAGATGCGGTAACAGCCACGGAGAAACATCTAGATAATATTGCAGCAGGTCTCGCTTGGTCAGACCCAGCTCAGGAAAATATATTTTGTTCAAATTGGTCAGATTTACCGGCCCGCCATCAACGCTTAACGTTACGTTCTTTACGTTCCGCGGTATTTCCAGTCCGGTCGTTTGCGCGATTACATCACTTTTTGCCGAACTGGCCCGTGGCGAAGGTGACGCAAGTGATGAAAGTGGCGAACGTGGTGAGAGTGGCGAACGTGGCGGAGCAGTCGCTTTACGCTGCGCAACGCCAGCTTTACGAGCAGCACCCACCGTTTTGCGCCTGGACGCAACTTTTGCCTTACCTTTGGATTTCACGCTGGTTAGATGAACTTCCTCAAGATTGCGGTCTTTTTATTATTCCCAACCACCGTCTCACCTCAGTGAAAATCGTGCGAAGTCGTCGGCGCACTGGTAATTGTTAACTGCCGTATACGTTGCGATTTCACCGAAACAACATTGTCCTGGTTCTGCAATTGCCCCTCAATCACCAAAAACTGTTGATGCACCACCACCACGTGGCATTCTTCAAATAGCTGCGGTGAAATAATCGCGTTGGCAATCCCCGTTTCATCTTCCATGCTCAAAAATACGAATCCCTTCGCAGTGCCTGGTCGCTGCCGCGCTATCACTCCTCCCGCAATGCGCACCTGCATGCCATCCGGCAATCCAGCTAATTCTGCTGCGCAGCGAATCCCCATTTTTTGTAATTCCGCGCGATGATAAGCCATGGGATGCGGCCCCACGGTCATTCCCGTGCCGCGAAAATCGGCCACCAATCTTTCTTCCGCGCTCATTTGCACCAGCGGCGAGCCCGAGGAATCATTATTTCCCGACTCATCTCCACCCAAAACTTTTTCTTCCACGTCATCTTTCTCCACATCGTCGCAAAGTTCATATAAAGGACCTGCCGACCGCGCCGTCCTCTCCACTTGCCACAACGCGCTGCGGCGATGAAATCCGCGTTGGTTTCCCAGCCGGTTCAAAGCCCCCACTTCCGCGAGCACCGCCAATTCTCCTTTCTGAATTCGCGGAACCCGTCGTTTCAAATCATCCACAGAAGTAAATGCACGCACCGCGCGTTCGCGAACAATTTCCGCCCCAATCTCCGCGCGCAAACCTTTCACGTACCGCAGCCCCAGTCGCACTGCAAACTTCTCATCAATTTTTTCCAGCGTGCAAAGCCAATTCGAGCACGTAATATCAATCGGCCGCACCCGCAAACCGTGCCGCTGCGCATCTGTCACTAGCGAAGACGGCTGATAAAATCCCATCGGCTGATTGTTCAGCATTGCCGCCGTAAACGCCGCCAGGTAATGACACTTCAAATACGCGCTGGCGTACGCGATCAACGCAAAACTAGCCGCATGCGATTCAGGAAATCCATACAACGCAAACGATGTGATCGATCGAATAATCGTCTCCTGCGTTTCGCCGCTGATGCCATTTTTGTCCATCCCTCGCCGCAGCTTGAGTTCCACATCTTTCATGCGCCTTTCCGAGCGCTTGAAACCAAAAGCGCGCCGCAACTCTTCCGCTTCGCCCCCGCTGAAACCCGCGGCAATCATGGCCATGCGCAGCAGTTGCTCCTGGAAAAGCGGCACTCCTAGCGTGCGCGCCAGCACCGGCTCCAGCGAAGGATGCAAACACGTCACCAGTTCGCGCCCCTGCCGCCGCTTTAAATAAGGATTCACCATTTGCCCCACAATCGGCCCCGGCCGAATAATCGCCACTTGCACAACGATGTCGTAGAAACACTCCGGGTGCAGCCGCGGCAAACACGCCATCTGCGCGCGGCTTTCAATTTGAAACATCCCCACGGTATCCGCTTTTTGCAAAGTTTTATAAACCACTTCATCGTTGGCGGGCAATCGGCTCAAATCTACTTCTTCACCATAATCATCGCGAATAATTTTCAGCGAATCCTCCAGCACCGCCATCATCCCCAGCCCCAGCAGATCCACTTTCACGATCCCCATATCCGCGCAATCGTCTTTATCCCATTGCACCACCACACGCCCCGGCATGGTCGCGGGCTCCAGCGGCACCACGGAATCCAATTGCCCCTGGCAAACCACCATCCCTCCCGAATGTTGCCCAAGGTGCCGAGGCAAATCCTGAAATCTCAAACACAACTCGCAAAATTTGCGAATCTGCGGATGCTGCAAGTCCAGCCCGGCATCCTGAAACTGCCGCTCCAGCGTGTCGTTGGCATCCTTGTATTCCCACGCTCCCACCAGTGACGTCAGCCTATTCAACACCTCCGGATCAAACGCTAACGCTTTTCCAATTTCGCGCGCCGCCGAGCGCCCACGATACGTGATCACATTCGCCGTCATGGCCGCGCCAAGTTTTCCGTAACGTTCATAAACATATTGAATGGCGCGTTCGCGTTGATCGCCGCTCGGAAGATCGAGGTCAATGTCCGGCCACTCGCCACGCTCCTCCGACAAAAACCGTTCGAACAGCAGCTCCATACCCACCGGATCCACCGCCGTAATACCCAGCGCATAGCAAACCGCGCTGTTCGCCGCCGAGCCTCGCCCCTGCACCAGAATATTTTGCTGCCCGCAAAACCGAATAATGTCCCACACAATCAGGAAATAGCCCGCCAAATCGAGCCTTTCTATGACCTCCAGCTCATGCGCGATTTGTTTGCGCGCACGCTCGTTGTCCGTTCCGTAGCGCGCCAGCATGCCGTCGTAAGTGCGGTCGCGTAAAAACTGCATCTGCGAGCGCCCATCCGGCACCGGATATATCGGAAATTGGTAGCCCAGATCGTTCAACGTAAATTGCAGCCGCGGAGCCAGAACCTCCGTGTTGGCGATCGCTTCAGGAAGATCCGCAAAAAGTTTCACCATCTCCGCGCCAGATTTCAGGTGGCGTTCGGCATTGCGCGCCAGCAGCCGCCCCGCGGTGGCCAGTGTGCGGTGATGACGCACACAAGAAAACACATCCAGCACTTCACGCTGCTCCGGCAAAGCATGACAAACCCCGTTGGTCGCCAGCACCGGCAAATTTAATTTTCGCGCGATTTCCAGCGCGCACTGATTGCGAACTTCTTCGTCGCGGCAATAATGCCGCTGCAATTCCACATACACATTGCGCCTTCCAAATAATTCGCAAAGCCGCTGAACACTGCTCATCGCTGCTTCCATCCCACCGAACGCCAGCGCATGCGCCAGCGGCCCTTCATCTCCCCCGGTGAGACAAATTAATCCACCACCGTCATTTCCCAATTGCGCCGCTAATTCCGCACGAGAGATTTGCCCTTCCCCTTTTTTTGCGCGCAATTTCATGCTCGTGATCAACCGGCAAATATTTTGATAACCCTTGCGCGACTCCACCAGCAACGGGTACCGCCATCCTTCGTCTGAAGTAACTTCCGCGCCGATCAGCGCGCGCCCACCCGATTTTTTGGCGGCCATATAAAAACGTGGCGCCCCATACATGCCGTCGCGATCAAGTACCGCCATCGCCTCCATTTCGCGCTCCGCGCACACACTGGCCAATTCTTCCGGCAAAGAAGCCCCCGCAAGAAAGCTGAACGCGGAACGTGCATGCAATTCGGTGTACATCAATCGTACATGCCTCTCAAAAACCACCCTTGCTGCCGCAAATCGTAATAAATCAGGTACAACCCGCGCTCACCTGCAGGATTTGAAGAATGTTTATTTTTTTGTGCGCTCGAGGAAAAACGAACTTCCACATCCCATTCCGCTTGATCCCACGGATCCTGCCACCACTCTCCGGAAGTTCGCCACGGCCCGGAGGCCGCCACAATTTCGCCGCGCGCGCCATAAAAAAATACCCGCACCGGAAGCCCATCGCGCAATTCCACATGCGCCGGAACGCTAGGACGTAACAGACGAAAACCGTTCGCAGGCTTTGCTATTCGCGCTGCGGAAGAATTCTTTCCTGCCGGTTTTTCTCGCGATGCAATTAACTTTTTTCTGCGCCCGCCTGCCGCTTCCTGTGCCAGCCGGAAGCGCTCCATGCGAATCGCATCCGGACGGTGCGTATCCATCAGTTGCGGCGAGCCCACATTCGTGTCGCCCACCAGATTCGCGAGCCGCGCCATGGTCAGTTCCAATTTTTCCGGCTCTGGCGAAGCAGGCAAAAATAATCCCCGCTGTGTAGTGCGCACCCGGTGTGCTTCGGCCGCTATCACTATTTTTATAACCGCTGCCGCCGGCGGATCGGATTGCAAGCGCAACCGCACCAATTTCAGCAGCACTTTGGAATCCCGCATCGGCACCGGCAGCGCCAAAGTCTTTTCAAATTTGCGTGGAATCAGTTTGTGCTGATCCGCATGCGCGGAAAGCTGCAGCCCTTTTTCAAACGAGCGCTCCAGATCGAATTCCATTCGAATACTGCGCGCCGACAACGAACGCGCCGCCAGCCGCTCGCACAATTGATCCAGCAAACGCCCCAAAACAAAACTTAGCGATTCCAGTTCCTCGACGGAATCATCCAGCTCCATTTCTTCCTGAAAATTATCCGAAGGCTTTGCCAGCACCAGCGAACGCGCCAATGCGCCGCGCGCCAGCGTATGCAAACGCACCCCTTCTTGCCCCAGCCGCTCAGAAAGCTGTATCACCGGCAATGCAGCGAGCCTGCCGCAGGTTTCCACGCCCCAGCGCGTAAATGTTTCCAGAATTTCAGGAGCAGGAAGAAGTGTGTGCACCGGTAGAGCCCTCAGCCGCTTGGCTTCTTCCCCCGGCGGGATTAACGTGACGCCCGGCAACCCACGCGCCGCCAGAATCGCCACTTCTATATTTTCAGCTACCGCGATGCGCGCGCTTAAACCCAGCCCGGAACCGCGCTTCGCAAGTTCCTGAGCGATTTTTTCTTCCGTGCCAAATAAACCGCTCAATCCCGCGAGATCCAGAACTATCGTGTCTGGCGCGCTATCTTCCACCCGCGGTGAAACCGACCAGCCCAGATCCAGTAGCGCCTCATGCGTGGTTTTCTCTTGCGCCGGCGAACGGTGCCGAATTTCCACGCCCATAAATTGCGCCGCTTGCGATTTCGCCATCCCCAATTCGATCCCCACTTGCGCCGCGCCTCGATTGGCCGCCACCACACTCCACAATGGCGGCGTGCCGTCCACAATCGCTACCGCATGCTCTCGAAGGGCAGCCTCGCCGCGCACCACGGCCTGCACAATAAAATCGGGAATATGAATGGCGGCAAAAGACATGACGGTTCAATCGCGAATTGGAAATAAAATTCAGCAAAATTATTTGCGTCCCGCGCTCCTCATTTAAGTTTTGCTTCCACTGGCAGAGCGTGCAGATAGCTCCACATGGATTGCGCTGCAAAACTGTGTGCGTTACTGCGGTCAAAGCCATCACTCGAATTGGCGAAATTGCGCCCGGCAAAATGCCTCGCAATTGAAACAAGCCCGTTTTGCGCTCGCTGAAACCCATTTTGCGTTTGCTGAAAATTGATCGACTGAATGCGCGTATGCAGCATCTCCGCTTGCACATCCGAACCATCCAGCAATCGTGCATGCGCCAAGCAGGTATGCGGCAAATATCCATCTGCCACAAATTTATGAGCATGTCGCGAAATTCCTGCCGTATTAATTTCTGCAGTGTTGTCTCTAATGTCGCCTTCCGCCGTGCCCGACCACTTCGCCGCCTTTATGCTCATCCGCAAAACCAGCGAAGCGCACGTTTTGGCGTTGGACTCCTGCTCCAGCACCAGCAACACCGTCGACGTATCTTCCACCGCCCGCCGAAACCGAAACCACGCATTCAGCGGCACATGCCGCACCGTTTCCGGTGCCACATCGCTAAGATCCAGCGCAATAAATCCAAATCCCCCGCCCTGAATCACAAGATCGGCAGCCCGCAAAGACTGATCCAGACTCCGGCAGCGCACCCACAGCAATTGCTGCAGCTCCACCCCCGCGGCTTCCGCGCTACGCGGATCAAACGAATCTCGCGCATCGATCAATGCGCAGACTTCCGCCTCCGCAGTTCTCGAAGCCAAAGTCGAAAGTAGCACCGTAGTCCGCCCCGAACACGGCGGCCCACAAATTTCCGTCAACCCCCCACGCGGAAAGCCCCCGGCCAAAGTATCAATCTCCGGGATCCCCGTAAGCACCGTTTCCACGCTCTTGCGGTCGCGATACCCAAAAGGGGAAACCACCCGTCCAGCAAGGGAAAGTTCGACATCAGAGCGGAGAGTAGCGAGATTGGAGCGCATGGAGAATACTCGGGACCCAAAAACGATAACGATATTCGCTTTTTGTTCGCCCTAACAGCATTTTGTAAAATTCCCGCGCCCCTGTCAAGCCTTTTACTTTTTTAGGTGGCTAGTTTCCGATTACCACATCCATCGATCAGGTGCCCGACACTCTGCTCCGAAATTTCGTCGAATCCCGTTCGCGTTTCTACCACCTGCGGGGCAGCGTTGAGCAGACGGTGGGCTGGTAATCACATTGCCTGTCCTTAGCCGCCGGATTACGATGATGCGCATGCTTGAAACCATCGGCCACTATCGTATTCGGCGCAAAATCGGTGAAGGTGGGATGGGTGTTGTCTACGAGGGCTGGGATGAACGTCTGGAACGCGCTGTCGCAATTAAGACCATTCGCGAGGCAAACGAAAGCAGCGACGCTCGGAAGCGCTTGTGGCGCGAAGCGCGATCGCTTGCGCGCGTAAATCATCCCGGGGTTTGCCAGGTTTTCGACGTTATCGAAGATGGCGAGGCTCTAGTCCTGATATTGGAATTGCTGGAGGGGCAATCGCTGGCGGACCGCCTCGCGGCTGGCACGATCAGCACATCGGAAGCGGTCGGCATCGAGCGGCAAATTCTGGAAGCGCTGCAAGCACTTCACGACATCGGCATTGTGCACCGCGACTTGAAACCCTCCAACGCTTTCTTGACTCGACACGGCGTCAAGCTGCTTGATTTTGGTTTGGCACGATCTGCCGATTGTTCGACCGCCGATAACATTGATCAGACCGTAACAGCAACCATTGTGACGGCCACCGGCGTGATTGTTGGCACCCCGCAATATATGGCGCCCGAGCAGGCCAGCGGCCGCGCAGCGGGTCCGACGGCAGACATTTTTGCGTCTGGTTGTATCTTTTACGAAATGCTCACTGGGAAGCAGCCGTTCGGCGGCGATTCCTTTGTCGATGTCCTGTACGCGGTCTTGCATCATGATCCACCACCGCTCAGTGGGTCTCCGGAAATCGAAGCACTTGATCAGCTGATCCGGCGGGCCATGGCCAAGCGTCCGGAGAATCGATACTCTTCGCCTCGCGAGATGCTTGACGCGGTGAACGCTATATCGCTGACGGGCAGCACAGTAACCACTTCGCCGACTCGAACTGTTACGCGTCTAATTGCCCTTCCATTCCGCATGTTGAAAAAAGACCCGGAGACGGACTTTCTTGCCTACAGCTTGCCGGACGCGATCAGCAATTCACTCTCCAGCATCGACAGCCTCATCGTGCGCTCCAGCCAGGTGGGTGCGATGTTCGAAGGTATCGCGGACCCGAAACGGGTGGCCGTTGAAGCAGATGTTGACGCTATCCTGACCGGTACGCTGTTGCGCGCGGGCGATCGCATTCGCCTCACGTGCCAGCTTGTTGAAGCTCCGGGCGGCACAATGATTTGGTCTGATTCGGCAACTTCCTCCATACAGGATCTCTTCAACATCCAGGATGAATTGTGTGACGGAATAGTGCAGTCCCTCAGGCTGCCCCTGAATGACCGCGAACGTTCTATTTTTGGCCGGGACGTACCCACTAGCGCTAGAGCATACGAGTATTATCTTCGCGCCAACCAGATTGGAGCTACGAAATCCCTGGATGATATGAGGTTAGCGCGCGACATGTACCTCCAGTGTATCGATGAGGGACCCGATTACGCCCCGGCGTGGGCGCGACTGGGACGCACTTACCGTTTCATCGAGAAATTTGGCGAGGACAGCGACGGCAATTTTAAGCGAGCTGGCGAGGCCTTTAATCATGCATTTGCTCTTAACCCCGACCTCGCTATCGCGCACAATCTTTATACTCCGCTTGAGTGTGACCAGGGTCGCGCCCAACAGGCCATGCTGCGGTTACTCGATCGAGCACGATTACGGCGAAACGATCCCGATTTGTTTGCCGGCTTGGTTCAGGCTTGTCGTTATTGCGACGAGTTGGAGGCTTCCATTGCTGCTCACCATCGTGGACGACATCTCGATCCCCACTTAATGACCAGCGTTGCGCATACCTATTTTCTGCTCGGAGAATATTCCAAAACGCTCGATTGCTATGGGCAAAAGGTCGGTTACTACCTGGATTGCGCTGCTCTTGTTGCCCTCGGTGAGAACAAAACAGCGCTTTCGAGGTTGCGCGAACGCGACCGAATGGTTGGCGCAGTTGGCCCAATACAAGCACTCATACGATCTTTGCGCGCCTATGTCGAAGGCGACTTCCAGGAATGCCTCAAAGCGATAGAAATCGGGAAGTCTCTGACCCGCAGCGATCCTGAAATTTTCTACTATATGGCACGCCACCTCGCTCGCATAAACGAGCAAGAACGAGCCATCACAACTCTTTCCAGCGCGATTGACGGAGGGTTTCTTTGTGCGACGGCTGTTTCCCGCGATCCATGGTTCGCAGCTCTGCGCCCCTCGCCTCATTTCGTTGAACTGATGCGCAACGCTGAACTACTGCGCTGCAAAGTGCATGCTGCGTTTTTGAAAGCCGGTGGCGAACAACTGATCAGCGTTATGTAAAAGAACATTCGGCAACCCAAGTCTTGATTTCACAAAGGTCGCAGTCGTTTCAGCGCCTTCAGTATCAACGCGAATTCTTTCCCGCCTATGGACACGAACTCCACGCCCATACCTCTGCCCGCTATTGCATTGCGAACCATTGCATCAAGTTTCAGTTCGCCCTCAACCATCGCGAAAATCAATTTGAGCGGGGTTCCTACCGCGACGATTTCGTTCGTAACCAGGAACGCGCCGGACGCGCTGAAATCCAATACCCGGGAAGTGTGCCTGTGCTTCTCAAATTTCCAGGACACCCACATTCCTGTTGGTGTGGGCACACGGCGATCTTTTCTTCTTTCGGGCCCGGACACCGGTCTCGCTCGCCGCTCAGTTTTGTCAGCTCGTAATTTCAATAACACTTCCCTGATTCTTTAAATGGCATTCGATTTTACTTCAATTAATGAAGTCTCGAGCCTCCGATAAATCCCGTTGCCGGAAATTGACAACCTCAAATCCTTCCACGTGACGCCCGCTTTCTGAAGTCGCGTTCACAACGTAAAAAATCGCGGTGATTAGTTGTCGACTCCAACTCCCGAGTAAACTTGGTAGCGCTAAACGACCAAGGCTCGGAAGAAGGAGCCGAGCAATGTTTGATTATAGGTTGTGATTTTCATACTCGCTATCAGCAGATTGCCATGGCCAGAAAAGAAACTGCCGAACTGCTTTTGCAACGGCGCTTAGACCACCACAACGGCGAGGCCCACGCCTTTTACCGGAACTTGCAAAGTTCGCAGGAGCCGGTGCGGGTGGGCATCGAAGCCACTGGGCCGGTGCACTGGTTCGAGCGTTTGCTCGCGGACCTCGGTCACCAACTATGGATCGGGGACTCCGCGAAGATTCGCGCGATGGAAGTGCGCAAGCAGAAAACCGACAAGCGCGACGCGGCACATATTCTCAGTCTGCTATTGAAAGAGGACTTTCCGCGCATCTGGATTCCCACGCCCGCGGAACGCGATCTTCGACAGCTGCTGTGGCATCGTCACAAGCTGGTAACTCTGCGCACCATGCTGGGCAACCAGCTGCATGCGCTGGCCATGAGTCAGGGTCTTTGTCGCAAGAAAAAACTGTTCACCAGCAATGGTCGCACAGAATTGGTAAAACTCTCGCTGTATCCCTGGGCCAGCCGGCGGCGCGCAGAACTTCTGCAACTGCTCGATCAAATCCAGGCTCCCCTCGCAGAGTTGGAACGTGCCGTTGCCGAAGAAGCCCAACGTCGCCCAGAGGCGGTGCTGTTGATGACCCATCCGGGCGTCGGTCCGGTTACCTCTTTGGCGTTTGTGCTGACCACCGGGCCGATCGCGCGCTTTCCAGGCAGCAAGGAAATAGTGAGCTATCTGGGCCTTAATCCCAGTGAACATTCCAGCGGGCAACGGCGGCGCCTGGGGCCATCAGCAAACAAGGCAACAGCATGGTGCGCTGGTTGCTGATCGAAGCGGTGCATCACGCCGTGCTTCAAGATCCCGCTTTGCGGCAGGATTATCAGCGTTTGAAATTCCGTAGAGGACACGCGATTGCCAAAGTGGCCATCGCGCGCAAGTTGGCCGTGCGTATGTACTGGATACTGCGGAGTGGCGCAGCATACCCACGGCTGGTTCGCCTGCAAGGCAGCCCGGGGGGCACCCTGATGGGCGCGAGCCCGTCATCGTGCGCACTGAACTTGTTTGAAGTTTGCGAAACTTTACGTCTCCTTATTTTTTACTTCTGTAGTTATACGCCCGCGGTGCAGTTGGACGTTTACTGTGTCACCCAGCTTCACTTGATCGCTGGTGAGTAGTACGTTGCCAGCCGCATCCGTCGCGATTGCGTAGCCGCGCTCCAGCACACGCAGCGGGCTCCGCTCTTCCAATTGCAGTCGCAAGCGCTCCAGACGCTCGCGTTTTGCGCGTAATACGCGCTCACCCCGCTTGCCGAGTTCCGTTTGACGCCGCTCCAGCAGCAAACGAAATGCAGCGACCTTGCGGCGAAAATCAAATGACACCAACCGCAAATGCTCCGCCGCGTGTCGTCGCCGGGCTAGCGCAACGCGCGGGCGTAAGGCCAACTCGATCCGCGCCGCGTAATCGTTCGCGCGGTTGCGCATCCGCACGATCTGCCTATGAAAATCAAACGACACGATGCGCAGGTGTGTCACGTTAAAACGTTTGCGCGACTGCTCCAATCGCGCCCGCAGTCCCAGCGCCAGCCGCGAGGTCATTTCATCCGCGCGCTGCCGTTGCTGCCGCAACAAATCTACCGGCCGCCGAAACCCGCGCCGCGCCGCCAGTTCATGCACGCGCCGCGATGAATTACTCAGCCGGTAGCGGATCAGGCTCGTCAGGCTATCGCGCAACTCGGAAATATGTTTGTCGAATTCCCGCCGCGTTTGCACTACCAATTCCGCCGCTGCCGAAGGCGTCGAAGCTCGCACATCCGCGACAAAATCCGCAATCGTGAAATCCGTTTCATGCCCCACGCCGGAGATAATCGCGATGGTCGACGCCGCAATCGCCCGTGCCACAATTTCCTCGTTGAAGCTCCACAAATCTTCCATCGACCCGCCGCCGCGCGCCAGAATCACCACATCCACGCTTTGCCGACGATTAAAAAATTGCAACGCGCGCACAATCTCGCCAGCCGCGCCTTCGCCCTGCACGCGCACTGGATACAACGTGAGCTGCACATTAGGAAATCGTCGCCGCAAAATGCGCACCACATCGCGCACCGCCGCTCCACGCGGCGAGGTGATCAATCCGATGCAGCGCGGCAGCACCGGCAAGGCTTTTTTGCGTTCCTGCGAAAACAATCCTTCCGCTTCCAGCCGCTTCTTCAATTGCTCAAACGCCAGCTGCAGCGCGCCCAAACCAACCGGCTCGAAGCTTTCTACATAAATCTGGTAATCGCCCCGCGCTTCATACACCGTGATTGACCCGCGCACGGTCACGCGCAACCCATCCTCCGGCCGGAATTTCATGGCCCGCAGCTGGGTCTTGAAACACACGCAGCGAATCTGCGTGCGTTCGTCTTTCAACGTGCAATAGATGTGCCCGGAACTGGCCTCCCGGCAATTGGAGATTTCGCCTTCCACCAGAATATCCGTGAAATTCCTCGCCAGCAGGTCACGGATGCGCACCGTCAATTCCGTAACCGACCAGACGCGCCGCTCCGGCATCAGGTTAAACTGCAGTTGCGTGGTCATTCGCTACTCGAGTCCTTCGCCGGAAAAATTTTCCATTTACCTTCGCTACAGTAAAAAAATGCCGAGGACTTACCCACGAAGCGATCATCGATCCCTTGATGCGCCAAAGGCTTCAATCCCGCGATACCTGCGCGATCACCCAGCTCGCTCTCCCCCAGCGCCCGGATCGACCGCGAATACCGCACCTTTTTATCTTTTCCACGTTTCAGGTAATGCGCATCCTCCAGCCTCGCCAGCGAAGCCGGACACGCCGTAGTCTTCCCCCAAAAAATCACAATGGTCGAGCTGCCTCCCTTGGAGCACAGCGCCGCCCAATCTTCCTGCCCGTGCCGCGCAAACTCCCCGTGAATTACATTTGTTGGCCCGCCTGCCGCCTCACTGGCAGGTTCGCCTGCCGTGGCAGACTTGCCTCCCGCATCACTCTTGCGTCCAACTTCACCAAATTGTGGAATCGTACAGCCACGCGCATTCAGCTTGTCGACAAACTCCGGAGGCAGTTCCGCAACATCCCCAGGCTGCAACTTGCGAATAGCATTGTCCTTCTGCACAGACGGCTTCACACTCTTCGCTTCTTGCGCATAACCAAAACCCGCAGTCCCACCAATCCCGCCGGCCACGATCAAACCAATCCGCCACATCACTTTTCTCTGCCAACCAGCGGAAACCGCAACCGTCGTCATCAGTTCCCTTCCAACAAGCCCTCAATATACCTTGCGCCTTTACCTCCCCAAAATGAAAAGCACAACGCTTGCTCCTGGCCGTTCCCGCCCGCACGATCACGGCGCGGAAATCTGGATCTACACCGTTCAAGACTGACCGCTGGAGTAAACACTCGCCACGATCCGTCATTCAACTCCACATCGAGTTTGATACCAATGCCTGGCATCGTTTTGTTGTTGCCCCACGGCCGCCACGAGCAACCGTACCGCAAATGTCACCCTCATCGCCGAGAAACCGTAACCACACCCGGTTACCGGCACTCCACTTTCGGATGCTGTACACAAAGCAACCGCGAACCGACACATTGGCCGTCACTACCTTCTTGGCAGCTTCAAACTTGCCATCCGCACAGAGGTGAACCGCAAGGTACGCGCTATGCCTGGTATCTTTTCGCAGGGTTCTCGGATGGAACTGCTGACAATCGTGAACAAAGCTCTCTAGCGATTCTTTACCGAGAATCAGAACTTCGTTCCCGGCCAGCCTGAATTTCCCAAAGGGATAAAATTCAGACAATTCCTGTATGGTTTTTGTCGCGTGCGACGAAGCTTTTATCGAGGTAATTACTTCCAACAGGATTCCGCTTGCGAGAATTTTCTCAAGGGTTGTCGCCAATTCTTCCGGCGAAGCCAATAGCGTCGCCTGCACTCCCAAAGAGTTCAATTTCGCAGCGACAATATTTCGCACCTCTTCGCTGAGTGCTACCACTACGCACGTCGTTCTACCCATCGATTCCTATTAGGATACGAGTAAACTCGCAACCACAAAACGTGCCGCACTGCGTCAAGCGGGTTACTGCCTGAAGGGAGCAGGCGGCTGGCAGGAAAATTTGCTACAAGGGACTTCTACTTGGCCTGCTTACAACGATGTTACCGCTAACTGATTAGCGTTTCATGAAGCATCTTAAACTGTGTACAAGCAGTGACGTTCGGTATCAGACGCAATTTCCAATTCAAATTTTGCATCCCCGAAACGCGAATCGTTGGTCGGCGGCTGTTGCTTGCGCGGCTTTTCCTTACGGAGAAAAAAACTTACTGCGCCCTCATCCTCAAATGTGGAAATGCATCTTCAATCTCGCGGCTGATCGCTAGAAGTTTTAATTCCGCTTCCATGATGTTCTGCTGCAGCTGACACCACCGCCCGTATCCCTCGCTGGTGTTCAGATTCACGTCCGGAACCGGCGGATGCGCTTGCTCGGCCAGCGCTACCAGTTCGCGGTCCTCAAAATGTTTCAGCGCATCGCGCGCTGCGTAGTATTCCGCCTGGATCGCTTTGTCTTCCGGCGGAACATCATCTCGCAGCCCCGGGTGCGCCAGTACGCGCCAGTCCGAACGCACCTTGGCGACCTGCCACCGCATCAGTATTGCTTTATCGTTTTGCGAGTACATGGACGTCACTGGCGATAAACATTGCGACCACTATCGAGGTAAAACCGCGCATCTTTGATCTCCCTGTTACCGCAGGGGGCAACTCATTAGCCGCTATTCTACTCCATCGCGGCACTTGATGAATACGATGAAGCAAAACCCTATGTGCTGGCCCACTCGGCGAGCTTCGCAATCGTGTTCATGTTACGCGCTGTGCCCCGTTTTGCCGCCGGTATTTTCAGTTTCGAGCGCCCCATTCCCTCTCCGTAATGCACGTAAATTTCTCGTACCCCCAGCGCAACTTCCTCCGTGCCTTGACCACTTATCGTTTTAAGCGTGTCTTTGGGCGGCCGCTCATCAAGGAAAATCGCCACCGTCGCGTTTGCTGCGCGCGATTTGAAAGGGTTCCCTGCCAGCACCGCGGCCATTTCCACGCCAGTGCGCACCATCACGTCAACGGGCTTGTCCGCGTAGGTCGCCATGCAACGCTCCAACTTCTTCTTCACCGCAGCTTCCGGCAGCTTGCTTTCAAAGACGACATTGCCGCTGGCAATGTAGGTGCGCGCATTCAAAAATCCCGACGATTCACACATCGACTTCAGCTCCGCCATCGGAAGCTTACCGGTCCCGGCTAAATTTATCGCCCGAAGCAGCGCCACATACTTAGTCATTCGAGGACCCTATCCATCGCACACCCGCATCAATCTTGCCTTTCAACTTACAGCCCAATCGGCACTCTCACTCGAAATTATTTTTTTTCCCCTGCTTCACATACGCCACCGATTCGTCGATGTGCTTCCTGCTGTGGATGGATTTCTTCTTCGCCAGGTGCGCAAACATCTGCATCCCAAATCCTCCGTCCAGGTCATCCGTGATTCGCTTCTTCCATGGCCGCCGTACGATTTGTGTAGTGATGCGCCGTGTGATGCGCGGCTGCGTCATGATGTGGTCGGCTAGTTTCCACGCGCGATCAAGTAGCTTGTCGCGCGGCACCACTTCGTTCACCAATCCATACTCCAGCGCCGTTTTTGCGTCGATGGCCTGCCCCGTGAGCAACGCGTACGCGCCGCGTTTCACTCCCAGCAATTCCAGGAAGCAACTATGTATCCCATCTCCCGGCACCGAGCCAATGTCATAGTGCAAATCAAAAATGATCGCGTCCTCGCTGCAAATCGTGAGGTCGCACATCAAACAAATTTCGGTGTGAAAGCCCGGCCCATTCAGCACTCCAATCGTGGGAATTTCCAGGTCGTTCACCAGCGAACTGACGTTGATCCGTCCATCTTTGTAGGCATACTCATAGGCCCAGTGCTGCAAATCTTCCTGTTCCAACTTAAATCCTTCCGGATCGGCCTGCATCATGAAGTCTTCGCCAGTGCCGCCAAAAATCATCACCTCATTCTCCGGATCGGCGCCGATGGTCTTGAAGAGCTGCCCCACGGAACGGTGATTTTCCACACTCAATTGTGTTGAGCCGCCCAAGGTATGCGCCTCCGCCAAAATCACGCCGTCGGGGCGCCGCGTCAGTTTGTAATGCTCCTTGAACCGTTCCTTGTATTCCGCAAATTTCGGCGTATCCACAAAGCCGACCAAAGACATTCCCGATTCTCCTTTTCGAACCGTGCACCCGTGGCGCCAAGATTCTCGGTTCGCAACCGGGAGAAATAATACCCCGAGGCCACGCGCACAGCAAAAAGTGCGCAAGCCAGGGCCAAGGGGTACCCCACCCCTCCATTTGCAAAAAAGAGTTCAGATGTTATTGAAAGGAAATGGGATGGCAGTTGACATAATATTCGGCCAGACCTGCTAGGGAAATCGGTGAAGATGGACTGCGACCTGTAAAGCTGTTGATTGTGATTGTCCATCGGAAGAAGTTCTCTTCCGTCCGGACCTCGTCTCCCATGACGAGTACCCTAGGAGTCATAGCGGGGAGGCAACGACCTGTTATGTAGCACTCTGACAATGAATCCCGCAACCGAAAGGTTGGCACTGGAACCGCGAGGCAACGGTGCATCTGGGAGCATCGATCCGGATCGGGGCTAGGGTTGGTAGCACGGTGAGCAGATGCAAACTCTCGCAAGCGTCGTTACCCGAAGGGAGCGGAAGATGCTCGGCGCTCTTTTTGCAGTGGGCACGGAGGGTTCTATCTCCTCCGTCATGGGCAATACAACACTGCCGGCGTACAGAGGGCACCTAAACTACCTGACATGTCCAATCAGCGGAACAGAGTAAACTCGTATCGTTCCCCACAAACGTGGGGTAGGAAGCCGTGAGGCGGACAATGGCGATGTGGGTATGGGAGTGCGAAAGGAAGCGAATGCTGCGCTGTAATAGCGCAGATAGAGGTTGCGTCGCCTGTTCGGGACAACATCACGTCGCCGGAAACGGAGCAGACTTTTCGCCGGTGCTCGCACTCGAGACCGTTTATGGAACCGATGCAGGAAGCAAAGCAAATGACGACGGCGCAAGCCGTTGGTGCGGCTTCCCACACGCCTGGTGAATTTTCCATCGCCGTGCGA
>Ga0185299_10002090_pt1 | contig 32836 bp, 31 predicted proteins | sample PaiPotPPA55metaG_FD_128002 | JGI IMG/M metagenome (GOLD analysis project Ga0185299, IMG submission 128002) | Iron sulfur acid spring bacterial and archeal communities from Banff, Canada, to study Microbial Dark Matter (Phase II) - Paint Pots PPA... ...
AATTAGCGACGGGGCTAAAGGCCGCAGTCAAAAGACGTTACTACGCTCGCGCGCGCTTAAGCAAGGCGATTTGTCCGCCATGATACGCGGCGTGCTGGACAGCGCCGTTCAGCATGAAGAGCAAGTTGTAGTCTTTGCCTGGAACCGGGTCGGTCAGCCGTGATTCGGTCAGCTGCGAGGCTACTTTGATCAGTTCTTGATGGTTTCGTTGCAGCGTGTCGAGGGCCTGCCGCCAAGCGGCGTCGTTGGCGTGCTCGATGTGGCCGAAATTCTTTTCGTCGCTGAGTTGCACTGCCCTGCCTTCAACGATTCTGGTGATGATGACTTGTTCCCACGCAGCTAGGTGCAGAACTAGTTCCCAAATGCAGTGCGCTGTCGATATGGGGTGCGCGGCGGCGGTGGCTGCATCAACATCGGCCAATACTTCCATGAGGGCAGGGCCGTGCCAGGCTTCGCCATCGAAACCACGCTTGAGTTGGTCAACGATGAACTCGATCTGTGACATGGAGTGATTTTAACTGAGTTGGACCGTGTGGGTCGGACACTCCCTTCGACTTCGCTCAGGGCAGGCTCTGTCCGACCAATGCCCGGAATCGTCACACGTAAAGGGTTCCATACATCACAGACACCAGGATCAAAGCTCTCGTACAAAGTCAAAGTCAAAAGCGTCGGACAAGAGTGTCCGACCCACACAAAAGCACGGCCTACACCGGCACACCTATGTCCCATGTCCCAACGAGTTCCTCTGGAACGGATGTACGACTACCAGCGCATGTTACCGCACTATCAGAAAGCCGGACGGGCGCTCTTCGTGACGTTCTGCAAGCTGATCCCAATGCCCTTCACTCCGCCGAAGCGCGTGACGCAATTCTTCAGCACTGACGCCAAGACAGTGGTGAGCGATATCAACTCCATGCAGTCGTCGTCATGCCCGAGCTGTCCGTCTTTTGCTGACTCCTCTCGGGATGAAAAGGGATGGCCCTACGGCCTGCCTGCAATTCTGAAGTCAATCAAGGGAGCCTCAGCCCGAAGCGTCAACCAACTGTTTGGCTCTGACGGCCCAGTCTGGCAAGAGGAATCCTTTGACCACGTTCTTCGTTCTCAAGAGAGCCTGGAAGAAAAGCTAGAGTACATCCGCCAAAACCCGGTGCGGCGAGCCTTAAGAGGCCGGAAGACTATCGCTGGCAGAAAATCCGGTCTGCATATTTGCTGCAGGCAGGTCGGACAAGAGTGTCCGACCCACACGGGCATCGCTAGTCCTCTGGTTCAGCTAATCCGCCACAATCGCCATTCCGGCATCGTCCGCGGCAACGATCACTGCATCTCCATCCAGCAAGAGGCACTTGCCCGCATCGAGGGCCAGGCATGTCGCGCCTGCGGCTTGCATGACTTCGATGGTTTTGACTCCGACTACCGGGACATCGAATCGCATATCTTGTTTCGGTTTCGCGATTTTGACCACTGTAAGATTGCGGTCGAGTGCCGAATTACCTGGCTCCAGCGACGCCATGATCTGTCCGGCGCGGACGATAGTTGCATCCGTTCCTTCCATGGCTTCGACCGCGACGCAGGCGTTTTCCGCGATTACCACCGTCTGGCCGATGTCGTACTCGCCGAGGCCTCGCGCTACCGTGCGTCCGTAGTCGATGTTTTTTCTTTCTTGCGGCGAGGGGGCGCGCTTGGTCAGCACGCCGGCTTTTGCGAGGAGAGGCTCTAGAAGCGCGGTCGAGTTTTCGAGAACTATGCCTTCGTCCGCCAGAACGTTGGCGACCGCGCCCAGCAGCGCGTCGGTGTTGCGCAGATCGAGGGAGAGGAGCAGCTTCGCCAGGCGCCAATCGGGACGAATGCTGGAAAAAATCTGCTTATGCTTCACCTGTCCGGCCATGACGGCGCGAGTAACGCCTTCGCGGCGGAAAGTTTCGATGAGCTTGGAAAGTTCTCCCAGCGAAAGCCAGTGCACGGTTGCGCCGCGGGATTCGATCTCCGGAGAAGTTTCCTCTTTGATCGCGGCGACCACAACTTCGTAGCCTTGCGCGCGGGCAGCATCGAGCACCAGGAATGGGAAGCGTCCGTTGCCTGCGATGATGCCGAGTTTGGGGTTTAGACCCATGGGAGGAGGTGACAAGTGGAACAGCATCAATCGCGGCTGCGACTCGCTGGTGAGACGGCGATTTTACAACAGTCGTCCTAACCATGAATCGCGGGCCAGGATCCTCAAGAGTACCGAGAGCGCACGAGAAACCCTCTTAACCGCGAAGGGGCGCAAGGCAGGCGGGGCTTTTAGTTGCGATCTCCCCCTCCGTGTCTGTGGCCACAGCGTTTGCACTGTGCGGGCGGTTCGGTGTTGTCTACCAAGTGATGCACCGGCTTGAGTGTACGCAGATAGGCGAACACCGCCTTCAAATCGTCGTCCGTCATGTTGCGAAGCGACCACCAGGGCATGGCCTTGTTCAGCTTGCGCGCACGAACGTACCCGGTCCGTATGGTCTGGATGAACAGCGCCTCGTCGTAATAGGCAATGCCCGAAGCATCGGGCGTGAGATTAGCGGAGAACACGCCTTCCTCCATCTCGGTGCCACCCGCCAGATCCATCCCTGCAATTGGCTGAAACTTAGGATCGCGGGGGGTGTGGCAGTCGCTGCAATGTCCTATTTCGACCAGGTAGCCGCCGTGGGCTGCCGGGGTAGACGTATCCGGCTCCGGCACAGGCTCGTTCACAGGTTGTGGTACCGCCTGAATCAGGCGGGAGAACATAAATGGAATTTTCCCTGGAGGCAGGTTGGTGTGTACCGGGGGCAGACTGCGGATGAAGACCACGATCGAGGCCAAGTCTTCGTCGGACAGGTGGCGGAAGTGTTCGTAGGGCATTGCCGGGAACAGCGCGCTTCCGTCAGCCGCAATGCCTTCGCGGATGGCCCGGGCGATGGCGTCATCGCTCCACTTGCCAATTCCGGTTTCCGGATCAGAAGTGATGTTGGGCGCGACCAGGCGAAAATTGCCTTCTTCATCCAAGACCCTGCCCGCGCCTTCCTGGGAAAGCAGCACCGGCGGATCCGATTTTTCATCGTACGTGGCATGGCAGCCCATGCAATTGATTACATCGTGCACCAGGTACTCTCCCCGGCGCATTCGCTCCGGCGTGGGTTCGAACTTGCGCGAGGTCAACGGCCGCTTCTTGGCGCCGATCACGGGCCGCCAGCCGACCGTGAAGGTTATGGCAATGCCCGCCAGTATCAACAAAACAAGAATTCCGTAGCCGAGAATTCTTGCCACAAGCCTTCTCCATCTCTTAGCCATCTTTCGCCCCCTTAGAATTGCAATTACCAAAATGAGAAAAGGATGCCGAAAGCAGAACCCTGTCAGCCGGTATTCTTGAACCCCTAAGCCGACGGCACCGTATAACACAAACAAAGGGCGGGAGCAATTGAAATGCACGGTTGCGCCGAGAGTTCGATCTCCGGAGAAGTTTCCTCTTTGATCGCAGCGACCACAACTTCGTAGCCTTGCGCGCCTTGCGCGCGGGCAGCATCGAGCACCAGGAACGGGAAGCGTCCGTTGCCCGCGATGATGCCGAGTTTGGGGTTTAAGGCCATTGAGAACGGTAACTGATCTCACCGATGTGCCTCACTGCAGCTCAGCGGCGTAATCGCGATACTACGCCAAGCAGGCCCAATCTCGACCCGAAAGTGTTGCCGAACGGTTTGAACGGCGCGGTTACAAAGGTCTAATTGTGTGGACTAACCTGGTCGTCAGAAGCATCGGGTGAAAACACGAACACTATCATAGCGTCGGGGCCAGATGGCGAAGTCATGGTGCCTCGATAGCTGGACTCCCCGATCACAACCACAGCCCCGTGACGTTCATAGCAGGTATCAGAGACCGGACGCCAGCCAGAATTACGAAGATATTGCGAAACGCGCCTTTGGAGTCTGTTCACGGCTCGGCTTGCTCTGCGATCATTAAGCTGGGCCAAGGTCCATGAATAATCCGAGCGACTGATAGTGAATGCAGAAGACGTTTTTATCGCGTTGCAAATGCTTCGACTGTAAGGGGGACCGGAAAAAGTGGAACTGCCGTTACTCACGTCCCAATCCGTTAGTGCCTCGATCCTTTGTAATGCTTGCGAAGCTCTACTTTTCCCTGAAGTCTGCGCAGAAAGCGTCGGAACGAGAAGGTAGGCAGTTGAAACGACTGCCAGAGCAATCAGAAACTTCTTCACGCTTAGGAGGTTTAATCCTAGACCTTGGTAACTGTCGAAATCGCAGGCGATGTCATCACCTACTTAATCACTCCCCGCTCCGACGCCTCGATAAACCGGATCAGCATCTCCACATCTTCGCCACGGTACTGCTCTGACTTTAGCTTTTCGAGTGCCTGGGTGGTGTTCAGTTTGGAGGCCAGCAGGACCTTGTAGGCATGGTGAATCTTGCGGATTCGGTCTTTGGTGAAACCGCGGCGCTCGAGGCCGGTGGCATTCAATCCGTAGGCATGGGTGTCGCGGGCAGCGACGGTTTTCGAAAAGGGAAGCACGTCGCGGGTGATGGTGGTCCCTCCGCCGATAAATGAGTGGGCGCCAATCCGAACAAAATGGTGCACCGGACAAAGCGCGCCCACCGTGGCCCACTCTTCCACGATGACATGGCCTCCCAAAGTTGCGGCATTCGACAGGATGACGTGATCGCCGATCACGCAGTCATGCGCGACATGGGAGTAGGCCATGATAAGCGTATGGCTGCCGATGCGGGTCACTCCGCCGCCTTTTGCGGTGCCGCGATTGATGGTCACGAACTCGCGGACGGTATTGTCGTCGCCCATCTCGAGACGCGTGGGCTCGCCTTGGTAGCTCAGGTCTTGCGGGGCGAGTCCGATGGAAGAGAACGGGAAGAAACGGTTGCGGGCACCAATTTTCGTGGGGCCTTCGACGGCGACGTGCGAGATTAGCTCGCAGGCTTCGCCTAGCTCGACTTTGGCGCCGACAGTACAGTAGGGGCCAATCTTGCAGGATGCCGGAACCTTGGCGTCGGGATCGAGAATGGCGGTCGGGTGGAAGATCATCGAAATCGAGTCTGACAAATGTGGGGACTGCCGTGCCCGGCTGTCCCCTGGGCCGCAGGCCCAGTCTTGGTGTGCTCCAAAAGCTTGACCAGCTGGGCTCGACAGGACAGCCGAGGACGGTGGTCCCCACGCGATCTCATGCGGGCGCCGTGCCGGTTTCATTGGACGGACTGCGCATACGCGCCCTCGCCACTAGGCGGCAACTGATCGTCGCCTCGGCTACTTTTTTGCCCTCCACGTAGGCGATACCCTCCATGCGGCCTCCGTCTGGGCGCCATACCTTCACGTTGACTTCGATCCGCAACGTGTCGCCGGGTACCACGGGGCGGCGGAAGCGGGCGCGCTCGATTCCGGTGAAGACTACAAGTTTTTCGTGGCGGTCGTCGAACTCGCTGAGCAGCAAGACGCCGCCGGCCTGTGCCATGGCCTCGACGATGAGCACTCCCGGCATGATGGGGAGATTGGGGAAGTGTCCGGCAAAAAAGTGCTCGTTGATGGTGACGTTCTTGATGGCCACGACGCGTTTCCGGCGGCTCAACTCGACGATCCGGTCAATCAGCAGGAACGGATAGCGGTGCGGCAGAATCTTGAAAATTTCCTGAATGTCGAGATCGATGGGCTGGGGTGCGAGGGGCTCGGCCGCGGGAGTCTCGGTGGGTTGTGGATTTTCGGTCGCTACTGTGTCTGTCATTCCGGTTTAGTCAGGCGCGAAGATTATACTTTATCGGACGCAGTACCAAGCCGCTAAGGAGAGATTATCCCCACAGACGTTTACCAACTATGAGTATTCCGAGCCCCGCCGAGCAACTCCGCTATTTTCGCAAGCAACCGGCACAGATTGTCGAGACGATTCAGCAGTTGGTCGAGATTGAATCGCCCAGCGACGTGAAGGCGTCGGTGGACCGACTGGGCGCGGTGCTGGCGTCGAGGTTCGACGAGATTGGCGGCAAAATCAGCGTTCATCCGGCGGAAAAACTCGGCAATCAACTGCAGGTTGATTTCAGCGCCTCGGGATCAGGGAAGCAGAAACCTGTGCTTCTGCTGGGGCATATGGATACGGTCTATCCAATCGGGACGATCTCGAAAATGCCGTGCCGCGTTGCCAAAGGGCGGGTGTGGGGTCCCGGCGTGCTCGACATGAAGTCGGGGATTGCGCTGGCTCTGCATGTCATGGAGGCACTCTTGAACTGGGGGCTGTCCAGGCCGGTGAGCGTGCTGTTGGTTTCCGACGAAGAAGTCGGCAGCAAGTCTTCGCGCGCGATCACGGAGAAACTGGCGAAAGGCGCTGCGGCCGTGCTGGTGCTGGAACCAGCCTATGGGCTTCACGGCGCGGTCAAGACGGCCCGCAAGGGAGTGGCTGACTACACGATCAAAGTCTCGGGAAAGGCCGCTCATTCAGGACTGGACTTCGAGCAAGGTCAAAGCGCGGTGCTGGAGCTGGCGAGACAGATCTGCGAAATCTCAAAGCTGGTGGATTTGAAACAAGGCATCACGCTGAACGTGGGGAAAGTCAGCGGCGGGACGCGGGTGAATGTCGTTCCTGCCGAGGCGACGGCGCTTTTGGACTTGCGGGTTGCGAAGGTAAGAGATGGCGTGAGAATTGAGCGCAAACTGCTTGGGCTGAAGCCGTTCAACCGCAAATGCGAAGTTGAGGTGAGTGGCGGGTTCAATCGGCCTCCGATGGAGCGCACGGCTGGAGTCGCGAGCCTGTATGCTGCGGCGCTAGAGATTGCTGCGGAGTTGGGATTGAATCTGAAAGAGGCGGCTGTGGGCGGAGGGTCGGACGGGAACTTCACAGCGGCTCTGGGGATTCCAACACTGGACGGGCTGGGAGGAGTCGGAGAAGGCGCGCACGCGGAGCATGAATCCATTGTGATTTCGGAGTTGCCGCGCCGGGCGGCGTTGCTGGCGGGGTTGATTCAGAAGGTTTGATCCGGGCAATGTGAGTTGAGAGCGTCGGTTGGTACGGGCAGAAAGCGGGTTCCTCGGCTTCGCGGAATGACAGTGCTCAACATAGACTGGCCTGCCTGAGTTGAACTTCAACCCTCAGAAGCCTAGAATTTGTGCAGCGGAGCACCTGCCCGCCGGAACGGAGCGACCATGGAGTTGTTATCGCCACTGCATATTCTGTTGATTGTGGGTATTGCCCTGCTGCTTTTCGGGCCTAGCAAGTTCGCCCAATTGGGCAAGGGGTTGGGAGAGGGCATCCGCAACTTCAAGTCAGAATTGAAAAAGAACGACGACGAGCCGAAGAAGTCCTAGGGCTCACTGCACTCCGTGTTCGCGGAGCATTCGCCATACCAGATCAACCGGCAGTCCCACCACGTTGAAGTAGTCGCCTTCAATTTTAGAAATCCAGCGCGAAGCTCTGCCTTGAATCGCGTAGGCGCCGGCTTTGTCCATAGGTTCGCCGGTAGAGACGTAGTCGCGAATTTCTGCATCGGTGAGCGCAGTAAAGTGGACTACGGTTTTTTCCGATCGTATATCTTCAAAATCAGCGTCTTCAAAGCCAGTTCCGATCAGGCAGACGCCAGTAATCACAAAATGTTGACGGTCAGCCAGCAATCGCAACATGCGCGCGGCGTCTTCCGCATCGGAAGGCTTGCCCAGGACTTGATCGCCAGCGACGACCACGGTGTCGGCGCCGAGAATCTCGCTGTCCGGAGCGTAGGCGCGGACCGCTCGTGCTTTGTCTCTCGCCATCCTTTCCGCGAAAGCAACAGGGTCTTCTCCGGCGCGCTGGACCTCCTCAATACTTGCGGGACGGACAACGAAGTTGATACCTGCGTTTTTCAGGAGTTCCTGTCGGCGGGGAGAAGCTGAAGCGAGCACGATCGGCATCGGAGTTTAGGGCTCCAGCAGGATGTTATCAATCAGCCGGGTCTGGCCCACCAACGCGGCAACTGCCATCAAGGCGCGTCTGGTAACGGCGGTTTCGGGTTCCAGCGTCTCGGGATCGACGACTTCGATGTAGTCCAGTCGCACAGCGGGTTCTCCGGCAAACACTTGCTTGGCGGCGGCAACCAGCCTTGCGGAATTGCGTTCGCCGCTTTCGAATAATTTCTGAACGCGCATCAGCGATCGGTACAAGACCAGTGCCGACTGACGCTCCTGGGGGCTGAGGTAGGCGTTGCGCGAGCTGATGGCCAGCCCGTCCGGTTCGCGCACGATGGGGCAGACTTCGATGGTGACGGGCATGTTCAGGTCGCGCACCATACGCCGGATGATGGCAACCTGCGCGGCGTCTTTTTGCCCAAAGAAGGCGAGGTCCGGTTCCACGATGTGAAACAGCTTAGCGACAACCGTGGTAACTCCGCGAAAATGTCCGGGACGCGACTTGCCGCACAGGCGCTCGCTGAGTCCTCCGACAACCACCCAGCTGACTGCCCCTTGGGGATACATTTCTTCCACCGAAGGCGCGAATACTAACTCGACGCCTTCCCGCTCGAGAAGCGCGCAGTCGCTTTCCAGGGCGCGCGGGTACTTGGCGAAGTCTTCGTTGGGTCCGAATTGCGTGGGATTGACGAAAATGGAAGCTGCGACCAAATCCGATCTCTCGCGTGCGGCCCTTACCAGTGACAAGTGTCCCTCATGCAGAGCGCCCATGGTGGGCACGAGTCCGAGGTGCGCGCCGCGTGAGCGTGCGGCGCGACCCAGACCGTTCATTTCCGAGATACTGCGGACGAGTTTCATGAAGATGAGAGCTGTGCAGGACCAGTCGTATTTTTGACAGTCCAATCGAACCCAGCGTGAAGAGAATACCGCACCGCGGATGGCTTACGCGGAGTTCCCGTCGCATCAAGCCCCAACCCGGGTGATCAGGGTGATCAGGGCATTCTTGACACTCCAGTCAGCGGCTTTTATTCTTAAGTTTAGCTCCCCGGACTACTTACGCCTCAGTGCGTGCTTCCGCGACCTGCGCGGTACCAGGAGGGGGCGCGGGGGTAGCAATGCTCATCGAAATTCACGAACTGGAAACTCAGGCGGTCGATTTCACCGAGAAGTTCGAGCCGGGTGTCATAGATTTAGGTGCGGAGGTTCACCAGAGCGGGGTTCTTAAGACCTCTGGGAGGGCCCAGCTGGTGCGCGAGCATCACGGTAAGCACTTACTTATCAATGACATACGGATTGCTGGAGACCTGGCCACGAAGGTGGAAGTGATCTGCGCGCGATGCCTGGAACCGGTCATTCAGGACGTGGCCAAGAAGTTTGATCTGCTTTACCGGCCACAGGGCGCGGACGCTGGCAGGGCAGAGCTTTCCGTCACCGCCGCCGAGGCCGAAGTAGGGTACTATCGCGGAGAGGGTTTGCTGCTGGAAGATGTTCTGCGCGAGCAGGTGTTGTTGGATCTGCCACTGAAGGCGATCTGTCGCGAAGATTGCCAGGGACTATGTCCCCACTGTGGGCGGAACTTGAATCAGGAGCAATGCGGTTGCACCGAGCCAGTAGAAGATCCCCGATGGTCGGCGTTGAAAGATCTGCGAGAGAAGTTGAATTAAAAGCAGCTTTTAGCCTTTCGCTATTAGCTCTTGGCTGGATCGAATCCGGTTTAGCTAAAGCCTAAGAGCTAACAGCTAAGAGTTTTGTACAAGGAAGGATTTTCATGCCTAATCCAAAACGGCGGCATTCGCAAAGGCGCACCAGCACGCGGCGCGCTCACGATGCCTTGACCAGCCATTCACTTTCTGAGTGCCCGAACTGTCACGAACGCAAATTACCGCATCGTGCTTGCCCCAAGTGCGGTTACTATAAGGGGCGCGAAGTATTGGAAGTAAAGGAATCCAGCTAAAACCTCCATGTCTGGCGTCATAGCCCTGGACGCAATGGGTTCTGACCGCGCTCCCAAGCCTGAGGTCGAAGGCGCCATCCAGGCAGCGCGGCGATTCGGTATTCATGTCGCATTGGTCGGTCCAGAGGAAAAAATTCGGGCCGAACTTTGGCGGCATCCGCTTGCCCGCCTGTTGCCGATTTCAATTGTTCATGCCAGCGAAGTCATCCTCATGGATGACAAAGCTCTGCAGGCAGTGCGCGCTAAGCGGGATTCCTCAATGCGCGTGGGTTTGCGTCTGGTCCGTGAGCGACGCGCGGCTGCGTTTATCACCGCCGGCAACACTGGCGCCGCCATGGCGACCGCCAAGATGGTGCTGGGCGGACTGCCCGGGGTGGACCGTCCGGCGCTGGTTGCCATCATGCCAACCGCGACTAGGACCGTCACCGCACTGCTCGATGTGGGCGCCAACGTGGATTGCAAGCCCCACAACCTCGAGCAGTTCGCGGTCATGGGCGACATCTACTTTCGCAGCATGTTCGGGACGGAAAGACCACGCGTTGGCCTGCTCTCCATCGGGGAGGAAGAAGGCAAGGGCAACGAGCTAACTCGCGAGGCCTTTCAGCTTCTGAAGCAGCTTCCGCTGAATTTTATCGGCAATGTCGAAGGACGAGATATCTACGGCGGAAAAGTGGATGTGATCGTCGCCGACGGTTTTGTGGGCAACGTTGCGCTGAAAACCTCCGAGGGAGTGGTAAATCTTGTCCGCGCTACTTTGAAAGAAACGTTGCGGGCCACCATCACCCGGCAAGTGGGATTTCTCCTCTCCCGCAGCGCTTTTTCGGATTTCAAGAAGCGTCTCGACCACACTGAATACGGCGGCGCGCCTTTGCTGGGAGTGAAAGGCGCGTGTTTTATTACCCACGGGTCATCGAACGTGAATGCCATCAAGAACGCGATTCGGGTAGCCTCTGAGTTCGTCGAGCGCGACATCAACAGAAAGATCGAAAGCGAAGTGGCGAAGACTCGCCCAGTTAGTTTGATGACCACTCCAGTCTGATGTTTGCCATAAGCAATCCATAGACCAATGACGACAATTGCAGAAGGCGGAGTCCCGCAGACGGCGTTCCTTTTCCCCGGCCAAGGGTCGCAGGTGGTGGGCATGGGAAAGGATCTCGCCCAACGCCATCCGGTTGCGCGCGGAACTTTCGAAGAAGCCGACGATGCTCTCGGGATAAAAATTTCCCAGCTTTGCTTGGAAGGGCCAGAAGACGAACTGCGCCTGACCGAGAACACGCAGCCGGCAATTCTCACGGTTTCAGTTGCGGCGTGGCGCGTGCTTCAGAAAAAGGGAATCAAGCCTGCGTTCGTTGCCGGACACAGCCTGGGGGAATATTCCGCGCACGTGGCTGCGGGAACGATGACCTTCGCTGACGCTGTCCGCACCGTCCGCAATCGCGGCAAGTACATGCAGGAAGCGGTTCCGGTAGGGACCGGCTCAATGGCGGCGATTCTTGGGATGTCCCCGGAAGCGGTTGCCGGTGTTTGCAGTGATGCCGCGCAAGGCGAAATCTGTGAGGCAGCGAACATCAATTCCCCGGAGCAGATCGTCATTTCTGGCCACGTCGCGGCCGTCGAACGCGCGGTCAGGCTGGCGGATGAACGCGGCGCGAAACGGGCGAAAGTGCTCCCCGTCAGCGCGCCATTCCATTGTTCGCTGATGAAGCCGGCGCAGGAGAGACTGGCGGCGGTTCTGCAGGGTTTGCAATTCGCGACGCCGCAATTTCCGGTGGTGTCCAACGTGGATGCCAGGCCGGTCGAAGATCCAGAAAGCGCGCGGGAGGCTTTGGTGCGTCAGGTGACAGGATCGGTTCGATGGAGTCAGTCCATGCAATGGCTGGTTGCTCAGGGCGCGCAGACTTTTGTCGAGGTTGGTCCGGGGAAAGTGCTGTGCGGGCTGATGCGCCAGATTGACCGCTCGAAGAAGTGCGTGAACGTGGAAGACGAGACTTCGTTGGGCAAGACGCTGGAGTTCTTCTCCGCCGGCGCGGCTTAGCCGAGGCGAAGTTTTGTCGCTACTCCGAGACCCAGCCCCACCAGTTTCCGCAGTCAATTTCGTTGGGCGAGAAGTGCAGAGTCTTGTCCGATTTTTCCACCCACACATAGGCGTGCTGGGTGCGATGGTTGATCGTGAGCTGCACAATGACGCCACTCCCCGAGGAATACGAGCAGTCCACCGAGTAAGACTTGATGGTCCCCCACTCGCTTGATGGCCCCCAGTCCTGGGAGAAATCGCTGAAGCCATACTTCGAGTACTTTTCCGGGTGTTGCCTCCACTGCGGGTCCTGATACCAGAGAGCGAACGCGCCTTCAAGGTTCTGCTGCTCAAGTGCGGTGAACAGTTTGCGCACAGTATGGCGCTCCCCATGGTCGCGGAAGTGATAAACCACCCAGGCCAGGATTAGCGCGGTAAAGACTGCGATGATGATTGAGTTTCTGCGGCGGCGGGCGGGAGCCTCATCGTACTGCTTGGCATCCATCAGGGTCATGGCGTACTAAGCATAATTGAATCCGGGGGAATAGAAAAAGTTCCCTCCGCCTGATTTATCCACGGTCTAGTTCGGGGAGGTAACTTTCTACAGCGTGCGTTTGAACAGCGGCACGGCGATTGAAAACGTGATGATTGCGAAAAGCGACAGGTAAAGGATATCGGCCCAAATCGCTCCCACTCCCGTCTCTTTCAGCAGAAGTGACTTGAAACCGTGCACCGCAAAAGAGAAGGGATCCACCCTGGCGATGGCCTGTAGCCAGCGCGGAAAAGCCTGAATGGGATAAACCGCGCCGCTGGGAAAAAACAGCAGAGTATTGAGGATGCCGAACATGGCGCGCGGCACCAGTGGGTCTTCCACCCGCACCATGAGCAAGAACATCATGGTGTTGAATGCCAGCGAAGTCAGCAGAATCATCAGAACCAGACCCAGCATGGTCGCGGGATTGAAAATGGTGCTTACCCCGGCCAGCAGCGATCCAATCACTGTAATGACGATTCCCGTCATCACCGCTTTAATCGCGCCCGCTCCAACCAGGCCCGACACGAGTTCTGCCTTGGTGATCGGCGTGACCAGATAGCCCTCGTGAACGCCACGCTCTTTATCGTCAATGTAGAGCATGCCGCCACCAATCATCACGGAAACGAACATCGCCAGCGCGATTGAACCCGGCAGCAGGTACTTCATGTATTCGATATACGGATATAGCTCGACAATCTGGAGCGCCGTCTGCTGCAGAATGCGAGGCTGCACCGTCGGAGTGTTGAGCGAAGCAGTAAGGTCTGCGAGTTCGCCTTCGATAGTCGCGGAGGTAAAGTTGTCGCTGTTATCCACCAGCAGTGCGATCTGGGGTTGGTCTTTCTCGTACACCCGGCGCGAGTATTGCGGTGGAATAATGACGGCACCCTGAATCTTGCCGTTGCGCACGTCGTTCTTGGCGGCGACTTCATCGTTGTAATAGACCGGTTCAAAGGTCCGGATATTTGCACGGACGGAGTCGAAAGCCTCGCGAATCCGCAGCGCCTGGGCCCCCCCATCTTCGTCAACCAAACCCAGTTTGGTGTCGCGGATCTTTCCGCCGAATGCGTTGCCTAGAATGATGAGCTGGACCAAAGGGAAGATCATCGCTACCAGCATCAGCGCCGGAGAGCGGAAGAACTTGCGCATCTCGCGTTCCACAATCGCCATCATTCGATTCATGGCTGTAACCTCATGGCTGTTGCTTCATGGTTGTAAACCAGGCCGGGCGGGCATGGTGAAGGCATGTGCTTTCACCAGTTCGTCGCGCAACTGCCGCCCGGTGTAATGGACGAAAACATCGTCGAGGGTAGTGTTCTGGACAGAGAGCGACTTCACTGCCACTCCGGCTTGCACTGCGGTCTCGACCAATTCGGTGGTGGTACGCGAGCCATTGCCGGTCAGGACGCGGTACATGCCGGCGCCTTCATGTTGGACCGAAGTGACGGCCGTCAGGTTATGCAGCGTCTGCTCCCAGTCGGCAGGCGGATATTCGAACTGGGCTTCGATCACGTTTGATCCCGGCACGCTGGCTTTCAGTGCCGGTGGCGTATCCAGCGCGACCAGCTTGCCGTGGTCCACAATGGCGATCCGGTCGCATAGGCGGTCAGCTTCGTCCATATAGTGGGTAGTGATCAGAATGGTGAGCTGCCGATGGCTCTTGATATTCATCAGCATTTCCCACACCGCGACGCGTGAAACCGGATCCAGACCGGTGGTCGGCTCATCCAAAAAGAAAATCTTCGGACTGTGCACCAGGCCGCGAGCAATTTCCAGCCGTCGGCGCATACCTCCGGAGAGCGTTTTGGTCTGCGCGCCACGCCATTTCGTCAGATCCACCAGTTCCAGCAGTTCGTTGATTGCTTGCTTGCGCTTTTTTGCCGGCACGTCATATAGCTTGGCGTAGATGCTCATGTTTTCTTCGACGGTGAGGTCAATATCGCTGGTCAGCGCTTGAGGAATTACGCCAATCGCCCGCCGCGCGTCGTCTGGGTCGGTGCTCACATCGTGGCTTGCAATGCGCGCCGCTCCCGAGGTTATCGGGATAAGCGTCGTCATCATGCGGATGAGCGTGGATTTGCCGGCGCCATTGGGTCCCAACAGCCCGAAGATTTCTCCTTCCTTGACGTAAAAAGAGACATCGTTCACCGCGGTGAAGTCTCCGAATTTCTTGACGATGTGGTCGACTTCAATCGCGTTCGGTGTATCCGCAGGCGGCACGGCGGGGCGGAGATCGGGAATAGCCATCACTGCTTCTCTCCGGAGGGTTTTTCTGCGGGCGCCTTTTCTCCAGAGGACGAGACGTCCACGCTGGAGGGCGTGCCCTTCAATTGCGCTTGGGAGACGAGCACGTCTGCGGTCATTCCCGGAACGTATGCGCGGTTGGGATTGTCGAGACGGACTTTCAGCACGATTGTCTTAATGTCGCGCTTGCTCCGACTTACATCTCGTTGGGTAGCAAAATCGGCTTCTGCGGACTTGAAAAACACTTTGCCGGAAGTGATGGTCCCGCCGGGAAGACGTACCCGCAGCGTCTCCCCCAAGCCGATGTGATCAGTTTGAGTTTCAGGAATCGCGGCTCGCACCCAGGTATCGCTGAAATCGACGATGGTGACGATCGCCTGTCCCGGGTTCAGGAATTCGCCCTCACGCGCGGCGCGAACGGAGACCGTTCCGGTTACCGGAGCGTAGACCTTGGTATATCCCAGCCGGACTTCGGCTTCTTTTAGTTGGGCTTCAGCATTCAAAAGCTGTCCGCGCGTGGAAGCGACCGTACTCTCGGCGGCATGGGCTTGATGCGTGTTCGCGATTGCAGTGTTTAAGTCGGCCTGCGCTGCGGTCACTTGCTGCTGCAGGGACCGCACTACCGCCTGCTGTGCCTTCAAATTCGTTTCCGCCTGCACTCGGTCCTGATCGGATGCCACGCCTTGCTTGGCAAGTTCGATGGTGCGACGGCTGTCGCTCTCGGTCCGAGTCAGGGTCGCTTCCGCCTGCACCAGCTGCGCGCGTGCCGATTCCAGCCGGGCCTGCGCATTGGCTACGCCGCTGGTGGTTGATCCTTGCGTGGCCTGGCTGGTGGCTTGCGTCGCTGAAACCTGCGAGCGCAGGCTGTCAATGGTGGCTGCCGCAGCACGAGCCTGGGCTTCCAGTTCGGAAGGGTCAAGCGATGCGATCAAGTCGCCCTGCTTTACCTTGGTGCCTTCGTCCACCAGCAGCTTAGCGATCCGGCCCTGCACCTGTGGGCTGACGATGACCTGATTGGCATCGACGGTGCCGATCAGGTCCAGGTCGGAACCTCGCGGTGTAGAAAGCAGGTAGTAGGTCAGGGCGATGACAAACACAATAGACAAAACGAGGGCGAATTTATTTCGGGCGCTCACTTGCGCTCTCCTTTTGCTGCTACTTTTCCAGGCACAAATAGCGCGGCGGAAATGAAATCCAGAACTGCAGCCCGGCGCTCAGCTAGTCGCGCCGGCGACATCGGATCGCCCTCAGTCATGATTTTGATCACAGGAGCGCTATTGAAGTAGGAGACAATTACCGAAATCATGGACGGTATGAAATGCAACGGATCAACGCGCCGGAAGTCTCCGCTCTGCGCTCCCTCGTGCAAAAGGCCTGATAGGTCCTGAAACACAGGACGGAAGTACTGTTTGGCCAGACGCTGCAGGCGGGATGGATCTCCGTGCCCCGCGCCCAGGAACTCTGCCTGCACGATTCGTGGATACAGCGGGTTCGAGGCGATGTAGTCAAAATGGGCGCACACATAACGGGCGAGTTTTTCACCCGGAGGAAGGTCCTGCGACAGCGCCTTGTGAATAGCCGCGCGCACTCCGCCGAATACTTGATCGAGTACAGCCCGGTAGATGGCTTCTTTGTCTTGGAAGTAGTAATAAAGCAGGGCCTTGTTCACACCGGCGGAACGGGCAATTGCTTCTGTCCGCGCTCCAGCAATCCCTTCCTCCGCAAATTCACGGACCGCGGCCTTCAAAATCGCGGCGCGGCTCTCCTCGGGACGGCCACGGGTGCCAAGGCGGACTGCGCGGGTGGTCGTGTGCATAACTAACTAACCAGTTAGTTATATATACAAGATTGTGCCTCCGCCCGCAAGTCGGAGGATTAGGCATTGAGGCTGGGTTCCGCGACGGGCAAAAATTCCGCTCCCGTGGCGGCGCCGCCTTCTCTACCTGCGCGCAGGCGATACCATAGGACCATCGCCAGTAGCGAGAAGACAAAGATGATCGCCGACACCGCATTGATCTCCGGCGTAATTCCGCGCCGCAGCCGTCCCCAGATTTCAAGCGGCAGAGTGTTGTCGCGGCCAGTGAGGAAAAAGCTCACCGCAATCTCGTCCATGGAAAGAGTAAAAATCAGCAGTGCTGCGCCGATGATCGAAAGCCTGAGGTTGGGAAGAGTCACGCGCCAGAACGTTTGCCAATACGTTGCACCCAGATCGAGCGACGCCTCTTCCTGCGCGCGCTCGAGTTTCTGCAAACCGGCAAACACCTCGGTTGTGGCCACAGAAATCAGAGCAGTGCCGTGTCCGAGAGTGATGGTGATCAGGCTGAGTTTTACCTCGGCCTCACGGAACAGCATGAGCAGTGACAAGCCGGTAATGATTCCCGGAAGGACCAGCGGCAGAAGCACCAGGCGGCGGAAGATTCCTTTGCCGGGAAAATTTGCGCGATCCAGGGCGAGGCCCGCCGGAAGGCCCAACGCCAGTGCGATCACGACCGCCGCGAGTGCGACCACCAGGCTATTGAGCACCGCAGCCCAGATGGCTTCGTCCTGAAACAGCAACCGGTACCAGTTCAGAGTGAAATCGCGCGGAGGAAATCCGCCCACGCCCTGACCGTTGAAGGAGTACACCATCAGAACAACAATTGGCAGATACAGAAATGCAAACACCAGTGTGGCATAGAGCGGCAGCCAGCGCGGGCTGCGCGCTTCGAAGCGAAGAACAGAATCCATGCGGCTCAAGAGAACGCCCACTTTCTTTCCAGCCTATCCGAAAGCCATAATAATCCGATGACCACGGCCAGCATGCAAAAGGAGATGGCGGCGCCCAACGGCCACTGATATGAAGCCCCAAAGAGATTTACGACGATGTTGGAAATCATGATGCCGCTGGGGCCCCCGAGAAGTTGTGGAGCGAGAAAGTCTCCGAAGCTAAGCACGAATGCAAACGTCGCCCCGGCGATTACCCCGGGAATCGAGAGCGGAAAGATTACGCGCCAGAACGTTTGGAGGCGCGACGCGCCGAGGTCGTGTGAGGCCTCCACCAGATTACGTGGGATGTGTTCGAGGGCCGCGTAAACCGGAAGAAATGCAAAGGGCGTGTAGATGTGGGTCAGCGTCAGCACAACCGCAAAAGGGCTATAGAGCAGGAATTGCAGTGGGTGGCTGGTTAAGTGCGAATACTGCAGCAGCGTGTTCAGCACTCCGTCGGTACCAAGAATCGTTTTCCAGGCGTAAGCGCGAACTAAGTAACTCACCCATAGCGGAATGATCACGAGCTGATAGAGCAGGTTCTTGCGGCCGCGGGTGTGAAAGCTAAGCAAGTAGGCAACCGGATATCCGAGAAGCAGCGACAACACCATGACCCGCGCCGCGATCCATGCGGAACGCAACAAGGTCTGCCGGTACACCTCGTGGCTGAGCAAGTGGGCGTAGTTAGACAGGTTCCATGAATGCACAATTTGCTGCGACGATGAAACCGACCAGAAGCTGTAGGCAAACATCAGCGCATAAGGCAGCAGCAGAAATACCGCGACCCATAGCAACGGCGGGAGCGTAACCGCGGTTTTGTAGGCGCGGGAGAACATATTTATTTTCCGGACTCGCGGACGGGAACAGCGTCGTCAGGCGAGAATTCAAGTTCAACGTCGCCTCTGAGTGATCCGCGCTGCGATGTGCGCACGGTTAGCACCTGCCCGCCTACGGTTTCAACGCGTACCAGTTCGCTGGCGCCGTGGAATGCGTGATCGAGAACTGGCGCACGGAATCGGGTTGCGTTTTGCGTGTCGTGTGCGGGGCGAATGCACTCAGGGCGAAGCGAGAACAGTGCCTTTCCTTCCTCAGTGTGGGTGGGCCAAGACAAAGAGCCAGACTTCGCCATCCCATTGCGCACTTCGGCTTGCAGCAAATTGGTGTGGCCGATGAACTGGGCTGCGTATGAGGTCGCGGGCCGGCTGTAGATTTCATCAGGCGGAGCAACTTGTTCCAACTCGCCGGCATGCAGCAGCGCGATTCGGTCCGACATGACCATGGCTTCTTCCTGATCGTGAGTCACAAAGATGAATGTGATTCCAACCTCGCGCTGCAGAGTTTTTAATTCCATTTGCATCTGGCGGCGCAGATTGGCGTCGAGCGCGGAAAGCGGCTCGTCAAGCAGCAATAGCTGCGGGCGGTTTACCAGTGCCCGCGCCAATGCGACTCGTTGTTGCTGTCCGCCGCTGATCTTGGATGGCTTGTATTTTGCGAAAGCTTGCATCTGGACTTTGGCGAGAGCTTCATCGACGCGGCTCCGAATTTCGTCCACCGGGGTTCTCGCCACCCGCGGACCGTAGGCTACATTCTCTTCCACCGTGAGATGCGGGAACAGCGCGTAGTTCTGAAACACTGTGTTGACGCGGCGCTGGTAGGGAGGAAGGGTGTCGAGGCGCTCGCCGCCCATCCAGACTTCGCCAGAACTGGCGGATTCGAAGCCCGCAATAATGCGCAGCAGTGTGGTCTTGCCCGAACCGCTTTCGCCGAGGATGGTGAGGAACTCGCCTTCGGCGACGTCGAGAGAGATATTGTTAAGCACGACGTGTTTGCCGAACTGCTTGGAGACGGAACGGATGCTCAGAAGAGGAGCGCTGTCTTCATCGGGCTGGGTGTCGGCGGCCATTGTTTTGAATCGCGAGCTCCCACTCACTCCGGACACGCGGACAAGAGTGTCCGCGCCACACACGCACAGTAGCTACTGCGCCGCCTTTACTTCGTTCCAGATTTCATTGTATTTGGCGCGGCGTGGGACATTTTGCCAGAAATAGATGCGTTTCTGGTATTCGTCCACGTGGTCGAGATGCAGGCTCTTCTGCTGCTCGGCGTTCATGAACTTTGCGGCATCGGGATTCGCCGGCGCGTATCCGGTCACGTCGGCGACTCTCTTCTGGGTCTGCGCTTCGATCATGTATTCGAGAAATTTGTACGCCAGCTCTTTGTTCTCGCTGCCCGCTGTGATCATCAAATGGTCAATCCAACCAGTGGTGTTTTCTTTGGGAATGGTCTCGCCGACCGGGAAGTTCGCCTGCCGCAATTGATTGGTCATCAGCGGCCATCCCATGGCCGCAACGACCTCGTGGTTCTCGAACAGATTCGTCAACTCGCCGCCAGTGGCCCAGATCTTGCGAATATTTGGCTTGAGCGCCAGCAGCTTGTTCTTCACCGCGTCCAGTTCGGGATCGCTCAAGTTATAAAGATGATCCGGATCGGGTTTGTCGTATCCGAGCACCTGCGCCGCCATGTAAACCGTGGAGAGATCGTCCCAAACGGAAACTTTCTCTTTCAGCTTCGGGTCCCACATCGCGGCCCAACTCTCGGGCGGCGCGGCAAACGCTTTGGAATCGTAAAGCAGCGGATTCGGGCCCCACATGAACGGGACGCCATAGACATTGCCATTGACGCGCACCAGCGGCATCGCGCGCAGCTTGGGAGCAAGGTGTTCATATGTGGGCAGCTTGGAAAGATCTAGAGGCGAGGCCAGCCCAGCTTCGGAAATCATGGTGGCCACGTCGCTCGATGGAGAGATCACGTCGTAATTCCCCGCGCTGCCTCCGCGCAGTTTGGCGACCAGTTCATCACTGGATCCCATATACGACGCCGAAACTTTACAGTGGTTCTGCTCTTCAAACGCCTTCACGAAAGACGGATCGGCATACCCTTCCCAAACCAGCAGGTTAAGGGTCGGAGTTTTCTTGCCGCAGGAGAGGCAGAGAGCGGCGAATAGAAGAATAGATAGAAGGCGGAATTTCATGGAAGCAGAAGCTTGCGGGATTATAGCAAGGTTAGGCGCCTTCTACTGTACTTTCACTTTGACCCGATACTTCCCCTTGGCGATGATCTCAATGGCCTCGCCGTTGGTCAAATATGGCTTTAGTACTTCTGCTTTTCCCCATTCGAGATCCCAGCCCTGCTCAATTGCGACGACTGCGTATTTTCCGGGGACGACATTACGAAGAGAAAAGGTACCGTCGCTATCGCTTTGATCACGACGGAACAAGGATTCGTTACCGTCGAGTTGGTCGGGCACCAGGACAACCATCGCGCCAGGGAGTGGGACCCCGTCCCGCTCCGCCACACCGTTGACTTCCCCTAAACCTTTCGAGATTGAAACGGTGAGCTTGATGATTGCATCCTCACCGATTGAGACGCTCGCTCCAGTGACTCGAGCACCAGAAGCCGAGACAGCAGTGATGGTCGCGTCCGGAATATTGAAAACTGCAACCTGGTACCTTCCGGGTCTTACCGCTTGCAACCGGAACTCGAACTCGCCTTTCGCGTTGACCTGAGTGCTGAAGACATTTCCGGAAGCCGGATTCCACAGTCTTACATAGCCCTTTCCAGCCAGCGGCATTCCATCCAAAGTCACAACCCCTGTAAGTGTCGGAGAGGCGTGGGCCTTGGTTCCGTCAACTTCCGCATCTGCAGTCAGCCGGACGCTCTGCGTCCAATTACGCTGCTCCTGGCCATACGAAGTCAGGTTCAGTAAGTAGTCGCCGGGAGCAAAGCCCGTGATTTCCATCGCGCCGACAGCATTCATATTCGACACTGGTACCGGAAAGATGCGCCCGCCCATGGCCCGGAGAGATGCGTTGGCCCCCAAACCGGAATTAGGGGATGAACTCATGCCTGCGGTCAGGATTCGCAAATGCAATGCGGGTACAGCCGAGAGCGTAATATCCGCTTTGGTGCGGTCTCCGGGTTTCAGAATAATTGGCGTGGCACTGTCTGGTTCGACCGCGTCGGCGTAGTACGTGAAGGGATACGCTACATCGAGCGGAGAGGGTTTGGCGGATGATTCCACTTGCGCGGTGTCGCCCGCGACGCCATCGCTACCGCCAGACAGAGAGCCGAAGCCCTGAGGCTGCCGATTCTGCGCGTACCAAGGCCGGGCAGAGACCGCAACAAAGTACTTGCCGGGCCGAAGATGGCTGAAGCGGTAGCGACCTTCGCTATCTGTGCCGGCCTGGGCGGGCTGGCTGGTTCGGTGTTCTCCCTCCTCAGTATCATCAACAAAGAGATATACGTTCGCTTCGCGGACGGCCTCATTCTGGTCGTCTGTGATGGCGCCCGAAATCGAGGCATCCGGGCGTAACCGAAATATAAGGTCCTCCGATTGCAATCCTGGGCCAACCACAATCGCGGTGAAGAAGCCTGAGTGCTCGTTGAAACCCTGCCGCAGGAATCCCTGGCGCTCCCCGACGAGCCAGTATTTTGCTGGCACGAGTCCTTCGAACACGAACCGTCCGGTCCCGTCGGTTTGAACGCTCTGCGCCGCGTCCTGCTTTTGTGCGAGTCCGATCTCGATTAGAGTGCCCGCTAAGGGCTGCTCAGTCGCCGCGTTGACTGCCGTGCCGCTGATGCGAAATTTCTGTGGGACAGCTTGCGGCGCTGCCTGCTGCGCCGATGCCATGAGCAGCACGCAAACAAGCAAACAGATTACCCGGAGCGCTGCGGTCATTCGTGCACCCGTGTCAGTTCGAGATTCAGCTCAATCTCCTGGTGGGGCTGCAAGGCCACGTGTTTGGCATTTGAAAGATAAGGACTGAGCGCTTCGGGATTGGTGTATTCAAGCCCGTCCACGCGGTCCAGCGCGAGGACGCTGTATTCGCCTGGGGCCAAGCTCTGTATTTGTAGCTCCGCGCCCTTAGACACGAACATTGATTTCGTGCGGCGAGGGGCGCCATCCGGAATCACCAGCACAACTCCTCGCGACGGTTGCCCCTCTGAAGAAACTTTCGCGCTCATCTTGGCCGCATCATCGCGCAAGACGATTTCGATCGGCTCCGGCCGCACCCCGGTCACGACCTGCAAGTCCTCGGTCAGCAAATTGGTCTCCCCGCACCGCGCCGAGTACACGTACCAGGGAAAGTTTGGTTCAACGTCGGCAGAATACTTGCCGGGCGCGACGTCCTGTAGCAGCAGTTCGGTTGGCGCACCGGGCTTTTGAACGCGCATCGCCCCGACCTCGCTGTTTCGTAATGAGAGTTCGGCGGCGATTAACCGAACATTCACCGGGGCGAAGGCATCAGATCGCCTGAAGACGAACACTCCGGCATCGGGATTTTCCGGCGCTACCCTTTCTAACTTCACGCGGACGGGAATGGAAATGGCGGGCGCAAGCGCAAGCCGGATTCCGCTCAGGGCAGAAGTGACGTTAAGCGGCACGGACGCCTTCAGGGATTCACCGTTTTGCCCTCTCGCCCACGCCTGCAGTCTGTACGGCCCCGCAGAAGCCATGGTCTGAAACTCGCCGGTTTCGGCATCGAATCGCATCCCCATGGAAATAACGTCCGAGTCGTTCACCAGCTCCAGGCCGACGCCTAGTCCTGGCTCGATCCCTGTCAGCACACCCGAGATATGGAACACCGGAACAAGCTTCAGCGAAAAATCAGCCTCCACTCGTTGCCCTGCAGTAACCTCTATAGGCATCGCGCCACCAATGTCGCTCGCCGCTGGATAGAATCCCTGGGCATAACCTTGCTGCACCGATTTCGAGCGCGGTGCGAACTGGCTTCGCCTGAAACTCGGTCCGGCTGCGATGTAATAAGTCCCCGGGCTTAGGTTCGCGATTCGGAAGGCGCCGTCTTCATCAGTCGTGGTCCGCCCACGTTCTTCCCAATATTTTCGCCCCTGATCAATGCGCAGCGCGATCACCTTCACCGGGAGGTCTTCGATTGGTTCTCCGTTTGAATCCGCGCGCCCGAGCAGAACTCCTTCGGGAGTGAGTTTCAGGGTAGTCGGTTTCGCGTCTGGGCCGGTTTCAACCATGTTCGGCGACTGCCCCGGCGAAGTTTCCTGCTCGCTGAGGAAGCCGGGTTTGCGGACGGCGATATTTGTCTGGCCCAGCGGCAGGTTATTGAATTCGAATTTCCCGTCAGCATCCGTCAGCATTGCCTGTTCGGGGCCCATGTAGATCTGCACCAAAGCGCGAGGTACGGGTTCGCCGGTCACCGAATTCACCACACTCCCGCTTAGAGTGAAGTTGCCGCGCGTTGGTTCTTCGCCCACAGACACTGGGCCCTCCCTGCGACTGACCTGTCCAAAAGCGCAGGGACTTGACAAGAAAAGAGACAAGAGCAGGGAGACCGATAGACGCAGTTTTCCAAGCATACGGAATCCAGCCAACCAGTTAGCGCGTCAGACCGATGTGAGCAGCGAAGAACTTGACAAGTGATTAGACGGCGGAGGCAACGATTTTGTTGCACGAGGGCTTCGAGACTAGACGCGAGCAGGGAACTGAGAGGATAGGGGCGACAAATGGTTAGCGTCCCCCCGCGATTGACGGCACCAGCAGCACCTCATCCCCATCTTTGAACGCATAGCTCGGGCCGCCGAGGAAGCGGATGTCTTCTTCGTTCACATAAACATTCAAGAAACGGCGGATTTGGCCGGCGTCATCCCGAAGGTGCGGTTTCAAGGCAGGGAATTGTTCGTCGAGCGATGAGAAGAGTTCGTCCAGGTTCGTGGCGGCGCAGGTCACCTTGGCGGTGCCTCCGGTGTGACGGCGTAGGGCGCTGGGAATCTGGACTGTAATGTTCATGTGTTTTCGAAGTCTTCTTACAGTGTCATCCTGAGCGGAGTTCTCGTTCGCGAAACGAACGGGAACGCAATCGAAGGACCCCGCGCATTCCGACTGAAAAGCGGCGCATTAGGGGATTCTTCCGGCGCCACCGTGGCAGAAATGCCTTTCGGATTCTTTATTGGTGCCAGCATCGCCAGGGTCCTTCGACTCCGAGGCAACTTCGCTTCGCAAAGTTCCCTCTACGCTCAGGATGACAAGTACTTACTATGCTCCTACTGCTGCGGGCAATTCGAACTCCCCGGCAAGCACCTTTTCGAACTCGGCCAGTTTCGGAGCAATCGGTTCTTCCGCCTCGTATTCGCCGGTGAGCACGTCCGTGGTCTTCAATCCATTGCCGGTGATGCACAGCACGGTCGTTTCGTCCGGTAGGATGCGGTCGCTTTTGTAGAGCTTGCGCGCGCAGCCAACGGTGACGCCGCCTGCGGTTTCAGTGAAGACACCTTCGGTTTCGGCGAGAAGTTGGATGGACTTCACAATCTCAGGATCGGAAACGTCTTCCGACCAACCTCCACTCTTGGTGATGGTCTTGATCGCGTAATGCCCGTCGGCGGGATTGCCAATCGCCAGCGATCGCGCAATGGTTGAAGGCTTCTGCGGATCAATCTCGGTGTTGCCGAGCTTAACGGCGGTTGAGATAGGGGAACAGCCGGTGGCTTGCGCGCCGAAGAACTTTACCGGCTTTGGCTCAACCAGGCCGAGTTGAATCAGTTCGTCGAAAGCTTTTCTGATCTTTACTATCAACGATCCGCCCGCCATTGGGCAAACGACGTTGTCGGGCAGGCGCCAGCCAAGTTGCTCGGCGATTTCGTATCCGAATGTCTTCGAGCCTTCGGCGTAATAGGGGCGCAGGTTGACGTTGACGAATCCCCAGTTGTGCTCGTCGGCGATTTGCGAGCAGAGGCGGTTCACTTGATCGTAGCTGCCGGAGATGCGGACTAGCTTCGCGCCAAAAACCTGGGTGCCGATAATCTTTGCCGGCTCAAGATCGGCGGGGATGAAGATCCAGCACTTGAATCCATTGCGCGCGGCTTGCGCGGCGGTAGCATTGGCGAGATTTCCGGTGGAAGAGCAGGAGACAGTGTCGAATCCGAAGGCGCGGGCGTTGGCCAGCGCGACTGCAACCACGCGGTCTTTGAAGCTCAAAGTCGGCAGGCAGACGGCGTCATTTTTCAAGAAGAGATTCTTCGCGCCAAGCTGCCGGGCGAGGCGCGGGGCTTTGATCAGCGGCGTGAATCCGACGGGCAGCGTCGGTTCATGATTCTCGGGAAGCGGCAGCAGAGCCGAATAGCGCCAAAGGTTGGGAGGGCCCTGGGCGATTTTTTCGCGCGTGAAGTCGTGCCGAATGGAGTCGTAGTCGTAGAAAACTTCCAGCGGCGAGAAACACTCCTCGCAAATGGACTTGGGAACATTCCCCCAGCTTTTATTGCACTCCCGACAGCGCAATTCGTAACGCATTGCCTACCCAATCTGAGCGGCCGGGACGAGCGAGCCAAAAACTGCCCTAAAAAGCGAAATCCTCTTTGCCCGGGAAATGGGAAAAGAGGCTCAGGAAATGCCGAAAAATTCGCGCATCCCGAATCTCATGTCCCCCGTTTCCGGGTCGAGAGTTGGCACCTGTCAGCCGGGATAGATGATCCCAGTCCGGTTGCCGTGGCGTCACAGGGCTCGTCCCTCAGCCACTCTGCATGAAATCCAAGGTCAGCTCCGAAGAGCTGACTGGTGAATTAGATGGTACAAAGCAGGGCCGGATTCGTCAAGGGTAAAGGTTTCTTGCGGTTGCGGATGAACGGCGTCCAGCCTGGTTACCATATTTCGTCTGCGCAGTTTTTATACCAGTCCTGCCAAATTTACTTCGCATGACCAGAACGAGAGCATCCAAGAGAAATAGAATAGCTAAGGAAATCAATAACTTAGTCGACACCTTAGTTTGGCACGGGAGTTGATATACACAGTGTAGGCGTTGGCATCTAAGACGCCGTGAATTTTGGCCATGCGTTGCGTCAGCGCCGGCCAGGCAGCCCCAAAGGCTGGCTTTAGTTTGTCAGTAGGGACGCACCAAATCGCGATCACGCCCGCGTAAGGCGTGCAGCGAGGAGCCACCAGGAGCTCCCCAACGGAGGATGTAAATGAAGAATCGCGCAGTGGTAGCGTTGTTCATAGCTTTCCTACTCGCGCTGCCGGCACTTGCTCAGCAACCGGCGGCATCGACCACCCCCGACAATTCATCGTCAACTGCAAGCGGCAACGCCACCGGCAAAGCGCCGTTGACGGTTGAAACCCACGAAGGCTTCTGGGGCAAGGTCAATCCTTTTGCCCGCAAGAAGTACGTGCAGCGCCAGACCCAGCCGATTCGTGATCGCGTCAACGAGCTCGATGAGCTCACCGCCGCCAACACGAAGATGATCAAGGACACTGACTCGCGCGCCCAAGCCGGGATCCAGATGGCGTCGGCAAAGGCCAGCGAGGCCGACCAGCACGCGGTTGACGCGGGCAATAAGGCGACCGCCGCGCAGCAGACCGCGACCCAGGCCACCAACCGCCTGACCACGGTCGAAGGCGTAGTCAGCAACATTGATCAGTACAAGGCCACCAACCAGACGGAAATCCGTTTCCGTCCGGGACAGAGCATTCTGAGCGCCGACGCCAAGGGTGCTATCGACCAGCTCGCCGAGCCCCTGAAGGGCCAGCGCGGATACATCGTTGAAGTGCAGGGCTTCTCTTCAGGCAAGGGACAGGCTGCGATCGCCACTTCACGCAGGATGGCCGACGCCGTGGTCCGCTACCTGGTTGAGAACCACGAGATTCCGGTTTACCGGATCTATGTTCTCGGCATGGGCAATGCTCCGCTACCGACCTCCACTGACGAGCAGGGCGCGAAGCCGAAGCGCATGAGCGGCGGCCGAGTGGAAATCAGCCTGATGAAGAATGATCTGGAACAGCTGGCTTCGACTTCGAATGCGCCAGCCCCAGCGCCGGCCCAGTAACTAGGATCGTAGGGCGACGGGACCTCAAGCCCGATGCCCTCCCCTCTAAAAGCCTCCCGCAAGGGAGGCTTTTTTTCGTGCTGAGTAAGGAAGCCAGCAGGACGCCCACTCCTATAATCTTTCAGCGTGCGGGTCTCCGACTTCACTTACGATCTTCCCGAAGAGCTCATTGCGCAAGAGCCCTTGGCCGACCGCGCGGGTTCGCGGCTTTTGCGTCTAGACCGCAGCGCCGGCGCTCTTGAAGACCTCAGCTTTCGCGATTTTCCAGAATTGCTTCGTGCCGATGATCTGGTCGTCTTCAACAATACTCGTGTGTTTCCCGCAAGGCTCTATGGCCGGAGAAGCGGTTCCAAAGCGCAGCCGCCGAGTGCGCGCAATCCCGCTTCGCGAGACTTTCTGCAGGGTCGCATTGAAGTTTTGCTGACCAAACAAATTTCGCAGGAACCCAATGAGTGGGAATGCCTCGTGCGTCCGGGGAGGAGAATCGGAGTTGGGGAGCGTCTGTGGTTTGGGGGCGATGGATTGAGAGGGGAACGTCCGATAGAGGGACAGTCAAGAGAAGACGGATCGGGGGAAAGCGCGCTGGCGGCTGAGGTTGTGGCAAGAGGAAGCTTCGGCGAGCGGCGCATTCGCTTTGGGCCGGCCGCGGATTTTTTCGCGGTGTTAGAGCGTGTGGGACACGTCCCGTTGCCCCCCTATATTGCCCGGATAGATCGAGACAGCGACCGGTCGCGTTATCAGACGGTCTATGCGCGGGAACGCGGATCGGTGGCGGCGCCCACCGCTGGATTGCATTTCACTTCGGAAGGTCTCGAACGCCTCAAGCAACGAGGCGTTGAAACCACGGAGATTACCTTGCATGTTGGATTGGGAACATTTCAGCCGATGCGAACGGAAATCGTTGAAGAACACAAATTGCATTCCGAGCGCTACGAGATCTCGGAAGCGGCGGCGGTAAAAATCAATCGCGCGCTCGACCAGAAACGGAGGGTAGTTGCCATTGGGACGACGACAGTACGTACTTTGGAGAATGCTGCACAGCTCAATGGACGCGTGCAGCCCGGCAGCGGCGAGAGTGATCTGTTTATCTACCCTGGATTTCAGTTCCGCGTGGTTAGCGCGCTGCTCACCAATTTCCACTTGCCGCAGTCCACTCTGCTGCTGTTGGTCTGCGCCCTGGGCGGGCCGGAACAGGTGCTGGGGGCGTACAGGCACGCGGTCGAGCAGCGGTACCGGTTCTATTCGTACGGGGATTGCATGTTGGTGGAGTGAAGCGGCGTGGATGCTGCCTGCCGGTTCGGATCAGAGCTCGCCTCCGGGCGTGCCGCAAAACGGCCGAATTAGATTGTGCCTTTAGGGCGCTGCCGGCGACGGCTGAAGCCGCTTCATCTTGTTATCAATTTTCGATATGGCTAATGCCATATCCTGATACCAACCAAGTGCGAGCCATGGCCGGCATTCGCCGACAGCTTATACTGTGGGTTGTAGGAGGCGCTGTCATGCCCACCCAGGTCATTCCTAAGCAGGTTTCGATTCAGGATTTCACTGTCGAATTGCGTAAATTTCCGGAAACGGCTTTCGATCACGTCGGTGACATTCTGGCTTTCCTGCAACGGACTACAGTTTCGACTGAGGCGCTGGCTCCTTATTTGACCTGGAACGGGCAGCACTACACCCGCAACCTGATCGACAAGACGCCGCTTTACGAATTGATTGTCATCTGCTGGGAGGCCGGCCAGGTCAGCTCAGTTCACAATCATCGCGACCAGAACTGCTGGATGGCGGTGCCGATCGGCAGGTTGCTGGTAGAAAATTTTCATCTGGTGTCGCAGGACCTCGACCGGGGACGATCTCAGCTCACACCGACCGACACTGTGGAGATGAATCCTTCGCATCCTTGTGCGGTTGATCCCGCCGATCCCGTCCATCGCGTGCTAAATCCGCGGCACTTCGGCGAGCGGGCAGCGAGTCTGCATATTTATTCGCGCCCATTTGATACCTGCGTGGTCTATTCGCTGGAACAGGGGACCTGCGGAGTGATTAAGCTGCATTACAACACTGTGTTTGGCAAGCCGGTGGGTGGATAAATCAGCATCACTCGTGTGGGGACAGCCGTCCCCGGCTGTCCGTCGAGCGCAGCGGGATAGGGTTTGCAGCTCTTAACTGCAACATCGGGCCTTCGGCCCGAAGGACAGCCGGGGACGGCGGTCCCCACATGGCCGTCGATCAAATTGCTAAACTTACTTATTGCCCCCACGAACCAAATCCTCGAGCGCTCAGGTTGAAGCTGCCTCTCCCCTGCCGGAGGCCAAACCCGCTCTCGTCCATCGAGACGATCCGAACCGGCTGTTTCTTATCGACACCATGTCGTTCATCTTCCGCGCCTATCACGCCATGGCGCGGCAGCGGAGCATGTCCACGCGCAAGGGGCTGCCGACGGCGGCGATTTATGTTTTTGTAAATATGCTGCGTAAGTTGCGCGATGACTTTTCGCCGCAATATCTGGCGGCGGTGTTCGACGTGGCCGCGCCCACGTTCCGCGACCAGCAATATAAAGAGTACAAAGCCAATCGCAGCGAGATGCCCGGAGAGCTGGCGCAGCAAATTCCTTACATCCGGCGCGCGCTTGAGGCTTATCGCATCCCCATACTCGAAGTGTCGGGGTTCGAAGCCGACGACGTGATCGGAACTTTGGCAACAAAAGCGGTGGCACAGGGCCGGCATGTGTACGTCGTTTCCAGCGACAAAGATATGCTGCAACTGGTGAATGAGAATGTGCTGGTGTTGAATCCTCCCAAGGACAATCTGATTGCAGACGCCGGCAAGGTTGAGGAGATTTTGGGCGTGCCTCCGGAGCGCGTGGTGGACGTGATGGCGCTGCGCGGCGATTCCATTGACAACATTCCCGGCGCGCCCGGAATCGGTGACAAAGGCTCAGTGGAAATTGTTCGACGATTTGGCAGCCTGGAGACCGCGCTGGACCGCGCTGCCGAAGTAGAGAAGAAAACCTACCGTGAGTCCTTGCAGAACAATCGTGAACAGATCCTGCTGAGCAAGCAACTGGTTACGATCAAATGCGATGTTGATATCGATCTCGACGTGGAAGTCATGCGCATGGGCGAACCTAACATCGAGGCTCTGCGCGAGCTTTTCACCGAGCTGGAGTTTACCTCGCTATTGAAAGAACTGTTGCCTGTAGTCGAAGCAGCCGAGGGGAATTATCGCGAGGTGAAATCGGCGGACGAGGTGGAGTCCGCGCTGAGAGCGCTGGCTCCAGGATCGGCGCTGGCGGTCGCGATCGAAGCCGAGGTTGCGGCTCCCGAGCCAGAGGAAGAAGCCGAGGAAGAAGACAACCAGGAATCAGGCCTGCTGCCGCTCACCGCGGCGGAAGCTCCCGAAAAAGCAGCCAGCAAACCGTCGAGCACGCAACGCGCCGCGGCCATTTCCGTCAGCCCTGGTTCTGCTCTGACGATTGCCCCCAATTCGCCGGCGATGTCGAACGTGACCTCTGCGTTGGCGAACGCGCAAATTCCGAAAGCCATCCACGACTGGAAGTCTACGGGGCACGCACTGGAAGGAACTGGGCTCGCTGGGATACGTCACGATACCAAACTCTATTCCTATCTCCTCGACCCGACGTATTCGTCACACACGCTGCCGGAAGTCGCGCTGCGCCACTTCAATCTGAAGGTCGGCGGATCGTTGGCAGAGGCGGCCGACATCACCGGCCGTCTTGCCACCACGCTGCGCACAGCCGTCGAAGATGCCGGACTGCGAAAGCTCTATGAAGAAGTCGATCTTCCGCTGGTTCCCGTGCTGTCGCGCATGGAAGAAGCAGGGGTCGCCATTGATCGCGCTGTGCTGGACAAAATGTCGGAGCGCCTGGTAGGCGAGATTGAGGCCAAGGCCAAAGAAATCTGGCAATGTTGCGGCCAGGAATTCAATATCAATTCGCCCAAGCAGCTTGGCGATGTGTTGTTCCACAAACTCAATCTGCCGAAGCCTGTGAAGTACGGCAAGGGCCGCACCATTTCAACAGCCGTGGATGTTCTTGAAGGACTGGCGACGGAGCATCAGGCGCCGAAGTTGGTGCTGGAATACCGCCAGCTTTCGAAACTCAAATCAACATATGTCGATGCGCTTCCGGCGCTGCTGAATCCAGCAACCGGGCGGCTGCACACGACGTTTGATCAGACCGGAACTGCGACTGGCCGACTTTCATCGGCCAATCCCAACTTACAGAACATTCCGATTCGCACTGAACTTGGCCGCGAAATTCGCGCAGCTTTCACGGCTGCGCCTGGGCATCTGCTGCTGGCGGCAGATTATTCGCAGATCGAACTTCGCTTGCTCGCGCACTACTCGAAAGACCCTCTCCTGGTGGAAGCTTTCCGCCGGGGAGACGATATTCACACCCTCACCGCTTCTCAGGTGTTCGGTGTTCCCCCGCTCATGGTCACGCCCGACCACCGGCGGCAGGCGAAGGTAGTGAATTTCGGTATTGTCTATGGGCTGTCGGCGTTCGGGCTGTCGCAAAATCTGGGGATTGAGCCCGCCGAGGCCAAGAAGTTTATCGAAGCCTATTTCGAAAAATATCGCGGAGTGCGGGCGTTCATTGACCGCACCCTCGAAGAGACTCGCCGCGATGGTCTGGTGAAAACTGTCTTCGGCCGCGTACGTCCGATCCCCGACATCAACAGCAAGAATTTCAATCTGCGTGGATTTGCGGAACGGACTGCGGTCAACACGCCTTTGCAGGGCACAGCGGCGGACTTGATCAAAATTGCCATGATCCGAATTGATGCCGCGATTTTGGAACGCGGGTTGAAGTCACGCATGACGCTACAAGTGCATGACGAGCTGGTATTCGAAGTGCCGGAAGCTGAGATGGATGGTATGCGGAGCCTGGTGCGCGAGCAGATGGAGAGTGCGCATCAGCTTTCGGTGCCATTGATGGTCGAGATTGGGGTGGGGAAGAATTGGCAGAACTTGGAGTAGTTGTCAAACGCGCCGGAGCTGCGCTCGAGGGACGGACGAGGGTGTCGGTCCCTACACGAACCATTCAAGGCATCCTCGCCGAAAGCGAACCGCCTAGACGCCGAGAGCGGATTTAATTGCCCCCGCGATCCCGTCCGTCAGCGCGTTCATCTTCTCTTCCGACTCCGCTTCCACCATCACCCGCGCCAGCGCCTCGGTGCCGGAATAGCGCACTACAATACGCCCGTTGCCGTCGAGTTCTCGCTGCGCGGCCTCGATGGCGCTCTTCACTTCGGGGACGTGGTCGAACGGGACTTTCTCGCGTACGCGAATATTCTTGATCCTCTGGGGAAACACTTTAAGGTCACCGATAAGGTCGGCAAGGGACTTGCCACTCCGTGCCATCACTTCCATGACCCGCAGTGCGGTCAGCAGTCCGTCTCCGGTCGTGGCTTCACCGTCGCGGAAGATGATGTGTCCCGATTGCTCTCCGCCCAAGGTCGCGCCAGTCTTCATCATTTCTTCCAGCACATATTTGTCGCCGACGTTGGCCCGCAACATGCGGATGCCTGACCTTTGCAGGGCGATCTCCAGGCCCATGTTCGACATGGTGGTGGCAACAATGGTGGCGCCA
>Ga0185299_10002092_pt1 | contig 32805 bp, 25 predicted proteins | sample PaiPotPPA55metaG_FD_128002 | JGI IMG/M metagenome (GOLD analysis project Ga0185299, IMG submission 128002) | Iron sulfur acid spring bacterial and archeal communities from Banff, Canada, to study Microbial Dark Matter (Phase II) - Paint Pots PPA... ...
GCTGCGTGGCGATTTGCACCTCACGTTTGAAGAAGGCACTTGGGCTGGCTGGTTGTACGATCTGCTGAAGCCGCATGTAACGGAACTCGTAGTGTGTAATCCGCGAAAGAATGCCTTGCTGAAAGAAGGCAGCAAGAGCGACCGCATCGACGCACGCAAGCTGGCCGAACTGTTGTACATGAGCAAGCTCAGTTCGGTGTATCACGGAGAACATGGCCTGCGCATGTTGAAGGAATTGTCCCGTAGTTATTTGACGATCACCAAGGATCTCGGGCGGGTGATGAATCGGCTCAAGGCCTTGTATCGGAGCTGGGCCATTCCCTGTGCCGGGACGCAAGTCTACGCACCGCATTACCGTTCGGAATGGCTCGCCAAGATTCACGAAGCAGGCGTGCGCCGGCGGGCAGAACTTTACTATCAACAACTCGACGCCCTGCGGCTGGTGCGCCAACAAGCCCGGAAAGAACTGTTGGCCGAGGCTAGGAAGCACCGTGCCACGAAGTTGCTACGCCAGATTCCTGGTATTGGTCCGCTTCGAGCGGCTCACTTGGTTGCCGTGATGCAGACGCCTCATCGGTTCCGCACCAAGCGGCAACTGTGGACCTACAGCGGGCTGGGGTTGGAGACTCACGACAGCGCGCAGTACCGCGTCGTGGAGCAACAGCTACAACGTTCGAAGAAACCCGTCACACTGCGCGGTCTCAATGACAATCACAACCACGACCTCAAAGATATTTTCAAGGGTGCGGCTATGAGAGCCAGCACCGCGGCTGGACCGCTACGCGACTTCTACGAGGCTTTGTTGGCTAAGGGAAGGAAGCCCACAATGGCGCGCTTGACCTTGGCGAGGAAGATTGCCGCGATCACGTTGATCGTCTGGAAGAGGAGGTACGTTTCGACGTCAACTATTTGAAACAACAAGCAGCTTGAGCGTCTCTGGCAAAGAGTCCGTTCCGCCTGGGAACTATTCCTGGCGGTAGCTGTCGGGTTCTTGAGACGCTCGGATTCGAGAGGAAGTATCCATCGGAAAAGTCAGGCCCGTGCTTCGAGCACGCGAGTCTCCGATTTCACCCTATGCCCTCTCGGACAATCCAAGAAAGCCATAGGCCACGAGTCACAGATAGGACCATGCGTTGCCACTCATAAGGTGGATAACTGTCAGGCTTGATGTTTCAGAAACGAATGGCGCCGTCACAAGAGTGAAATGGAACCACCGGGAGGAAGAAGGATCACCGTTTCGTGTGACGAAACGAGGCACGAAACTACGTCACCTGAGCAAGACCACTCGATTACGAGTGCACGTTCAAACGGTTGGGCTGAATGCCGAGACAAAAAAGTGGCGGCACCAAGCCGACGGGGAAGAATGTCTCTTGACTCCGATTACCGCGTTTATCAGGGTCGAAAATAACTACGCCTGTGCTTGGCTGGCTTGAGGATTCGGTGATTCGATCCGATAGCCCAGCTGTTGGAGTTGCCGAATCATTCTCCAGGTGCGCTGATATTTGGATCGTTTGTTGACTGCCGGGCCTCGTTCTTCGTAGAGAGTTCCCTTATGCAGGATCAACCAGATCAGACGGCACTGTCGATGCGCAATGACTCCGATGGCTTGATTATGTCCGAGTCGCGGGACGCAACGGCGGTAGATAAGCTCGAAGATACTTCCTTTGACTTTGACGGCGGCGTTAGCAGCCTGATTGAGTAAACGTCGCATGTGACGGTTGCCCTTCGGAGATCGGTGGCTGTAGTTTACGCCGGCGCTCTCTTCGTCGCCGGGGCAGGCGCCCACCCACGAGGAGAGCTGTTCCCCCGACGGAAAGGTCGCTGCGGTAGGACCAACTTCAGCAATGATCTGTTGCGCGGAGTCCACTCCCAGACCCGGCACTTCCGCTAGCCGCTGGACAGCATCCTGGTGTGGATGGAGCAAAGTGGCTAGCTCTTGGTCCAGTTGGCCGATCTGCTGCTCGAGGATTTGCAAGTGCTCCAGGGTCATTTTCAGGAGCCGGCGGTACACGGGCTTGAGTTCTGTGCACGCGCCGAGCGCATCACACAATTGTTCCGGCGTGGCGCGCAATCTCTGATGCGCCAAAGAGGCCAGAGCTGCCGGATTGGTTTCTCCGTCAGCCAGCGCATTCAACATGCGCCTGGCACTGACGCCAAGCAGATCGGAGACCAGGCTGGACAACTTAATGTGGGTCTCTTCCAGAAGTGACTCCAATTGGTTGTTTAACCGCACCAGGTCGCGCCGCAACTGGTACTTCTTGCGGGTTAGCGCTCTCCATAGACGCTGCTCCACATCGGGCACAAAGCTCAGTGTCAATTCTCGGGCTACCAATCGTTTCACCAGCCGTTCGGCATCGACGAAATCCTTCTTTCGTCCGCGCCGCCCGCGATTGGACTGCGCCTGCGCAAGATGTAACGTTCCAGACCGCCGCTTGGCTCCTTCCCGCTTTTCGCGGATCGGCTTCCAATATCTTTCCAGTGCTCCCCACACTGGTTTCCAATATTGCGCCGTTGATTCCATAACCACTTCCTCGGTTTCTTGCTCGAGCAACCACGCAGCCAGCATGCGCAATTGTTCGGGGTTGCCGCCAAACATTCTCCGTTCAAATTGGTATTCGCTTTCGATTTCAACGTCGGACACAACTACCGCCAGCATCTTCTTGTGAACATCGATTCCCGCGATCCTGTACGACATAAACTCCTCCTGGTCGGGAGTGGAGAGCGTGCTGCAGCTACTTTAACCAGGGTCACGGGCTATCGGTGGTTCCCCAAGGGAAAACAACAACGACGCCCAATTATTCGCTCAAACACGCACGCTCCGGATCAGACAGATGGACGGCCTCGAACTCTCCACTGATAAACGCGACCTCGCCGCTCCTGACCGGGGCGATCGTACCACTGAGTGATTTTCATGAGGTTTCGCGGGCCGCTGCGGCCCTAAGGGACAGATTGGATGAGAAGGCCGGTCTCCACGGGATGCGTTACGCTCCCAATGATCGACGTGCTTTTAAGCACAAGAAAAGGAGACCGGCGATGAAGAAGATTAGCACTGTGCAGGTATTTGGGAAGGAAATTTTGAAGGAGCAAAAGCTAACGATCGGCGTAGATCTGGGAGATCGCTGGTCGTTCTACTGTGTTTTGGAGGAAGCCGGCAAGATCATTCTGGAACAGAAAGTGCCGACCACACCGGAAGCGATGAAGCAGACATTTTCGAGGATCCCGCAAAGTCGCATCGCGCTGGAGACCGGAACACATTCGCCCTGGGTAAGCCGGCTGTTAACGGAACTGGGACACGAAGTGATCGTGGCGCACGCACAAAAAGTGCAATTGATCACCAAGAGCAATCGAAAAGATGATCGACACGATGCACGGACACTGGCACGACTGGCGCGAATCGATCCCGAGCTATTGGGACCGATACGGCATCGCAGTGTGCAAGCACAAATCCATTTGACGGTGATCCGGGCGCGAGCTGAACTGGTGAGTGCTCGCACGGCCCTGGTGAACGCCGCCCGCGGGTTGGTGAAGTCTTATGGTCAACGGCTGCCCAAGTGTGGCACGCAGCAGGTGGGCCGGGAGCTGGCCGCGGCCTTGAGCAGCGAGTTGCGGGAGGTTCTGGAGCCGTTGCTCAAAGAAATCGAATCGCTGAACGAGGGCATCCAGGAGTACGACGCGCGGATGGAGAAAATCGCCCAGGAAGTGTACCCGGAAGTGTCCTTGCTCAAGCAAGTGAAGGGTGTAGGAACGCAGATCGCGCTGACGTATGTGCTGACCATAGAAGACCCACACCGTTTTCTAAAGAGTCGCGAGGTAGGTTGTTTTTTGGGATTGAAACCTGGCCGGAGGAACTCCGGAGAGAGCGAGCCACAGAAGAGAATCAGCAAAGAAGGAGACCGGTATCTTAGAACCATGATGGTACAGGGCGCGCATTACATTCTGGGGCCTTTTGGAGCAGACAGTGATCTGCGGAGATGGGGACTGAAACTTGCGGAGCGAGGAGGAAAAAATGCCAAGAAACGAGCGGTGGTTGCCGTGGCTCGAAAATTGGCGGTACTGCTACATCGGTTGTGGGTAAGCGGAGAGGTGTACGAACCATTGCGCAATAGCCAAAAAACGATGCGTGCTGTGGCCTAGAGAGTTTCGATCCGAACAGCTGAGTTCAACCGCCGAGTCCAGGTGACTGCGACTAACTCCTGGAGCCCAACTCCCACAGAAACGTGGGAAAAGAGGACGCTTATCAGGTAGCAGCACCTACGGAAACGAGAACACCCACCTAGCACCGAGCGAATCTCGCTCACAAAAGAGTGCGGATGGAAGGATGGCGACCGGGGCGGCTTAGCTGAATAGGAACAGACTCACGGAAAGAAGAAAGTGAAGTGTGCCTTGACATCGACCGGCCTTCTCATGGAAGGAGTTCGCCAGGGCCGCCCGGAAAGATAGGCGGTCTCAGTCAATCAAAAAAACGCAACCAAAGCTGTTCGGTTGATACTATACGATTATGTCGCAGCCAATTCTCGCTCTCTGTGTCCTGTTTTTTGTGTGCCCTTCCCTAGCTGCTCCTGTGCCACAAGCGGACAGTTCCTCTCCCGAAGCTAACAGAGGCACGATTCAAAACGGCCACATCTATACCAATTCTGTTTTAGGCATAACCATATTCCTCCCAGGCTCTTGGGAATTCATGGAAGTCGACGCATATTCTTCACCCGAGCAAAAAGCCAAAGCAAAAGCCGAGGAGGAGCGTATCAAAGCTCATTGTAGTGGCCCGCTTTGCGGTGAGGCCGACATTAAGGAGGCGTTACGATATACGGTGAACGGTCGCCCCGTATACTCTGTCTTTGTTCTGGGTTACAAATTGTCTCCGGAGTTTCAGAATCGGCAGCGCCATCCACTGCTGGACCTCGCGCAAATCATGGTAAGAGGCACGACCAGCAACGCATGGATTGTCGATGAAAGTCTGACACCGATGAGCCTCTCGGGGCGGCACGCTTATCGACTCTTGATGCACAACGCCAAAAACCCGCAAGGCAAAGGTTTCACTTATGTGGCAGATTCAAACGGCTTGGTTTTTATGTTGGTCGCCACAGCTGTACAACAGCCGGACGAACTTCGGTCCGCTCTGGAGACTATGAAACTGGTGTCAGAAGGTCACAATTCCGAAACTCGCAGCAATCAATAGCACGGGCGCGAAATCGGCGAGTGGCACCGTCTATCTTTCCCTTAGCTCCTGGTAAGACGGGTGGTCTCAATGAGTCGACGCAACACTTTCTTGAAGTTTACTCGCAGGAGTCTGAAAACCTAAAGTTTGTCGTGGGCGTTGATTGATGACAGCGAAATTATGCGTACGGCTATACGAAAGTTGCTGCAAGAGGAAAGCAATATATCACGCTGACTGGCGGCCGAGCAGAATTGACTGCGTGCGGTTAAGTATTCGAGTCGTGGTTACCCTCCGGGAGACCAAAACCACACTCGCACACTAGAAATTCTCTTCAACGCCCGGCCCAGCCGGCTTTCCATACAACTCCGGGCACTGATCGCAGAGGATCGGCTTCCGGCAGTCGTCGATCCAACAATTCACTTCCCGTAGTTGAGCATGATACAAACGCGCTACGTGCTCAGGGGGCATCCCTCGCAAAAGCACCAAGTCTCCGAATCGAAGCGTAGATTTAAGAAACATGGCCGCGCTCTTCAAACTTTCAAACTGCAGCAGCCCGTCGGGAGTCAAGCCCCCAGCCAGGGCGGCCTTGCCCGCTCCTTTGGTGTCCCTCCCTCTGCCAACCAAAACGAGCACGTTGACGACCGTCGAAGCTTCAGCTGCAATTAGTATCATTCGTCGGTTCCAGCTTTCTGGACTGTCTCCGACGGTGGTGATCACTAAGAACTTTCGCTGGGCATGGGCGGACTTGAGTGTTTCGAAAGCGGCGAGAAATGTGTCCAACGATCCATTGAAATCATCGCGAAGAATTACGGCGCCGCACGGGAGGATACGAGGATCCATCCGCGCGGTGGTGGGAGGGACTCGGGATACTAGCGCCGCTGCCTGAGCAGGGGACATGCCACATTCGAGAGCTGCTGCGATCGCACCGAGAACCGCGGGTGTCCAATGCGTGCCCACAAGTTGGCTCCTCACAACTTCCGTAACGCCCCGGGCGGTGACCGCGAAGGAAAGCCGCTGGGGCCACCTGCTGGAGACATTACTAGCGCGCACATCGGCGTCAGAGGCACAACCGAAACGAACAACTCGAGCCGGGCAATTCGCGGCCATCGCCGCCACCCGCCGATCATCGGAATTCAGAATTGCCACACCTTTACGCCGTAGACCGCCAAGTAGAGTGGCTTTTTCCGCAGCAGTGTCCTCCAGGGTGCGAAAGTTGTTGGTGTGGGTTCGAGCCACCGAAAGGATGATCGCCATGTCCGGACCGATTAGCCAGGCACTTCGCCTAATCCATCCCGGTCGATCCGTGCCCACTTCCAACACTACGAAACGATGCCACGGTCGGACGCTAAGGAGGTCACGTGCGATCTGCTTGGCAGTGTTCGATGATCGAGTGCCTGCCAAAGTGAGAGCCGGCATATCGCGTAGTATCGTGGCCAGGAGGTTTTTCGTAGTGGTCTTTCCTACGCTCCCCGTTATGGCGATGAATCGAGTGCGGAATAGCAAGCGCCGCCAACAGTAAGCGGCCAAGAGCATTATCCGGTACTTGAGAAGGTTTGCCGCGTTAACAAGTCTTCTACTCATTTAAACTTCACCAGCGGCCGACGTGTCGGCGTTTCGCAGGCGTTAAAGTAACCAGTCAGCTGGTAAGAATGTAGACCGGGCTCAGGATCCTCCCATATCAAAAGCGACTCCGTTCTTACATTTCGGATTGGACCGACCCAGGGGAAGAAGGCACGGTCGCCCTTCCGGTAGAGAGCGCGGCTGGCTTTCAACTCTAAAGTCGGACATGGCCATCGCATGCCGACAAGATACTCTTTTGTCATCGTAGGTGGAACAGCAGCGCGCGGCTAACCCCCGGCGACACGGACCGAGGTCATTGTTTCGATCTGTAAAACGAAATGAGTGCGTCAGGGTGGCAATTGGAACGAAGCTTGAGAAGTCGTAGAATCGTTTGAACCAAAAAAGAAAATCGGTCGCATGTGCAAGGTACGTATTGTAGCTATTTGGTTTGGGGCTTTCGATGGAAGTCGCGCGGCGAAAAGAGGGCCTGTTCAGTTGGTCGGACGTCGTGCGTCTAGCCAAGCTGCTAACAGGAAGTTTGGTAGCGGCACTGATCCCCCGCCGATACGACGATTCCGCCGCAGAGCTGCTATTGCGCTTTTACCCTGCGGCACGGCCGGTAAAGATCGCGGAACTTGCTGCCACCATGGCTGACGCGCTCTCGGCGCGGAGGAGCGGTAACTGGCAAGCGTTAGCCGAAGAACACGCCCGTATGGCTGTGGAAGATTCGTGGGGGCGATTTCGCGGCATAGGGCAACCTGGGCGCTGGCGCCCGACCATTGAATTCAGCGGGGAGTCCCATGTCCGCGAGGCCCTCGAACGGGGGCGTGGTGCGGTCATTTGGTGTATGCGCTTTTCCAGCGACACCGTTCTGAAACAGGCGTTTCATCAAATGGGACTACCCCTGGTTCACCTCAGCCTCGCTGAGCACGGGGCATGGGGAAGCCGAACGAAACTAGGGACTTCGGTGATTTCCCCACTTTTCACCCGCGCCGAGAATCCGTACCTAGCAGACAGGGTGATCATACCTCCCAGTAGTTCTCTGCGGTACTTGCAGAGGTTGCGCGAACATTTGCGGACGAACGCTTGTGTATCAATTTTTGGGGACCGAACCGGCAGGCAGCGATTGGAGGTACCGTTCCTCAACGGCTGCAGGAAGTTCGCCACGGGAGCGCCGTCGCTAGCGTGGATTGAGAATTGCGCCCTGCTTTCGGCGTACGTGATCCGGACCGGGGTGTTTCAGTATCGTGTTGTAATCGAGAAACAGATTCCTGTGGATCGGTCTTTGAATCGCAAGGAGTTCTTAAAGAGAGCGGTCGGAGAATTCGCGCAACGCACGGAAGAGCTGGTTGAGCGCTATCCATCTGACTGGCAGGAGTGGGCTGACTGGAAACGCTCTCAACTTGACGTGACAAAGTTGTCAGGCTTTGCAGATGCCGAGAATATCGGCGCGAGATCGCATCAGCGCTCATAGCGCGTGCCAGTCGGCTGGCGCATCGCTCGAGTGTAGTGCACGAGCAATTGCAGACGCCACAGCAGCACGCTGAATTTTTCCCGTCGCGGTCCGCGGGATATTCTGGACGATGTAGAGCTTTTTGGGACACTTAAAGTCCGCGAGCCTCGCGCGGCAAAACGCCAGAATAGTGGACTCCTTTTCCGGTGTTCGCAAGACCACCGCGGCAGCCACCTCCTCGCCCCAGATTGCATGAGGAAGGCCGAAGGCCACTGCTTCCAACACTGCAGGGTGCGCCAACAGTACGTCATCAATTTCTGTCGGTGCAATCTTTTCCCCGGCGCGATTGATCAAATCTTTGATCCGGCCCTTTAATATGAGGTAGCCATCCTCGTCAAGATAGCCGTGGTCGCCTGTTCGAAACCATCCATTGGTAAATGATCTTTCATTAGCCTCGTTATTGTTCTCGTATTCCCGGACAACATTCGAACCCTGAATGGCTACTTCGCCTATCTCTCTGCTATCAAGGTGGGCGCCCGCATCGTTCATGATGCTCAACTTGAGCCCGGTTGCGGGCCCTACGGATCCCGGCTTTCTCGCCCCAGGTGGCAGGGGATTAGAACACATTTGATGAGCCGCTTCAGTCATCCCGTACGCTTCGATTACCGGAACTTCGAAAATCTGTTCTAGTTGTTGCATCATTGTGGGCGCCAACGCAGCACTGCAAGAGCGGATGAACCGCAGCCCTTCCGCGCCTTGCGGTCGCTTCCCGGAGGCGCGGGTTAGCAAGATTTGGTGAATTGTGGGTACCGCGGAATACCAGGTCGCGCCAGTGTCACGGGCATGCTGCCAAAACGATAGAGGGCTGAACTTGCTAGGCACGACCACCGTACCACCCGCTAGAAAAGTTGAAAGCACGGAGGCCACCAAACCGTGCACATGGAACAGCGGCATTACACATAAGGAAACGTCATTCGATGACAGCGCGTAGGTTTTTTGGATATTTATTGTCGAGGCCACCACATTGAAATGCGCGATGGGCACTCGCTTGGGACGCCCCGTGCTCCCGCTCGTATGGAGAACGAGTGCGATGTCATCTCCAGTGGGAGAAGCCACTGCCCCAGGATTACCAACTGCGCCTAACATCCGAACGAATCCGTTCTTATCCATGTGCACTTCATAAACGGGAACACGATCTTTAGCAGCCTCCCGTGCTTCCTCGGCCGCATCAGGAGGGCAAAGGAGGATGCGCGCGGCGGTGTCTTCAAGATAAAACTTGAACTCGTCTCGACGATATGCCGGGTTGAGAGGAGCGGCTGTGCCAGCGATGGATGCTGCAAGGAACGTGACGATGGCCGGCAGCCCACTCGGCAACACCGTTGCGACCCGGTCTCCCCGTCCAATTCCCACGGCAGCTAACGAGCCGACCATGCTGGCCACTTGCTCGCGCAATTCCTGGTACGAGATACGGATGCCCCGCTCGGGTAACACCACTGCCGTACTTTCTGAGGGCGCAAGATTTAAAAGTTCAGACACGGATACGGGCCGCATTCGTGGATTGTCTCCTGGAATTGTTGATAGGTTCGTCGATGGTAAGGCGCTCTCCCGCGATAGTCATTCCCGCTTGCGCGGATAGAAATTTCCACGTCACTTCGTGGGTGATGGTGGCAGCGGCTTTTTCTTCACCGGAATCATCGCGATTATAAAACGACTAGGCTGATTTGGTTTTTCTTCTTGACCTTCCGGCGTTTTGGATGGATTTGTGGCCGTGTTCGTCATTCCTTGCTCGCTCCGTAGCCGATATTCCGCGCCTACCCTTCCATTCGCTTCGCTTCTGTTTGCTGCCAATCTTTCAGCCTTAGCGGCATTGGTTGTTCTCTCAATCATGTTCGCAAATTTATGACCCAATTCCTGAATAATATTTCTGTCCACTTCATCCAGTTGCGCAATCTCTTGGCCTAACGGGCTAAGTTTTTCCATTTCGAAATCTGCTGGCACTCCACCACCTTTGCGCAACAAGGAAGTGGTAATTCATGTTTCATAATTAACCCAAGAATTGTAGCGAGCGCGTCTATATTTTTAGGACCCTCTGGCAAGCTGAAGCCGAGTTTTTCTTCGATGGCCGCCAGTTTCCTGATGCGCCTATGCTGAAGAAACCACGCGTCTTTTAGCAAATCGCCCAATTCCATATTCCGCAGCACGGCGGTGATATTGGCTTTTACTACCTCCGCTTCGTGAACGGTTGGAGGTTCTTCTACTCGCTGGGATTCTATTTCCTGCCGCTCTTTTTCTTTGTTTTTGTGATAGACATCAATCGCTCTTTGCCCGGCAACCGCAGCATCATTTTCTGCCACGTATCCAGCAACCAACTTGGATAAAGCCTGAAGCCATTTGCGGTAGGTCTCAAAAGCAATCTCTGGCCTAACGGTCTGGCAATATGTGGCTATCTGCCGGATGGAATCGCCTTGAGCGATGCGCTTGATTAATAGGTCAAAAACGCCTTCAGGCATTTCGCGAAGCCGCGATACCCAAATTCGTTCTTTTTTGGCTTGCACGTAAATTTCTGCAATGGCCACGTCTTAAGTACCTGTTTTTGCTTCACGGTCTGATACTCAAAATACCCAAAAAGCGGTAATGGGTATACCCATTCTACTCCCGTTACAAGCTCGCAGGTCGAATCGGCAGCGGGATTTCCCTGCTACTTCAGCGACCCCGGGCGCTGCGGCAGCAAAAAAAGGAACAAAGGAGCGGACCTGCGCTTGTGGCAGGCAGCCGGACACACCTTCAACTAGTTCTTCCACCCTGACGGGAGTAGATATCCAGACTCTAATGGAACCGTAAGGGAAGACACCTTGCGGCATAGCCCATAATCTGGATCCCGGCGTGGCGGCTTCTTCAATCCATGCTCATGTTCTTTCCCCTATAGATTCACCATGAAGCAGCGGCTTGCGGTTACTAGTTAGCGTGGTTCAATTCTTCTTGCCACGGGTAAAACGCTTGCCACGGCCCCGCCCATTCGCCGAGCGTTTGGTTGATATGTTCAAGTGGGTCTTTGCTCAGTTCAAGGTCCTGCGGTGTGACGACCAACCGGACATTCTCGAATCCTTGCGAGACGAGCATGGTTTTGAATCCCGACTCGCCTCCGAACAATTCGCCCAACGCGAAATCGTTCAACAAAATCGTTCCATATTCGGTGCCGCGTTCCGCGTACCACACTGTTATGATCATGGTGCTGTCGCCAATCTTCCCGCCCACGCCTGGGACCGCTGGTCGTGGCACAGATTGTCGAAACCTTCGATTTTTCCAGTGCATCCTTTTATCGCGCATTCAGTTCTTCCATTTATTGACATATATAATCCGTCTTCCTTTTCTTGGTATTCGCCTTGGCCCACCAGGGTTTGGCTTGCTACGCCATTTTCCAATACCCCTGCTTCGAAATCGCTGGGCTTCTGCGGTCAGATTCCGTAGTTGGGTCAGCAGACTATCGCCATGCGCTACCTCCTTTACTTCCTGGGCCTGTGCCAGAACCGTCGGAAGATGGGCGGCGGTGTCGAACTACGGCGTCACGAGATACCGCATAGCGTTGGGCAACGACGCGGTAAGAACCGCCAGAGAGCATTGCCTGCTCAATTTCGTGACGCCGATCATGGATGCAAATGCTGCACCTACGAGGAATACGATGACCCTCCCAGTCCGAAGATTCGTATGTCCACTCATAAGGTGACCGTACCTGTCCCGAAAATTCGTATGTCCAGGTCTCGTCTTCACCCGCACGCCGCGCGACCATGGATCCATCGGCAACAGAACAATCCCCCGCTAAGCCAAATTCCTCCCACTCCAACTTCTCGTCGAACCAGTGCTCGACGAATACGTTCCCGTTTGCCCAAAGCCCAGAGTCGTGCATTCGACAAGAGGTATCTGCCACAAAGTTGTGGGGATAACCTGTCAGCGTGACCAGCCGGTCGATCGAGGGGCCGTGGCGGGATTATTATAAGGTCGGGATTAAAACGATTAGCAATTACAGCCCGCTAGCAAACTCCAAACTGAATGAGATAACGAGCGAAACAGCATCGAGCTTTGGTGCACATCGGCAGGCTCAGGGTATGCAAGTTACGCCGGTTAATAGCTCATTACAAGTCCTGCGACGGATGCTTCGATTGGCTGTTGAGTGGGGCGTTAGTGAATCGGCGCCCTTAATCCGCATGCTGCCAGGTGCACGTCACCGCGAACACGTCGTCACTTTCGACGAGGAATTCCAATATCTAGCAGCTGCTCCCGAAACCGTAGCTCACGTATCGACAATTCTGGTGGACACTGGCTTAAGGCCGGAGGAATGCTTTCGATTGCGTTGGGAGGCCATAACCTGGTCAAACGGAAGGTGTGGCACTTTCATCGTCACGCATGGAAAAACTGTAGCAGCCAGACGTGTTCTGCCAATGACTCCAAGAGTGAGGGCAATGTTGGAAACCCGCTGGGGGTACGCTGGGAAACCAGTAGAAGGATGGGTCTGGCCTGCCGCGACTCGTAGCGGTCACCTCGAATCGTCCAGTCTTAAAAAACAACATCGTCGGGCGTTCGAAACCCTCTCAGCGAATGCAAAAAAGAATAACTCCCAGTCGGTACGACCGTTTGTGTTGTATTCACTGCGACATACATTCTTGACCCGCTTAGGAGAGTCCGGTTGTGATGCTTGGACCCTAGCACGCATTGCTGGGCATAGCTCCGTGGCGATGTCTACACGCTATGTTCATCCTTCAGATGATGCGGTTTTCACGGCCGTTGAAAGATTGGGTGGCCACAAAATTGGGCACAGTGAGCAAAAATCTTAATCGGCACACCGACGCGAAGAGACAGCTACCGTCATGAAATTGCAGGAGAAAATTGGTCGGGGCGAAAGGATTTGAACCTTCGACCTCCTGGTCCCGAACCAGGCGCGCTAGCCAGGCTGCGCTACGCCCCGACCGAACCGGCTCGGCCTCAACTGCGGCTTGAGCGGAAGCACAACATTAGCATAGCACCGCAACGCGAAACTAGAGCAGACAGCATGCAGTGTATGAGGCGTTCCAGATGTTACGGGCACTCCCGCTGCGTGCTCAAGTGCTTTCAAATTTAACCACTCGCGTGTGCAGCACTAATAACCTGCAGGCAATTGCGAAATACCGCAAGCGACTAAACAAAAACCGCCGCAAGACTTTCATCTCGCGGCGGCCCAAACTTCAACTTTTTCAAACCTGCAAGTTAAAACTCGAAGCGCAACATAAATTGCATCGAGCGTGGGTTGGTCAGCAGCCCGGTGTAATTCCCGAACGTGTTGTTGTTCGTGAGCGAAAGACTCAGGCTCTGCACGTCGAAGCGCGTCAGGTTGAGAACGTTAAATACTTCCCACCGGAACTGCAGACTCTTCCCTTCCGTTATTTTCCAACGCTTGCTGAGCCCCGCATCCAAACCAGCGAAACCATCGCCTCGGAGGTCATTGCGATTCCCTACCTGACCAGGTAAATCAGGAGAGAACGCATTGAAGGCGGCCGCCGCCGCACTCGCATTTCCGAACAAGTTCACTGAGCCGTCGGGGTTCTTTACCGCGCCATTCGTGGTCACCGGGCCAGTCTTGGTTGCAAATCCAGATAACTCCCAGTTGGTGGGCCACTGTGCCCCGTTTCCTACACCAATCGGAAATCCGCTGGTCCAACGTGCAAGCCCGGCTAGCTGCCACCCGCCGATCAACGCATTGACAACCCCATGGGAATCCTTGCCAATCCACCGGCCACTGCCGAACGGAAGTTCCCAAATCCAGTTGGCGTTGAACTGGTGAGTCAAGTCAAAGTCCGACACCGCTCGCAGGCCGTTCGGACTCCACGGATTAATCACTTGTCCGGCCAGTCCGCCTTCGTCAGTGATCCGGTTAGCATCCGAAGAAATGTCGATGGACTTTGAGTACGTATAGTTCAAGTCAAACTGCAAGCCGTGGCTCATTTGTCTGCGCAACGTAACCTGTAGGGCGTTGTAGGATGCGGTACCGATTGAGCGCCATGCGTACAGGGCGGCAAATTGGGGATCTACAAACGTATAAGGTCCGGTGGTGGGGTAGTAAGGTATGCGGTTGCCATTTGCATCTACCGCGTTGAAATCGCGGAAACCGAATCCCTGGTCGATGCCCTGCACCGCGGTGGTTTCATTGTTCGCGAATCCGCAAAACAGATCGAAGGCCGCGATGACCGGATCCTTACTTGCGAAGGGTGTGCTAGCGCACCGGCTGATTCGGAAACCCGCGCTGCCGGGTACGAAGTTGGTAGTCCCCATTAAATCCTGCCAATAAGAGGCGGTTGGGCCGATCTGCGCGGCCGTGACGGTGTCTGAAGTTACGCCAGCGCGGTAGAGTTTCGCTAACGCCTTAGCCGCCGTGAAGTAATCAATCCCGGTTTTTGGATCCACTAAGTCCAGCGGCGCAGCAACGTCAGCCTGCGACAGCAATCGGTGCGACAGACGTCCCACGTAAGAAACGTCCAGCGAAAAGTTGTGCCCAAGGTCCCGTCCTACAGAAAGGTCCAGCGTATAGGAGTAGGGTGTCTTAATCTTATTATCCATGCCAAAGTAAACGGCATAGGAACCTGTAGCGCCGTTGACACCGCTGGGGAAGGTTTGCGGAAATGTTCCGGCCGGCGCTGAAGCAAACAATTGGGTGCCGGCGAGGTCAGTAGTTGGAATGTTATTCAGTCCCGTCAGACCCGTTATGCGAGGGGCGGTGGCAGGTGTTTCTACTCCCCCAGTATTGGTGAGCGCGGTCGATAGTCCGAAGGAACCGCTCCGGTCAAAGGTGGCCAACAATGCTGGCCCCAGCCGGTCGTAAACAATCCCAGCACCCGCGCGGATGGTGCTCTTTCCTGGGCCGCCGAAAAGGGCTCCAAACAGACCATCGGTGGAATTCGGAGAATAGGCTACAGCCAGACGCGGGCCAAAGTCTTTTGTATCCCAATTGTAAAAACCGGGCGCATTGTTCGCCGGTCCCGCCAAATTGAAAGTGAGCGGAGTAACAGCGTTGGCAGGCACGCCCTTCAACATGCCCGTCCCACGCGCGTTGAAAAAGTCGCTCAGGCTGGTGGTCGGTGCTACTTGCAGCCCGTTCGTTTCCCATGGCGGCGAGAACAGTGAATAGCGAAGTCCCGCTGTCACGGTCAGATTCGGTTTGATCTTCCACGAATCCTGCAGATACATCTCATAGCTATCGTCTGCAAATCTTCGCGATACCGGCACCCCGTCGGCGAGAGTTCCTCCGCTCTTCGTAAAATTGTACTGGGCATTCACTTGCGAAACCGCACCCACGAGCGTACCCAAGGGGTAATCATAGTTGTTCCCGAAACCGCTATCAACGGCAGGGAAGGCAGGTCCACTGCAGGCTCCGGGACCGGTCGAACAGCCTGGATCAAAATGTCCCGGCACGCCGGTGTTGGCGAAAGCCGCGGTGTCATACCAGGAAGGGTTGTCACTTGCAGAACTGAACGAGTTGAAAGTGTTGGATTGCGGGTTGCGCAGAATGTTGATATTAAACCCGAACTGCAAACTGTGCTTGCCTTTGGTCCACGAGACATCATCCACAAAGTTATGCACCGGAACCTGGTAGCTGTTGCTGTTGGTTACCGCGAGGCTCGAGTTGTTCGGAGTATTGTTGTCGTTCAGTCCACGGAAAAAGATGATGTCCGTGGTGTGGTTCCCGATTTGACCAAGACTTTCCCTGGTGTATCCATAACGGAAATTGTTCACTAAATTTGGCCGCAAGACTGCGATATAGCCGATCGAGTAGCCCTTGCTGTAATTCACCGTGGTCAGCTCTGGAGCACCTCCGGGCAAATAGGGAACGTCCGCTTCCGTGTCGTTCCGTAAGGATCCGCGCCAGTAGATGGAGTGATTGCCGTTGCTGGTAATTTTATAATCGGCCCGGGCGATATACCAATTGGTATTGATGGCCACAGGCCCCTTGAAGCGGTAGCCCACATAATTCAAGCCATCACCAACGGAGTTATCGTTCCCCTGGAAAGGCGCGAACGTCCGCAAATACGGAATCATCACATTGGTACTGACACCAATCCCCAAAGGATCCATCCCCTGAATTTGCGAAGGCGACAGACCGAAATTGCCCGGCGCTATTGCGTGCGAAGTCGTTAAGCCCTGCACGGTGCCCCCGGGACATTGCGTCGGGTCGGCGCACACGTACTGAATCACACCATCCTGCATCGCGGCGCTGGGCACAATACGCACCACGCTTTGTGCCTCGCGCTGCCGGTGTCCCTCATAATTAGTAAAGAAGAACAACCGGTCTTTCTTGATGGGTCCGCCAACCGCAGCGCCAAAATTATTTCTTAGCAATTTGGGTGGTTCATTCGGCACGCCGCTCTGTAGCTCGGCCAGTTTGACGAAGTAGTCGTTGGCGCTGGTGATGGTGTTGCGATGCGATTCGAATACCGCTCCGTGGAAGTGATTAGTCCCCGCCTTGGTAACCAATGCTACCTGCGCTCCCGAAGAACGGCCTTCGTCCGCGTTGTAATTGCTGGTCGTCACGCGAAACTCTTGCACCGAGTCCTGGGTGATCGGCAATACCGATTGGAAGGCAAACCCCTTGGTGTCGGAATTGACGTCAATTCCGTCCAGCGTAATGTTGCTCTGATCGCTGCGCGCGCCATTTACCGCGCCATTCCGCGTGTCAGTAGTCGTATTAATATCAGGTCGATTGCCCGTATAGGTAACGCCCGCCTGCAGTGAAAGTAATTCCGGAACGTTGCCCGCTTCCAGCGGCAACTCCTTCACCTGCGTCTCATTGAAGGCATTCCCCAGCGAAGCATCGGTTGTGTTCAGCACCTGCGCTTGCACGGTTACTTCCACCGTTTGAGTGGCGGAACCGACTTCCAGCGTCACATTCGTGGTGGTAGGCGAATTGACCAGTAGCTGCAAATTGGACTGTTCAAACTTGCGGAAGCCGGCCATTTCCACAGCCAAAATATAGGTGCCTGGGGGCAGCGAAAGAAATTCGTACTCGCCGGCTTTGTTTGTTTTCATATCGCGCTGAAAACCCTGATCGCTACTACTGAGCGTCACCGTAGCGTCGCTGATCGAAGCGCCGCTTTTATCCGTGACCACGCCGTGGAGCGACGTTGTGCCGGTTTGCGCCCACGTCGATGTCGATATAGTCACCAGTATTAAAACGATTGAACCAAGAATGAAATTCCTTTTCACGGCAGACCACCCCATGGGCTGCTCCTTTCGCATCATTGCGATGCTGACAGCGAGAATTTATTGGAACCGGCAGGCGAGGACACCCGCCAAGTGGATAAACGCCAGACCTTTTGAAATGAGACCAGGGACCCCACCCGCTCGACAGTGTCACCGAATGGCATAATTTTTAGGCCAAATGGACATTCCATGTCAAGCATTTATAAACGGCGATAAACTGTGCGTTGAAGCGAAGGAATACTTAGGAATTATTTCTTCTGCAGAGGTACCGTGGATATTATCAAGCTAAAATTTTGATAATTCTTCCAGCGACGAGCTAGGTGACGGCCATTTGAGCGAACTCACAGCGAAATTTGAGCACGTGTAAGGGTCTCCGGGTCCATCTTTAGACCAACCGGAACCCTGAGTTTTATTACAACGCAATGTGCGGCGTCTAATTTAAGCGCAGCAGCTTTGCATAAGTTATCGCCGGGATTCCCTGGATCGGCTCCAGGATCGAGTTAAAAACTTCTCCGTCCAGCCGCACCAGCGAAACTGCTTGCGCGCCCTGAATTGGAGCTTTGCGGCCCAGCGCAAAAGTCGCGATATTCACGCCGTACTTTCCCAGCATCGTTCCCACCTGACCGATAACGCCGGGCTCGTCCCGGTTGCGCAAATATAAAATGGTGCCTTCCAGTTGTGCTTCGAGCGGAATGCCTTCTACCTGAAGAATTCGCGGCGAGCCATCGAACAACACCGTGCCTTCCGCGCTGAAGCCTTCTTGCGATCCGCCGCCCTGCAACGGCAGCACGGAAATCTCCAGAGTGTTGGGGAAGCCATGCTCGCGCTTGCGCGTTTCTTCTTCAACCTTCAAACCGCGCGCAGCTGCAATCGCCGGAGCGTTCACCACATTTACTTTTTCATCCAATACCGCGTTCAACACTCCAGCCAGCACCGCGTTACGCAATAAGTGCGTGCCAACTTCAGAAACTTCTCCCGCATAACGAATGCGAATTCTCGAGGGCCGTGTATCAGACGCCTGCGACACCAGCGAGCCCAGACGTTCCGCGAGCTCCATGTACGGGCGCACGCGCCGGTACTGCTCGGCCGACAGCACCGGCAGATTCACCGCGTTCCTGATAATTCCTTCGGCCAGATAATCTTTCACCTGCACCGCCACCTGCGTGCCCACTTCTTCCTGGGCTTCTGTCGTCGACCCCGCGATGTGCGGCGTGGCAATTACATTCGGCAATCCGACCAGCGGCGAATTTTTCGGCGGTTCCACGGCAAAAACATCCAGTCCCGCGCCGCCAATGTGCCCGGTCTTCAACGCATCCGCCAAAGCGGCCTCTTCGATCAACTCACCGCGCGCCGCATTAATAATGAATGCGCCTTTTTTCATCTTCGCGAGCGTCGGCGCGTTGATCAGATTCTGCGTCGCCGGACTCAGCGCGGTGTGCAGGGAGACAAAATCGCTCTCCGCCAGCAAGCGGTCCAGCGGCACCAGCTCCACCGAAAATTCCTTTGCCGCGGCTTCACTGATGTACGGGTCATAACCCAGCACGCGCATATCAAACGCTTCCGCGCGCAAGGCCACTTCGCTTCCAATGCGTCCCAGTCCGATAAGCCCCAGCGTCTTGCCGCTCATTTCCATGCCCGCCGCGCTCGATTTTTCCCAGCGCCCTTCATGAAAAGCTTTATCCAGTCGCGGCACCTGGCGCGCCAACGACAGCATCAACGCGAAAGTGTGCTCCGCAACGCTCACCGCGTTCCCGCCCGGCGTGCTCATCACTATAATTCCGCGCTTGGTGGCGGCTTCCAGATCGATATTGTCCACGCCCACGCCGGCGCGTCCCACGCAGCGGAGGTTCGGCGCTTTATCCAGCAGCTCGGAGGTAACCTTCGTGGCGCTGCGCACAATCAGCGCCTGCGCATCCGCGATTTCCGCGACCAGGTTGTCTTTGGTGGTCTGCACCACGTTCCAACCGGGCTGCTCCTTCAGCAGCTGCACACCTCGCGCGCTAATTTTGTCGGCCACAATCACTTTCATCCGCTTTTTCTCCGCCTGTCTAAGTGAAATTTTGTATTTCGTTAACCATCAACGGTAGCGAGCCCTCACCGCAGTGTCAATGCAACCGGCCAACATTGTGTGATAATTTTGAAACACGATTATCTCGCGCGAAAGAGCCCAGCGCTTACGAACCAATTTGAGGAGCCGGTGATGAGTCTGTCTGAGCGGATTCAAAAAGATTTGGTGGACGCCATGCGCGCTAAGGACGAGCTACGCCTGAGCGTGCTGCGCGGAATGAAAGCGGCCATCAAACACAAAGAGGTGGAAAAAATTCGCACCTTGGACGAGGCCGAATCCATTCAGATTCTGCAAACGCTGGTCAAGCAGCGCAAGGAATCCATCGAGCAATTTTCCAAAGGCAATCGCCCGGAACTCGCCGACAAAGAAACCAAAGAGCTGGCCATCCTTGAGCACTATCTTCCCGCCACCGCCAGCACCGGAGAAATGAACGCCGCCATCGACAAAGCCATCGCCGAAACCGGCGCCAATTCCATGAAGCAAATGGGCGCGGTAGTAAAATCCGCAAAATCCGCACTCGAAGGAAAATCCGTAGACGGCAAAGCCCTCAGCGATCTAGTCCGCGAGCGCCTCGCAAAATTAGGATGATTTGTCAGTTTCTCAGCGCGATGTTGAACGCTCGCCGCTTTTACTTTGGGCCGGGCTTTAGAACCGCGGTATTTCTCTCATCGTTTCCGATCACGCGATAGAACGTTTTCAATTCGTCAGCCTTGCTGACCGGCACGCTCAACTCCTTAATTTCAAACGTACGTGTATATTTCAATGTTTTGCCGGTAACTTCCGCTTTGCTGTGGTAGCTCGCGAAACTGTAATCCGCGTTGACCGGCGGCGGCAGGTCGTCCACTTCGTATCCCGCCGGAAGCGCAATTTCAAAAGTATCGGTGTTACGCCACGGCCCGGCAAATTCCACGGGATATTTTCGCGCTTCCTTGGTCTCCATAAAATTCTGCGATTCATATCCCATCACGCGCGGTCGCACCAGCAATAAATCGCCAGCGGACTTGGCATAATTTTCCGCCACCACCGAGTAGTCGTACACGAAGGGCAAATTGGTTTGTGCCAAATTTCCTATCGAGGCCTTGGTGATCTGGAAGGTGCCCAGTGAATTAGCCAGCGACTCTTCGATAGGTTTGATTCTGTCCGCATTTTTAGAAACGCCTTGCAGCACGTAGCGTTGGCGTACCGCAGGATCGCCGCGCCGAATTTCACGAATGTCTCCGCTTAGCGTGCCCTTCTCATCCAACTTCAGCTTGGCGAAGCGCTCCGTGGCATTCATAGCGGCGGGCAATTGCGGCATGGCCAGCAGTTCCCCTCCCGAAGGAGTGACCAGCAACCCGTAGCTGGCTTGCAGCGCCCCGCGCAATTGACCGAAAGGCGTCATCTCATCGGTAGGATCAAAAATCAATAACTTGCCGAGTTTGGTGTCGTTCAGGAAGGCCACCAGCGAAGGATCGGAAACGCCTTGCGGTACTTTGACGGCCAAAATCACGTGATTAAACGCTTCCAACTGTGGCGGAGTGTTGCTGGTAACCGCACCGCGCTCGGAATGAATCACCACGTAATAAGACTCCACGCCAATTTCGGAGAGCATCGCGCTCACCAGCGTGGCCTTGTCTTTGCAGTCGCCGTAGCGATGCGCGAAAATTTGCGGCGCGGGGTGCGGCTGAAACCCGCCGATTCCCAGCTCCAGCCCCACGTAGCGAATCTCGCGCTGCGCGAACCCCACGATGGCCTGCATTTTTTCGAGTGGAGTCTTTGCCGCCGCCGTGAGCTCCGCTACTTTTTGCTTGATCTCCGGCGAAACATCGCGGCGGCCGTGCGTTAGTCCTGCTTCGTACACTCCCATGTCATCCCAGCTTTGAAAGCCCCTATTCTGCGAACCCCCTGGAGGAAACAGGGCCAGCACCATTTGTTCCGCAACCCCTCGCCACGGCGGCATTTCTCTCTCGATTTTCACTCCTGGAATATTTTTGATCACCCATTGCCACTGGTTATTTCCCACCGAAGACGGCGCAATTTCCGCGTGATTCATCCACGACGTCTTGTATTCCCATCCCGGCGGAAGTTGCAAAGTGTAGCGCGCCTCCACGGTGGGAACTATCTGCTGGAGCATCCACCTCTGCTCCAAAACATACGGCCGCACATCCTGCTCTACTTCGTAGCCGATCACGTTCCCCACGTCCGCCGCGGGAATCCGCAAATATTTGACGCGCAAGTCGGTAATTAATTCTCCGCCGGGTATGCCGACTGAGCCCTCTGCCGCATCTTTTTCTTTCACTTCATAATCTTTACCTTGCGCCGGAATGCACCATCCGTGCATGCCGGTGATGCGCGTGTCGGCGTCGAAGTCAGCCCGCACTACGCCGTATTCCCGTCCACCCACCCGCAAAATCTTGTAGGCTGCGCGCTTCATTTGCTTGATTTTTCCGTTGGGTTGCACGGTAAAAATATGTTCGGAATACAACAACACCGCGTCGGTCTTGTCGTCATGTTCGGGCAACGGCACATTCACTAGCGCGTGCATCCATCCCGGCGCATCGTTCGCCGACGCGGGAGTTGGCCCACCGAACGGGCAAAACGCCAACACCCCGCCGAGCAACGCGCTCGCCCGAAGCACCCCACTCCACCGCCGGCTAGTTGGACGCAGAAATGCCCCCAGGCTGTACCACGATTTGTTGTTCATCGCCGGTCTTCACCGTTTGGAAAAATTTTCTCAGCGCGCCGTAATATTTCGTCTCCAACACTAGCGCATTGATGTTTAGATTGCGTGTCAGGTGCAGAGTCCCGTTCTTGTTCTCCGCGGTGGTGTTGTAAGAGCAGACTCGTCCTTCATCCTTGTGACCCGGCGGAACGCTGTTCACTTTCCAGTCCAACGGAAGCTCAATAGTCACGTCATCGATGCGCCCGGTAGGAAAATCGAAATAGATGGGGTGCACCCGCATAGCGTGTTCGAACACATGTTTTTCGGGCGCCCCAAAAAGTCCTACCGGGATCAGCGCGCGGTGACCCGCAGCGGACGCCCAACCCTGCACCTTGATTTCAAATTCACCAACCAGCGTCGGCGCGGAACTGCTCCAGTCGGGTTTATTTTTCAGGTCCACGTCAATCCCTACAGGAATAAATTCCCGCACCATATCTTCAATATATTTCGTGCGGGTAGTCTCGTCCTGATTGCGAAGTTCCAGCCGCATTGAAAGCGCTTCCAGCCCGGAAAAGGTCACCGTAACTTTGCCTTCCAATCCTCCCTGGTCGGTCATCCTTAAATCGGCTTTGCGCGTGATATTCGAAACGGTGCTGTCCGGCACGGTCGTAGTGACCCACGCTCCACCATCCTTATCCAGGCGCAAACCTTGGACGGCCGTTTCGGGCCAGGGCAATATCCCAAATGGCGTGTAGGCCGTGCCCGGATCGTAAAAAGTATCTTTACCGTTCAACTTCACCAGCACGACGTTATCGTCCAGCCGGTGTGGGTCCATCACTTGCGGAGTGAAAAAATATTCATTCCGCCGGGAAACTAACACGGGATAAGCTTCCAGCCCGGCCGTTCGCACCAGCGCAAGGAACAGCCAGGTAATCTCTCGGCCGCTCCCCGAGCCGCTCTTCCACACGTCCTCTACGTTTTTTATGGCCTTCTCTTTTTCGCGCTTCCGTTCCTGTTCGGTAGTCTCCACTTCATAACCGGTATTGCGGAGCTGTTGCACTCTCGCGTAGATCTTTTGTAACTTCAATTCCGGCGGATCTGTGGGCGACACAATTTGCGCCACCGCCTGCTCCATGGCTTTGCGCTTACCGACAAAACTTTCTACCTGCCCGTTTGCTCTTTTGGCCTCATTTCTCCAGAACTTATCCGCTTGGGGCTCGGTGTCTTCGCTGTACATGAAATCGACTCGCGCCTTCAATTCATTCTGCGGCGGCATATAGTCTTCGGTTTGAAACGCCGCGACATTACTCACTTCCAGGTGAACCACGCCCCGCTCATTCTTGGGAACAACCCCCGTCGGCAGCCCTTGCCAGCTGAAGCGCACCGGAAAATAATTACTGGGCTTCAGCGAAAACTTCGCATTCTTGGTGAACAGTTCTTCGCTCACGATCCAGTGCGAATCGAAAGCGTAATGTTCCTTAAGCTGGTCCGCGTAGTGATACTCAATGATGCTGCCCACCTGCGCATCTGGCAGCACGATCACCTTGGCCATGTATTTAATCCCCTTGGCCTTGACGATCATCTTATCTATCGGCTTGCCTTCGAAATTGGCAATCGAGCCATCCGGCCGAATCGTGCGCGCCTTGATGCTGTGCACACTTTCATTCCCGTAGAAAAACGGAATTTCCGCGTTGGCGTACTTACGCCCTTCTTCAGTGAGGATCTTGATGCGCACATAGGTGTTTTGGTGGTTGGCCACATCGTCGCGGTCCACCTGGCGGTACAGAATCACCGCCGGAGCTCCGGGAGCTTCCGGCACGCTGGTCATTTGCAGTTCCGCAGGCGAGATCGGCTGCCAATCGTCAGCATTTACGTGCCGGGTGTCGCGCGCGAGAAAGTACGCGCAGCAAATGCACACCAAGAGAATCAGGCGGCGAAACTCCATGTCGTACCTCCAGGGACGTTTGTCTGGAAGCAGAGCTCCACGGCTTGCGAGGTGGGCTTGCCTCACATCTCCAGGGCATCGGCGTGAGCAGGTGTTGATGACCTGTGAAAGTATTGACGGGGACAATAAAGCCTAAAATCGGGCCTGTCAATAGACCTCAAGCCCCTAACGTGAGTTTTCGGTTAGCTCGTTTAATCAGGGAATGGATTGCTTGCTGGTTGCAACGTCGACCCGTAAGTACCAGCGAATCACTAACAAAGAAGGAAAATCCTACAAAGCTTCTAATGAGCGTCGCTTACACGCGCTCTCCTGAATCCCGCCCCCAGGTACACCCAAGTTGTACCGATCCCATAACGAGGTCCGCATTCCTCATCTGTCAAAGACAAGCAACGTTGACATCGCGGACGCATACAACTTGCCGCTCGTATCGGTCAACTTGGCCTCGGCGAACGCCGCCCTCCGCCCCAACGAAAGCACTCGGCCCTCGGCGCGCAAGAGTCCGGTGTCTATGGTAATTGGCTTATGGTAAGCGACCTTTAGGTCCAATGTTGTATAAGCCTGCGCTGCAGTGAGGCGGGAATGGACGGCGCAACCACAGGCGGAATCGAGCAGCGTCGCGGCATAGCCGCCATGCACCGTGCCAATCGGATTGTAGACATGCTTTCCCGGCGTGCCCGCGAAAACGGCCTTGCCAGCTTCGACTTCCACAAAATCGAAGTCCAGCGCGACCAAAATGCCGGGCTTGCGTCCGGAAGCCATCAGCATTCGTAGTTGCGACAATCCATCGAGGCCGCCGCCGACTTCATCCGCGAGGCTCATATGCGTCCCTCCAACCCAACCCGTTGTTAAAATTGACTGGCGCCATCCCATAGCATAGCGACAGACCGCCTCCGATCCGGGGCTCGCATCGCGCCTGTAACAGCGCCACGCATTTCCGAGTGCATGGGATCGGTCATCGCAACCTTGCGGTTGCTCGGCGTCGTTACTTGCAATGTTCCGGAGTTCGTCATCGTCGATCTCGCTCGCGATCCCTTGCTGAAGTGCCTCACCGATCATAGCTCTCGCACGTCGGCCGCGCCTCAAAGGTCAGAGATCCGGACCTCAGCGCGTCATCGGCTGCCGGTGCGTTACCGTGTGGAACAAATCGTTCACGGGGAAAAGCTTTCGCATGCTGGGCGCCAGCAGCGGATATATGACGCGCCATGTCCAGACGAGTCTCAGCGAGTTACAAAGCTACTGCTGGCCCAGCTTATAGCCGCCCTCGGCGACCTTCTGTTCGAACTTCTCCTGAACGTCGGCAGGGAAATCGGTTATCTCCATCACCTGGCGGACTTCAACCATTTCGTTATCCGAGCCGGGGATGCGCGAGGCCCATTCGAGCGCCTCTTCGCGCGACTTCACCTGAATCATCCAGTAGCCGCCGACCACTTCCTTCGTTTCGGTAAACGGGCCGTCGGTGACTTTCGACTTTCCGCCTTTGAAGCTGACACGTGCCCCCATCGCGGGCGGGTGCAGGCCGTCGAGCGCGAGCAGCACCCCGGCCTTCTGTAGTTGCTCGTTGTATTTCCTCATCGCCTCTATGGCTTTGAGGTCGGGTAACGTGCCGGGTTTCGCGTTTTCGTACCCTTTCGGAAACATGATCATCATGAAGCGCATGGTGTTCTCCTCTAGCTTTGAGCGGTCGCCATATAAGGGCCGCTACTTTTATATAGGAGCTTCGACACTGCGCAATCGGGAATGTTGCGAGTGACGGGGTGCGCGGTGCGGCTCCACTTACGCGTCGAACGGGGCGGTGGGGAATCGACACCCGATTTGCAAATTCTTCGCGTAGCCTCTGGCTCGCCGTCTCTATTCCCAAATCCCCACCTCCAAGATTTGCTTCCCCGCTTGCCTCTCGTGCGGCATAATCCCGCACGCAGCCAATTTGGATTGGTCCCGGGAGGCTTCTTTGAGCGAACGTCCGTGGAGTTCTACTGCACCGCCAGGCGAATTCCGGCCGTTTATTTCTACTGAAGAAAGTATTAAAGAATTCACTCTCCGCGCGGTAATTCTCGGCGCACTCTTCGGTCTGCTCTTCGGCGCGATCACTGTTTACGTAGGATTGCGCGCCGGCCTCACCGTTTCCGCTTCTATCCCTATTTCGGTTTTGTCCATCAGCATCCTACGCGCCTTCGGCCGCTCCACCATTCTTGAAAACAACATCGTGCAAACCACCGGCTCCGCGGGCGAATCCCTCGCAGCCGGAGTCATGTTTACCATCCCCGCGTTGATCTTCCTCGGCTTCGGCGCCGAATTCACTTTCTGGCGAATTTTTCCGCTCGCCCTCCTCGGCGGGTGGCTCGGCGTGCTTTTCATGGTCCCACTGCGCCGCCAGCTGATCGTCAAGGAGCACGGCAATCTCAGCTTCCCCGAGGGCACCGCTTGCGCCGACGTTTTAGTCGCCGGTGAACGCGGCGGCTCCTTCGCCGGGCGCGTCTTCTGGGGCCTCGGTCTCGGCGGCATCTACACCTTCTTAATGAACACGGTGCAGGGTTGGACCTCCCAGCCCGAAGCCCGCCCCAACTGGTTTCAGGGCGCATCATTCCGCATGACCATTACCTCCGAGTATCTCGGCGTCGGCTACATCATCGGCTCGCGCGTGTCCGGCATCCTCTTTGCCGGCGGCATTATTTCCTGGCTGGTCATCATGCCCGCCATCCGTTTTTACGGCCAGCTCGCCAACAACGTCCCCATTTATCCCTCCACCATTCCCATTCCCCTAATGTCCCCCGACCAAATCTGGGGCACCTACATTCGCCCCATGGGAGCAGGCGCCGTGGCCGCCGCAGGCCTGATCACCCTGCTGCGTACTCTCCCCACAATTTTCTCCGCGCTCAAAGCTGGCCTCAAAGACGTTCGCGCCGAAGGCTCCGCCGAATCCGCCACCGCCGCCGAGCGCACCGACCGCGACATGCCCCTCCGCTGGGTCGTCGTCGGCTCCATGCTCATCATCGTGATGATGTGGACACTCCTCACCTTCCATCCGATCCAGGGAGCAGAAACCCGCTGGTACCACAATCTTTTCGCAGGCATCTTCGTCACCGTCTTCGGTTTTCTCTTCGTTACCGTAGCCGCTCGCATCAGCGGACTCCTCGGCAACTCCTCCAATCCCATCAGCGGCATGAGCATCGCCACGCTCATGGCCACCTGCGCGATATTTTTCGTCGCCGGATGGACCGCGCCAAACTATCAAGTCCTCGCCCTCATGATTGGCGGCGTAGTCTGCATCGCCGCCGCTATCGCAGGCGCCACTTCGCAGGACTTAAAAACCGGCTACCTCGTCGGCGCCACGCCCTTTTGGCAGCAGATGGGCCTGCTCATCGGCGTCACTATTTCTACCCTGGCCATCGGCACCACCCTCAACCTCATGAACAAAGGCCTGGAAAAATATATCCCCACGCAGATCCCCGTGACCGTGCAATCTCTACCCACCGGCGTCAAAGTCGAGCGCGACAGCTTCACCTATCAAGGCAAAAACTATCAGCTCATCAATTCGCTCGGCTCGCACGAAATTCCCGATGGCGAATATCTCTACAGTCCCGACACCAAACAAATCGAATATCAATGGGCCCAGGGAATCGGCAGCCTCAAAGCTCCCGCTCCGCAAGCGCGCTTGATGGCCACCGTCATCAGCGGCATCCTCAATCAACGCCTGCCCTGGCGGCTCGTGTTGATGGGCGTCGCCTTAGTCATCGCGGTAGAAATTCTCGGCGTGCGCTCGCTGGCCTTCGCCACCGGCTCGTATCTCCCGCTCGGCACCACCGCCGCCATGTTTGCAGGCGGCCTGATCCGCTCGCTTGTCGACGCCACCACCAAAAAGAAAGACGAAGGCGAAGCCAGCCCCGGCGCGCTCTACTCCAGCGGACTCATCGCCGCCGGAGGTGTTTTCGGCCTCCTCGGCATCATCATCAACTTGCTCCAGGACCCCGAAATCTCCAACCGTGTCCCGCACTGGCTCACTTCCGTCCTCCGCCTCCCTTGGCCCGAAAAATTGTTCAGCCTCGGCCCCCGCTTCTGGCCCGCCCTAGCCGTGAACGAAAAACTTCCTATGCCCACCTCCGCCCAATCCCTACTCGGCATAATAATGTTCGCCCTGCTAGGCGCCTCCCTCTTCTACTTCGCCCGCAAAAAACTCGACTAGGCTTCTCCGCGAAATCTGTGAGGCCAAGCCAATGACCAATTCGGATCACGTTAAGCTGGGCGAACGACAAAGGCGCGCCCTCGGCGCTGCCACGCGCATCGGCCGTATTCGAATGCTTTGGAGCGCCAGCCTCTTTATTATTCTATTTTCCGCTTTTTGCCCCACGCGTCTTTTAGCCCAGGAAGCGACCACCAACCACAATGTGATTCTTCGCCGCGATCCCACTACCTCAAGCCCCGCGTTAGAACATCTGACCAAAGGTGCGCGACTCACTCTCGTGGACGCTCTTCCCGACAGCGGCTTCTATCACGTCAAAACGGAAGATGACCGCGTCGGTTGGATATTTGCCAAGTATGTCAGCATCTCAATAACTCACACCCCACCAACTCCAACCACACCGGTCACCCCTCCTTCCTCAACCGCCGCGTCGACCGAATGTGATTCGAGTCTCTCGGCACACGTTTATCATCCCACTCGCCTGATTGTGAAGCAGGACTGCATTGCCATTACCGGCACCATTGTCGACGCCACCGCGAACCAACAAACTAAAGAACCGGACGGAACACGCCACGAACCGGATGGCGACACTCACGGCTGGCTAAAGGTGGACCCTGGCTTTGAAAGCCTTCTAAATTCAGGAAACATCAACGATGAAGCTGGCAATCTCGTATTCGAAATTATCTGCAGGTTCCCAGTAACTCAGCCGGACGCCAAGACCGCATGTCAAGGCTTCACCGACCACGTCTCGCTCCCGCCGGTGGGTTCTCATGTGCGCATCGTCGGAAGATATGTCCAGGATACGTTTCACGGTCAGTGGAATGAAATTCATCCAGTAACCAGCATCGCCGTCACTCCCTGATACCAACTCACTAGCACTTCAATACATCTCTCCCCGAAGGCAGATGTTCGCTTCCTGATAATCGATGGAAGAATTAGCGAACTGCGTACGCTTACTTCCCGGTTAATTGACATCCTATATCGTTGCACAGCGTACTTTGCGTCTGTCATTGGCAACGCAGAGATCGTCTGATATAACTGCCCCGCTTCTAATCTCGGAAAACGAAGGCATGTCCATTTCGATCCACAATGCGACCGCGGTTCTTCGTGGGATAGCGCGAGAAAAGTCGAGCCCAACTCGTGAGTGAGTTTCAAGTTCTGGCATTTTACTCGGGCACGGTGTTCATAATTTTCAGCGGCACTCTAATTTGGAGCAGATATCGCCGCGCAATCAAGCGCCGCCTAGCCCTCAAAGAATAACGTCGTCCCACACGGCCCCGCGTTTCACAGTCATTCCACCGGTCCGCCTCCGGCTGGCCTGCGCGCCGCAGGCAGGCCGCGACACTTACACCTCAACAACACGTGGGCTTTAGCCTCTGAGATAAGCCACTGTTCGATTTGGTACAGCTTTATATCGCCGCGCAGAGCAACATACGCACATGAACGCGCACGAACCCCCCGCGAGGGTCTTCGCGGAACCAAGCACTGAGACAGACAGTCATTTTGCGGCATCGGCTGTCGCGCTTAATGGATACGAATGCAGCGGATGCGGCTGCAGGTTTCCAGAAACCCGCGCGCCGAAAGGCCGAACGCGAGAGGAAACGCAACGACTCGAAAAGATTCATGTACAAAGAGAGTTCGCTCGCCACGTTTGCGATAAGCGAGGATGGAAGTAGATTGTCCCGTCGGCTGCCCCAGGGTTCGCATTTTGAACCTCGGGCTTTTGACTTGACGTAGTCTTTTTTGCCTTCTCAGTGGTGGCCAGGGGGCACGTGGTTAAGTTACTCGAGTTTTGGAGCGTGGAGAACTTGAAACAAGAAGCGATTTACGATGTGTGCTAGTGGACAGCGGATTCTCTTACGCCGCCCTTTAAAAATTCAGCGAACTTTTCCGCAATTACTGGATGGCAAAAAAAGTATCCCTGGCCCTCGCTGCAGCCCTTCTTTTGCAGGAAATGAAGCTGCTCGGCTGTTTCCACGCCTTCGGCAATGACGCGGTGCTTTAAGCTTAGGCCGATATCGATCATGGCACTGAGGATTGTGGCCCCTTCTCCGGCTGCTGAAATTTCGTTGATAAACGTGCGGTCAATCTTCAAAGCGTCCAGCGGAAATCGTTGCAGATAGCTAAAGCTCGAATAGCCAATCCCAAAATCGTCCACGGCAAGTTGTACTCCGATGGCCTTCAATGCGTGGAGGATTCTTACAGCCGACTCAGCGTCTCGCATCAGCACAGTTTCGGTCAGCTCCAACTCTAAATTGTGAGGGTCTACACCAGTCGAAATCAGTGCGGCACGAACTCCCGAGAGGAAATCCTTGGCCATGAACTCCGCCGCGGATACGTTGACAGCGATCCGCATCGGAGGAAGCCCCGCGTCCATCCAGGCTCGCGATTGTCGGCAAGCCTGGAGGAGCACCCATTGACCGATGGGTATGATCAATCCGGTTTCTTCGGCGATTGGCACAAATTGTAGCGGTGAAATCAATCCGCGCGTGGGGTGTTTCCAACGTAACAAGGCTTCCACTCCCGTGATCTTTCCCGTTTCGAGGCTGATCTTCGGCTGGTAGTGCAATGTAAACTCATTTCGAGACAAGGCGTGACGCAGGCTGCCCTCCAGTCTCTGCCGCTCTAACAACCGAGCCTGCATTTCGGCTCTAAAGAATTGGCAATTGTTGCGTCCGAGTTTCTTGGCCGCATACATAGCAGTGTCGGCTTTTTGTAGGAGGGTCTCAGCGTCCTGCCCATCGCCCGGATACGTACTCACTCCAATGCTTGCACTGATGTCCAAATGTTTTTGGTCAACGGAAAACGGTTCTGCAAGAGAACTGAGAATTTTCTTACTGATGAACGCGGCGTCTTCAGCGTGCTCCACTTGATACAGCAACACCACGAACTCGTCTCCGCCCAGCCGGCTTACGGTGTCGGAACGGCGAACGCAAGCGACCAATCGGCTGGCTACCAATTGCAGCAGTTTGTCGCCAGTAGTGTGTCCCAGCGAGTCGTTGGTGCTCTTAAACCCGTCTAAATCGAGAAACATCACTGCCAACTGCTTGCTGTAGCGTGCCGCGAACGAAATCGCCTGGGTTATGCGGTCATTCAGGAGTACCCGGTTCGGCAGGTCCGTCAGGAAATCGTGCTGTGCCAAGTGCGAAAGCTCGAGCGATTTTGCTCGAGCGGCGCTGATATCGTTGAAAACGAATATCGACCCGTTTACGTTTCCCCCTCGGTCCCGGGTATGAGCAGCTGAACCCTCGATGGCCACTTCGGAACCATGACGTTGAACAAGTACGCAGTTCGAACACAACGGTACGTATTTTTTGTCCACAGCCGCCGTCGCCAACGGATCGACTACAGCCTGCCGGCTAATCGTGTCGATGGTTTGAAATACTTCGTCGAGTGACCGACCAATGGCCTCTTGGCATGACCACCCTGTCAGCAATTCGGCAGGTTCATTTAGGTGGCTGACAAAGCCGGCGGCATCCGAGATCAAGACGGCATCACCGGTACAAGAGAGAATTACATCAGCGCGCTGCTGTTGCTGAATCGCGGCTTCCTCTTTCGCTTTAAGCTCGATCATGCTGCGTATCGCCCGGCCTAGTCTGAACTCCTCCAGTCGATTCTTCAGCATGTAGTCGTAGGCGCCCTGCTCCACAGCTTGCCTGGCGATACATTCAGTTTCTGTTCCACTGAGAATCAGGATAGGCATGTGGGGCGCGGAGGACACGAGTTCTTCAAAGCTTGCGAACCCCTCCGGCATTTCTATGTCCATGATGACGGCCCGAACTCCGCCTTGACCGATTCGTGCGAGTGCATCAGCCAGTTTGTTCACGGACTCAACCGCTAGAATACGATGAGGAGGGGCTGTCAATGCTTTTGAGACCAGGCGAACATCGGCGGGATTGCACTGAATCAGCAGTACGCACTCTGTTAGTTCGATTTTCATAGGGCCTGAACTCTAATAGCCGCGCGCGGTATTTTTCTCTTCACGTCACGGCCGAGGGAAGAGAGGCACAATGCATCGCGACAGCCTTCAGTTAAACGTCAGTCTTAGTAGAAACGGCGTTGGCTTCCATATAGCGGAGCATCTGTTGCTTCAACTGGGCGTCCACCTCGTCTGCGATGGTCACCACGTCGAGCAGCAGTTTGTTATATTCGATCAGGTGCGTGTTTTTGTGCAGGGTAGTGAAAAGACAAACCTGCAGGAGGCGTGACTCCTCGACTACCATAGCCACCGTATAGCCCTGTCTGCGGCGCAGGTCGCCATGGTGGCTCGCCGCTACGGAGATCGGGGCCTTTGTGCCCGCATCGAGACGTAGGCGGACGATGACTTCGCGGAGCAGCGCGGGCAAATGCCCGGTACGATCTTCATAGCTCAAGGCAATGGTCATGAGGTCGTCTTGCTTTTCTACCAACCTCATCCAATCATGAATAACAGGGTCTAGTTCACGCTCCAGAATGTCCGCGACACTTTCGGTGGGCACGGTACGTGTGCCATTGTGGTTCGATCGTTCCGTCACAATTTTCGTCATATATTTGTCTCCGTTTTTCTCTCTTGTACGGAATTGATCTTACCGTCCGATGATCACT
>Ga0185299_10002093_pt1 | contig 32785 bp, 33 predicted proteins | sample PaiPotPPA55metaG_FD_128002 | JGI IMG/M metagenome (GOLD analysis project Ga0185299, IMG submission 128002) | Iron sulfur acid spring bacterial and archeal communities from Banff, Canada, to study Microbial Dark Matter (Phase II) - Paint Pots PPA... ...
TGCAGCACCACCTGCGCCCTCTAAGTTCTTGTAAAGTCGTTAGGGGCGTGCCCTTTCACGGCGCAAACGCGGGTTCAAATCCCGCCGGGGACGCCAAATTCAAGGACTTGGAGCTAAATATTCTAAGTTACGTTGAGCGAACATACGGCGGTCTAACCACAATTCGCCTTATGTTCGCCTTTATTGAACCCAAGCGATTAGGATTGACATGTACTTGACAGCATATGTATTGCAGGGCATAATGTTGAGGTGACATGGGAAGTCCTTCTTCATGAGGAGTTCGAGCCCGAATTTGACGTCCTGCCAGAAGATGTCCAGGACGAGCTGCTTGCCCATGCCAAGCTGCTGCAGCAGTTCGGGCCCCAGCTGGGTCGGCCTCGTGCCGATACCCTCAACGGCTCCCGTCACGCGAACATGAAGGAGCTGAGGTTTGATGCGGCAGACGGCGTGTGGAGGGTAGCTTTCGCCTTCGACCCGAACAGGAAGGCTATTCTCCTGGTTTGTGGAGATAAGTCAGGCGGGAGCGAAAAACGCTTTTACCGCCAACTCATCGAAAAGGCGGATGTTCGCTTTGATGCGCACCTGGCCCATGTGAAGAAGGAAAAGGAAAAAGGGAAGCAGAAGCAAAAAGAAGGGAAGTAACGACAATGAAGACCTTGGATCAGAAAATTAAGGAAGTGAGTCCCGCGCGACGTCAGAAGATCGAGGACCGGGCGGCCCATCTCCTCGCCGAGGAGCTGTCGCTCCGCGAGCTGCGCCGCGCACACAAGCTCACACAAGAGCGCATCGCGGAGACTCTCGGGATCGGCCAGGATCAGGTCTCTCGGCTGGAACAGCGCAGTGACCTTCTGATTTCAACGCTCCGCAGCTACGTGGAAGCCATGGGGGGCCGACTCACGCTCGTTGCTGAATTTCCCGACCACAAGCCCGTGGTGCTATCAGGTATTGCCGCACTCGACACGGACCCCACGACCACTCCTTCGCGTGCGCGACACGCTGAAGTATCGGCAGGCTGAAAATTACCAACGTCTAAGCGCGAGCAATTGATTCGATCTGGCGTTGCGTCCTAACAAAATGCGACGGCATTGTTGATTCTAACCAGTCAGCTACCTGAATTATTGCCGGAGGACTTTGTTCGACCAAGCACAACTTCAGAGTGTAATGAACCCGCAGCGGAACCCCAGTGCAATCGATTCACAGCACGCGAACAGCAAGTGCTTGGTTACGTGTTCGAAGGGTTCACGAATAGGAGAATCGCGGAGCGAATTGGAGTGTCAACAAGCTTGATCAAAGCCACACTCCATGGATCATCAAGTGAGTGCCCGCTCAAGCCGCAATGGCGGCACCGGCGGCCGGCTGCTGGCGCATCTGCTCCATCATTCTCTTTTTCATTTCCTGCGACGTGGGTTCAGCCTTGTGCGTGCCCACCATCCAAGTGTATCCCTCTGGGTCCACGACCGTCCCGCAACGATCGCCCCAAAACATGTCCAGTACCTGGCCTTTAGCTGTTGCTGTGAGACTCACAGCCTTGGCGACCACCTTGTCCACGTTCTCCACGTAGAGAAATAAACCAGCCGGCGAAGCGCCAACAGTCTTAGCGCTGCGTTTACCCTGCGCGGGATTTTCTGGCCCCAGCATCAAAGTCGTGCCGCGAAGTGTCAACTCAGCGTGAATCGGTTTGCCATCGGGGCCCTTCATTATGCCACGTTTGGTAAACCCAAAAGCCTTCTGATAAAAGGCTACGGCAGCGGTTATATCGGAGACTGTAAGCATGGTCGATACGGCGCCGTACTGTTTCTTGTTGAGGGGATCAATCTTCTTTGCCATGGTGCTCCTTTCGCGCAGTGGATATTCTAGCAGAGCCGACTCTGCCCGGCTCAGACATCGAGCCAAGTCGTTTTGATCGGTGCCTTCGTAAAACAGCGCCGCAGTTAGAATGAAGTTCGAGATTTCAGAAATCCGGACAAATTTGGGGATGGAAAATGTCTGGCGACCCAGAGAGAATCGTTTGTAGGGCATCCCGACGCGAGTTATTTTCTGCAAAGTTCTCGGAGTGAGTTTCTTAAACACCCACAGGCGGTTACGTTCAGAACCTGTGATTCGAGAGATTGCTGGGGTTTGCTTGAGAAACGGACTGTAGGAAGTAGAAAAAGATGTACCGGACTCAACAATCGAAGGACTGAGCTAAGATTGCTAACGCGAATGGACGACCATGATGCCGCTGACCGCTGATGATTTCCGTGACGAGCTTTACCGGATCACGTACGAAGCAGTCCACGAGGGTAGCAAATACGTTGATGTCAACGCGGGCGAGCTTCACAGTGGCTTGGGAGGCTATCCCGGGCCTGACCACAGAGTGCCTATTTGCTGCAAAGTGATGAAGGCGGCGATGGAACCGGATTGTGGGGATGTGATCTTGCAGGAGCCGCCAAGCGGTCACGGTGCAAGCCTTACGATACGTTACGTCCTGCCGCGTCCTGTCGAACGTTGATGAACCGTGCGTCTGCACGGAAACCTCGCCTTCTGGGTGCTCCGCAGGAGCGGCGGCAACCTCGGCTATTTCGATCGGGCCACCTTGCTGACGAGGTTGCATCCTCGCCTCACGCGCGCTGATTCATTTTGAGCAGCCCAGCTTCGCCGGCGACGATAAGAATGTCTTTCAACCTCTCGCTTCTGAACGAGGCGACGCTCTGGTGGGAAGGAGCAGTCGCACCCTTTGCCCGTGCAAAGGTCATTTTCGGACCTGTCTTTTGTCGAGGCTGCATTGCCCACCTTTCTGTGCTACGAATGTAGCGATATTGTAGCACAAGATGAAAGTAGATTCGGCTCAAATCGGTCATCTAACGATCATGTAACAATAACGTGTTCGTGCTGTCCTTTGGCGTATCTTAAAGGTCGTTGCAGCACCACCTGCGCCCTCTAAGTTCTTGTAAAGTCGTTAGGGGCGTGCCCTTTCACGGCGCAAACGCGGGTTCAAATCCCGCCGGGGACGCCAAATCAATGCTTTACAGGAGAACTGTCTCCGCTCTGTGTTTAACAAGAAGATCCGAAAAGCGCGTCCGGAATTAGTTCCGCGCCTGACAATCGGGGAATCGGCGCCCATCACTGACCATTGAGGCATCCCGAGGCGGAGCGTTAATGGAAAGATCGATATGCCTCAATAACTGCCTTTTTGGCAAAACCCGCTTCTGGCAAGGCTTTTCAGGCGAAAATCGATTGAATTCCCATAGCTCTCGCCGCATCCGCCGCAAACACTAGCGGCTCACTTCAAACGACCCTATCGAAACTGCCCCGACCACACGGACCTGTTATCCCCGCACTTCTGCTACGGGGCAGTTCCGATAGGAACCTATCGTTTGTCGGTACCAATCCGGAGGCATTAGTTGCGGATTGCCTATCACTGGGGAGCAAGGATTTCCTTCCACGTCCTCTCAAGCTACTTTGGATTCGCCGTCGGGTTGCTCCATGTGCCCACCAAATTGATACCGCATCGCCGATAAGAGCTTATTGGCAAAGTCAGCCTCACCCCGAGAACAGAATCGCTCGTAAAGCGCGGTGGTAAGAACTGGGGCCGGTACTGCTTCGTCGATCGCCGCTTTAATCGTCCAGCGTCCTTCGCCAGAGTCAGAGACGCGGCCGGCAAACTTCGAAAGATTCGGGTCCTGAAGGAGGGCGGCGGCTGTCAGATCCAGCAACCACGAGGCGATCACACTTCCACGACGCCAAACCTCTGCGATGTCGCGCAGATTCATGTCGTACTGATAGTGCTCGGGGTCCCGCAACGGCGTAGTTTCCGCATCAGCTGCGGCGTTTGCTTGTTTGCCGACGCTAGAGCCACGCAAAATAGAGAGTCCCTCTGCGTATGCGGCCATGACGCCGTACTCGATTCCGTTGTGGACCATCTTGACGAAGTGACCGGCGCCATTTGGGCCGCAGTGCAGGTAACCTTGTTCGGCCGTGCCGTTAATCTTGTCCCGGCCGACGGTGCGCGGAACATCGCCCATTCCCGGAGCGAGGGCAGCGAAAATTGGATCGAGCCGCTGGATGACTTCGGTCTCGCCCCCAATCATCATGCAGTAACCTCGCTCCAGACCCCAAACCCCTCCGCTGGTTCCCACATCGACGTAGTGGATCTCTTGGGGAGCAAGTTGCTTTGCACGCCGGAGATCATCGACGTAATAAGAGTTGCCCCCGTCAATGAGGATGTCCCCCACCTCGAGATGAGGAGAAAGATCGGCGATGGTGTCATCGACAGCCGCCGCCGGCACCATCAGCCAGATTGCTCGTGGTCTCTCAAGTTTCTTCACGACCTCAGCGAGCGACGTGGCACCGATCGCCTTCTCCTTGACGAGTTCGTTCACCGCCTGTGGTGACCTGTTGAACACCGTGCAGCTGTGACCCTTGCGGATGAGTCGCCGCACCATGTTGGCCCCCATCCTTCCAAGACCGATCATGCCGACTTGCATGGTTTTATCTCCTTGATGTTCTCGTTGACCTCGTCCGATTCCACCCCGAGGTAACTCAGAAACATTCGCGGCAGCTCCGTTTTGAGAATGTCATCATCGAGCGACAGCACGTCCTCAAAAATGCGCGTTCGGTTGAACAAAATCAGCTTTCGCAAAACAAGCGCAATCATGACGAATCCAAAGCGGACCGCACGTTGCGGGTCGGGATGCTTAATCTGATCGCGCCAGATCATGAAGGTGTCCACCATCGTCTGAAACGATTGCGCCTCGGACGCCCTCGTTGTGCGCACGAATGCGGTTTCCCAGTGTTGCTCTGAGTATTGGACAGCCGCGCGAATCAGACCGGCATCCCCGCGGTAATTCTGAATCATGCCCCCGATAATGTTGCGTGAGAACCGAACCAGACCGATGGGCCGCACCGTCTCGGGGTCAACTTGCGCAGCCGTTGCGGCCGAACTGCGCTCCCTAACTCGCTGGAACACCGCCGCCATGAGCGCGTCCTTGTCACGGAAGCGTCGATAGACGTTGGCTGCCGAAATGCCAGCTTTAGCAGCGATCCGCGGCAGAATCGCGCCCTCCAGGCCGTGCTTGGCGAGTACCACTTCCGCGGCATCGAGCATACGCCGCAGAGATTCGCGGCTGCGCTCTTGAACCGGGGGGCGGTGTGCGGGCTTACGTGGCCTATATGGACCTGGCGTTGTCCCTCTCTCTTTTTTCCTTGACATAATGTGAATTATGATTAACATTAGCCCTACTGAATGTGATTGTCAATTCACATATTCACACACACTTGTTGTAGAGGGATCTCACATGAAGAAGGAAGATCCTTTTGACGGGACCTGGAAGCTCAATCCCGAAAAGTCCCACTTTGATCCGAACCATCGGCCCTCGAACGCGACCATGCGCTGGGAATGCACCTCCGACGGCTACACCATGACAGCCGAGGGAGTTGCGGGCGATGGGAGTGTAGTTCGAGAAAAACCTGCGACATTCTTCCCAGACGGTAAAGACTACGAGATACCAGGTGTGTCAGGGTTTACCGCAGCTGTGTCCCGCCCTTCCCCCAACGTTCTAGAAGTGGAGTCGAAGAACGTTGGCGGTATTGTCGGGAAAGCCAGCTATGTTGTATCGGAAGATGGAGAGACGCTGACCACGAGTGTCTCGAGCATCGACGCCGAGCAGCGCTCCTTCCAAGTCGTCCTGGTTTGGGAACGCCTGCGAGACCGTAAGGAGGCACGTCCATGAGCCGTCGGCCGCTTGGCATCACCGTTGGCGCAATAGTATTCGCGGCGAATGCCGCGTACTGTGTTGGGTTCGCTGCGCTGGCGATTTTCAATCGCGATTCGCTTCGCTCTGTCCTCGGAGCCCTGAGCCCGTCAGGCATGGGACCTGAGGCCGCTCACATGGCTATGGGCCGCCTGTTGCCCCTCTATTACGCCCTCTTGGCTGGGTTGACCGTCGCGCTCGCCATCGGATTCTGGAAACTCTGGAACTGGTCGCGCATTGTGGTCCTCGCGCTGCTGGGTCTTTCACTGCTAAGTCTGATTGCCGAAGTGCGGCCGCTGATTGCGGGGCCGACCAGGTCAGCAATTGCGCTGACTGTGTGGCGGCTTGGACTGATCGCATTTGTGGGCTGGTACCTCCTGCGTACGTCAGTACGCGATGCCTTTCGTTAGCAGAAAGTCAGGGCGACAGCCGCATAGCTCATTCGTTTGAGCGGTTCTCTTGTGAAGCGCTGTCCGCGGGCTGTGTCAGGCCATGAAGGTGCAGCGCCTCACTTCCGGCTCTACAACCAGCTTAGACGTGCTACCATCTCGCCCACGAGTGAGGGCACATGCCATACGTTGGCCAGAGATTTGGCCGCTATCGCATCGAAGAGCAGATCGGTGCTGGTGGTATGGGGGTCGTTTATCGTGCCTACGACGAAAAGCTGGAGCGTAACCTTGCCCTTAAGGTATTGACTCCCGGCGCGCTGAACGACGACGCAGCGCGCAAGCGGTTTCGCAACGAAGCCCGAGTCCTCTCCCGCCTGAATCACGCTGCCATTCAGACCATCCACGATTTCGATACCTTCGACGGCCACGATTATCTCGTTAGCGAATTGGTGCCCGGCTTGTCGCTTGACACTCGCTTGCAATCAGGCGCCCTGCCGGAGAAGGAGGTCGTCGATCTCGGCTTTCAATTGGCCCAAGGCTTGGCTGCGGCGCATGCGGCCGGCGTCCTGCACCGCGACCTGAAGCCCGCGAATCTGCGCGTAACGTTCGACGGGCGGCTGAAAATCCTCGATTTCGGTTTGGCAACGCTCTCGCGCGAGGTAGTGTTGACGCTCAGCACTACTCAAACCTTGGCAACTGCGCCCATGGGCATCGCCGGCACCCTGCCATACATGTCTCCCGAGCAGTTGCTTGGGGAACAGGTCGACGCTCGCAGCGACATCTATTCGGCCGGCGTGGTTTTGTTTGAGCTCTCGACACAGCAGTTGCCGTTCAACGATTCGCTGGCCCCAAAGTTGACGAATGCGATTCTGCATCAGGCGCCGCCTGCCCTCAGAGCGCTAGCTCCCAAGCTCTCGATCGAATTCGAACACATCGTGCTGAAGTGCCTGGAAAAAGATCCGGAGCTTCGATATCAGTCGGCGAAAGAACTGGCGACGGACCTGCGGCGCCTCGAAGTTAGATCGAGGGCCGTTACAATCGAGGTGCCAGCAGTGAAACGCCCTCGAAGGTGGCTCGTGCCCGCAATCGCCAGTGTCGGGATCTGCGCTCTGGTCGCAGCCACGTTGCTTTTGTGGCCACATCTCACCATGAAGGAGGGCGCCGGGCCGTCAGCCCCGCGTTGGGAGCAACTCACGAATTTCAATGATTCTGCTGAAATCCCAACGCTGTCGCGCGACGGCAAGATTGTGGCGTTTCTTCGCGGTCCCGGCAGTTTGGGAAACTCTGCGAACGTGGGTCAGGTCTGGTTCAAATCGTTGCCGCACGGCGAACCCTTCCCCCTCACCAAGAGCGTTCCTAGGAAACAGACGATCAATTTCTCCGAAGACGGCAGCCGGTTGTACTTCACGCAAATAGAAGGTCCGTTTGCCTGGAACACCTATGAACTGTCTTTGCTGGGAGGACAGGAGCCGAAACTGTTCATGGCCAACGCCACCGGATTGTCCTGGGTCGGCAGCGATCGCCTATTGTTCTCCACGATCAGCACGGGCGTACACATGAAGCTTGCGACCTCGAATGTGAGCCGGACCGATGAGCGGGACGTCTACGCTCCAGCCGACCATATGCAAGGGATGGTGCACCGGTCTACGCTGTCCCCCGATAGGAAATGGGTTTTGCTGGTGGAGATGGACAGCCAGTGGTGGAGACGATGCCGGTTGGTGCCGTTCGACGGCTCATCAGCGGGACAGCAAGTCGGGCCGGAGGGTTCCTGTACATGGGCGCAGTGGTCTCCAGATGGCAAATGAATGTTCTTCACCGTGGATACGCGGACTGCCGGTTTTCACGTGTGGCGGCAACGCTTTCCTGACGGAACTCCTCAGCAGGTCACACCCTCCGGCGCGAGTGAGGAAGAAGGGCTCGCGATCATGCCTGATGGCAAATCGTTCATCACCACAGCCGGTACGCAGCAATCCGCCATTTGGCTGCACGACGACAAGACAGGGGACAAACAAGTCACCTCTGAGGGTTACTCGTTTCTCCCCACGCTCTCGCCGGATGGCAAGAAGGTCTTTTACCTGCGGAGGGTCACGGGATCACATTCCTACTTCAGCGGCGAGCTGTGGGTTTCCGACCTCGGGACCGGATCGGCGGAGCGGCTTCTCCCGGGTTTAGTGCTGACGCATTTCTCAATCTCCCAGGATGGGAAAAAAGTTGTGTTCGCGACAGAGCAGGGCCAGGCCCGGTCGGGGATCTGGATTGGCTGGCTTGACCGCACCCAGCCGCCGCGGCAACTTACATTCGGAGGCGAGTATCGCGCTTTTTTCGGCAGGCCGGGGCAGATCCTATATCAGGGGACGCAAGTACCACCGAAGCTCATGAAGATCAATGAAGACGGCAGCGGCGAGGCCGCTACCTCGGACCTCGACATCATGCAACTGCAGAGCATTTCACCCGACGGTCGTTGGGCTCTGGCGGGCGTAACACCGCCGGGTGGGCACGGCGACAGGAATGCGATCGTTGAGATGGTGCCGCTCGAGGGCGGTGCACCAATTCCGATATGTGATACCTGCAGCTACGGGTTTGGTGCGACACGCGTCTCGGTCCCGCTTCTCTCGTGGAGTTTGGACGGGAAATGGGTGTATGTGTCCCTGCGGCCCTTTCCGTTCGGTTCATCAAAGACAGCGGCGATCCCCATCAAGTCCGGCGTCGCGCCTCCCAGCTTTACGAAGGGCTTCGGCAGTGAAGCGGATTTCGCGCGCATTCCCGGCGCGCGTTTGATCAATCAGGACAACGTATCTCCGGGGATGTCGCCGAACTACTTCGTCAATACGCGCCGTTCGGCGAAGGCCAACCTCTTCCGCATCTATCTCGACGAGCGATAAAAGCCCTGGCATATGTGCGTAGGTCCAGCGTGTCCTGATGTCAGCCGCTCTGCATAATCCAACATCAGATCGTGCGGTCCAATGGCGGGTCGGCAATCCGGAAGTAGTCCAGCCCCCCCACACGAGATTAGTTAGTACTAGGAAGTCGGCTTGTGGACAGCAATGGATTCTCAATTGTCGGATGACGGACAAACTGGAAGTAATTTGGGATTGAGTAATGGCACACACTCTGTGTGTGAAAGTGCCGTCAGAACCGGGGTGCAATCAGGGTGCGATAGCGCCTACCGAGGATTACTATGAGCGCCAAAACGGGCGATAGGCGCCGTTAGCCTTCAACGACTACCTTTGGCCTCCCGCATCACTCCAGCTCGACTGCGCATTGCGTGATTGATGCGCCGTGATTTTTGGCAATTCCTGACACGCGTCCGGGGACACACCGGGGACACATCAATCTGTTTCTTACTGCTCTTGGAACGCCATCCAGTGCGTCGGGTTCCTGTGGTTTCTTACGTTTACGATTTGGCTTCCCACTTTCACGGCGCAAACGCGGGTTCAAATCCCGCCGGGGACGCCAGATCAATAACTTACTGGAAGAATGTCTACTCTCTGTTGAACAAGAGGATCGGAAGTCGCGGGTTTCGGGACTTGAATGATTGACGGTCGATCAGCCCCGGAGGCTGATTTTCAGCACAGTCCCGGATGAGCTTCGAGCCCGTTCGAGGCTGGCTACGGCTTTGTGAGTTTCATCTGCTTTGCGAGCTCGGCGTCGAGCATCCTCGCAGGAAGAAGTCTGGGCAGAGTCCAGTTCTTGAAACGTTGCGGAATGACCGCGTAGCGTGCCTTCGGTTTCGCCGTGCTGAGTGCCACGTGGACGGCTTCGCCCAGACGCTCAGGGGATAAGCCATTAGTACGTGCTTCGGTGACGATGAACTTCTGGAAGTTCTGCACCGCCTCCCAATACTCGGTCTGCTTGAACTCACTCAGATCTTCTTTTTCGCCCTTGTCGTACATTGCCGTGTTCACGGTGCCCGGTTCAATGATCACGACGTCGATGCCAAATAACATCAGTTCTCGCCGCAGCGCGTCCGACATTCCTTCAAGACCAAATTTGGAAGCGCTATAGGCACCGAGAAGCGGGATGGCAACTTTTGCGCGGCTGGAGGTGATGTTCACGATGCGCCCGGTGGGCCCTTGCCTCTTCTTATCCGTTCCCAAAAGAGGCGCGAAGGCTTGGATTACGACAAGCGGGGAGATCGTGTTGACTTCCAACTGCCGCCTGTACTCGCTGGGCCTCAGATAAAGCAGCGGTCCACTGACTACAATTCCTGCATTGTTCACCAGGCCAACCAAATTCCTATCGCCTATCATGGAGCCGACTTTCTGGGCAGCTTGATGAACAGCGTCGGCGTCCGTAATGTCCATCATGAGAGGCACGAAGCCGTTCCCGAACTCTCTTTGCAAACGATCGGCGTCAGCGTGCTTGCGTACAGAACCGAACACGCGAAATCCCTTTGAAACAAGCACCTTTGTGGTTCCCCAACCGATTCCGGTGGAGACCCCGGTGACCACAACATCTTTGCTATTCGCCATCGCATTTGTCCTCAGATGATCACTGTCCATCTTCAATATGTGCACTGTACACCTTTGTGATCTTCAGAGAAAAATGACGGGCTTTCTTCGGCGCTATTTGACGTTCGCGTTCGCGCGGCGTCGCCGCCCCCCGCAAGCGGTCCTTTACGCAACGGCTAGTAGGGCGACGAGCATGGCACTATTTTGCGGATGCCTACGGCGTTTTGCAGGAGTCATCCGCGCCTCGTGCCGATGAACACGCTTGTATAATCCACACATGCGAGGAATACCCTAGAGCACAATTGCGCTCGGCTCGCTGTTGCTCATCTCGGCCTGCTCAAAAGGAGGACAGGAAGTGCAATCTCCGCAACCTGAAAAGTCGAAGCCGCCTGTCAAAATGGAGCAGCGCGGGCGCATCCTTGGAATCGGCGGTGTCTTCTTCAAATCCGCTAATCGTGATCAGATGCGCGAATGGTATTCGAAGCATCTTGGACTCGCTGACAAAGGCGAAGGCGTGATGCTTCCGTGGCGCGAACACGACGACCCGCAAAAGGAACACGTTACAGTTTGGACTGTTTTTCCCACCTCCACTGACTATTTCGATCCCAGCCACGCACCGTTCATGGTCAACTACATCGTGGACGATCTGGATGCTTTGCTCGACCGCTTAAAACAAGAGGGGGTAAAGATTGACGCCAAACGAATGAATGAATCCTACGGTCGCTTTGCCTGGATCTATGACCTGGATGGGAATAAGATTGAGCTCTGGCAGCCGCCGTCCGCAAAGCCCTAAGGGCCTTCCACAGCACTTACTCAATCGGTTTTCGGTAGCTAAGGTCCCGTAGTCGTAGAATGGCCGGAAATGCTTTGCGCCTAGTCATCTCAATATCCGCATCGGCCGATTCCGCCCGAAACTTACCCTTTACGAGATCGCCAGAATGGTCGCCGCTTTAGCTGCACGAGAGCTGCTACGATTCTGTAATCCACATGAAATCGAGCAAGCAGTGGTATATCCCGGCAATCGTGGCCGGAAGCTTATTGATCTTTGTCTCCCTTATCCCGGCGCAGCGGAGCGAGTCCGTTGTCATCCCGCGGCTCTATACAGGCTCCGATGGCCAGACTCACGCCGAGGGAACAGAGGCGCGGTTCGTAACCCGCGCCGATGGTATCGGGCAATCCCCGCTTGTGAAAGCCAGCGGATTTTTCTATCTGAAATTGCCTGCCGGTCACGTGCAGGAATGGCATCCGGCTCCCCGGCGCCAGTACGTTATCGGGGTCAGCGGCCGAGGTGAAATCGAACTCGCGGACGAAAAAAAGATTCCACTGGAACCGGGCAGCGTAATCCTGGCCGAAGACCACAGGAAAAGGCCACCTGTCCCGCTGCTTAGGGCCGCAGGATTGTATCGTGGCGGAGGTCCCGTTGGCTGAGTGAAGAATGGCCCGTCTCAAAACTTACCCCTTTCGGGACGGATTCCTTCGCACCTGGTCGTGTAACGCCCGACCCGTGGATGTTGCGCTCGTCGATCCCCCCTTTAGCCACACCCACTTTTGCTCGACGCGGGCGCCGTTGTCGACGCCACGGCGCCAACGGAGAGTCTCCATGGTCTTGGGCCAGTTGGCGCCTCCGCCCTGGCTCTAATCATTGCGATGCTCTGCTATGGGACCTCGGTATCGCCCCCGAACGTCGAAAGCAGACCGCGGGCGACCCCTCCAATTGCTCCATGGAACCTGATTTCTTGGGAAACCCGCATCTCTGAGCCATGCAAGCGGCACACTGTCGCTGTAGTCCATCGGCAACCGGCAACTTGGTTGGAGTCGCCGTTACGGACTTCCAATAAAAAGTGCCATAATGCCACATGCCCTGCCGCACGTGGTCCCTAGCGGGCTTGGTCCCCGCGATTCTTCTGATGCTTTCGACGGCAGCTCGCGCCCAAGTGATCACCACGGTGGCCGGTTTCGGGCAGGCCATTCTTCCGGGGGACGGCGGCCCCGCGCTCAACGCCGGAATCGTCGAACCGCAGGGAATCGCCGTCGATGGCAAAGGCAACATCTTCTTCTGGGATACCGGCAACTTCCGTGTGCGCGAGGTCTCGGCGGGCATCATCAACACTGCGGCCGGCAACGGGATGGTCGGGAGCTTCTTTGCTGGGAATTTGGGCGATGGTGGACCAGCCACCAGCGCCAGCTTGGGCACAGCGGGCGTGTTTAACGGCGTCGCCCTGGACGGCGCGGGCAATCTGTATCTCTCCGATGGCACCAACATGCGCGTCCGCAAGGTGAATACCGCAGGCATCATTAGTACATTTGCGGGGAGCAGCAGCTTGGGGGGCGGAGGCGACGGCGGTCCGGCCGCCAGCGCCAGTCTCGGCCAGCCCGCGGGAATCGCCGTCGATAACGTGGGGAACGTGTACATCGTCGACTGGCAATATGCCAGAGTTCGCAAGGTAAATCCGCAGGGAATCATCAGTACGGTTGCCGGCGGCGGATCGGGCGGCGACGGAGGTTCGGCCACCTCCGCGTCCCTTGTAAATCCCATCGGGATTGCCCTGGACGGCCAGGGGAACCTGTATATCGCCGAGGCCGGCGGTAATACCCATCGGGTTCGCAAAGTGAATTCGGCCGGCACGATCAGCACCGTCGCGGGCGGCAACGGCCCGGGGTTTTCCGGCGACGGTGGTCCGGCTATCGCCGCGCAGCTCTTCGAACCTCAGGGCTTAACGGTGGACGCCGCGGGAAATCTCTACATCGCCGACTTTCTAAATAACCGTGTGCGCAAGCTAGATACGGCTGGAATTATTACGACCATCGCCGGCAACGGCCAGATCGACGGGAGTTCGACCAACAACGGCGATGGAGGACCTCCCACGTCCGCCGGTCTCCAGCCCAGCGGTCTGGCGATCGATGCGTCGGGCAACTTATACATTTCCGACTACTCCGGATATCGCATTCGCAAGATCGCGTTCGGCGCTAAGCCGCAGGGTATTTCGGCCGGCGCGAATTCGTTGTATTTTGCCGCCACCACAGCGAGCCCCTCCGCTCCGAGCCAGCTTGTGACAGTGGAGAGCATAGGCGGACCGCCGATCAGCTTTAACGTCTCCGCGACGACGCAGTCGGGCGGCAATTGGTTGAGCGTTTCCGGGGGCGGGACGACACCGCAAAGCATCACCGTTAATATAGGCCGCGGGCCCACAGCCGCCGGCACATATAATGGCACGATCACCGTTACGCCCACGACAGCGGGGTATGCGCCGATTGCGGTCCAGGTGACGTATGTCCTGACGGCCGCGCCTCCCGCCACTCCCGTGATTACGGATGTTCAAAACGGCGCGAGCTTTCAATCCGGCTATTTTGACAACTCGATATGGACCGTAAAGGGAACCAACCTGGCCTCCACCACCGCAAACTGGAACAACTCCATCGTCGGCGGGGTCCTTCCCACTTCTCTTGATGGCGTGACAGTGACGTTCGAAGGCTATCCCGCCTACATCAGTTACATCAGCCCGACACAGATCAATCTCGTGACACCCAACACCGGCCTGGTTGAAGCTCTGAGCGTCATCGTCAACAATAATGGCGCCGCCAGCTCCGCGTTTACTACGCCGGGGGTCCTCACGTTTTCTTCGCCGGCGTTCTTCCTTTGGCCCAACAACCAGGCGGTAGCCACGCACACAGATTACACCTATGCGGTCGCGCCCGGCACATTTTCAGGCCTGACCACCGTCGCGGCCAAACCCGGGGAGGTGATCGTCCTATGGGGCACCGGATTTGGTCCCACAACGCCTCCGACCCAGGATGGGGCGTTGGTTCCGAGCGACCAGGCCTATTTCACCAGCACAGTTCCGGGGGTTACGGTCGGCGGCGTTCCGGCAACCGTCTATGGCACGGCGCTCGCGGCAGGGTTCGCCGGCCTGTATCAAGTGGCGATCCAGGTGCCCGCCTCGCTCGGCAACGGGAACTGGCCGGTCGTCGCCACTATGGGCGCCGTTATTGCGGCGTCGTCACCCAGCGGCGTCCTGCTGGCGGTGCACAACTAGAGCACGCCCGACTCGCGAAAGTGCGTCAGTCGATCCGAGCACACGGGTTCGGTTGGAGGAACGAGGCCGCGCTGAAAGGATAGTAGACTAATTTTGGAGGAGGAACTCGACCTTGCCGCTTCCCACCGACGAGAGAATTATCGCGCTGAGCCAGGATCTACTTCAGCAGTTCGACACCATCTTCGGACTACATCCAGGCTTTCGACCGGCACATGCCAAAGGCGCCTTGCTGACGGGAAGGTTTACGCCTTCACCGGGTGCGGCTTCCCTCACACGGGCGCCTCACATGAATCAGGAGTCTACACCGGTAACCGTACGCTTCTCAAACTCCACCGGCGTTCCGCTGGTACCCGATAACGACCCCAATGCAAATCCGCGCGGACTGGCGATTCGTTTCCACCTCGCCGAACACCTTCACACCGATATTGTCAGTCATTCGACGGATGGATTTCCTACCAGGACCGGACAAGAGTTCTTGGAGTTCTTGCGCGCACTGGCGGCGAGCGATCCGTCTAAGCCGTCACCATCTCCGATTGAGGCATTTCTCACCAGTCATCCAAAGGCGCTCGCATTTGTACAGGCGCCTAAACCCGCGCCGTCCAGTTTTGCTAGAGAAGCGTACTTCGGCATCACAGCCATGCGCTTCACGAATAAGGATGGCATCAGCCGCTATGGGCGCTACCGGATAGTCCCGGAAGCCGGCAGCGATCATCTGCCCGATGCCATTGCCGCTGCCAAGAGCACAAACTTCCTGTTCGATGAACTCGCAGAAAGAATTGCCAGGGGGCGGATTGCATTCCGCATTGTGGCTCAGCTAGCAAATGATGGAGATACCGTGGACGACGCCACCGTTCACTGGCCGGAGGAACGGACTTTGTTGGATCTCGGCGCGATTACTTTGACTGAGCCGGTGGCGGACAACGCTCAGGAACAGAAACGGATCATCTTTGACCCCATTCCGCGGGTCGAGGGGATCGATCCTTCCGGGGATCCTCTGCTTGAGTTGCGCGCCGCCGTCTATTTGTTAAGTGGACGCCGGCGCCGGGCAGCGACCGAAGAACTACACCTGAGGCACACTGTCTAAAGAAACGACGCTCCAAACCGCGTCGTAGAACTATCATTTTCAAGTGGTTACGCTGTGAGCCTGAACCAGCGGACCGACAGCGAGATCCTCGTCGATCAGGGGCCAGTGAATTCCATAGCCAGAAGGCGAGAGTTCAGCTCGACTTCGTTCCAATAGAGATGCGCGGCAAGGCGCTGCGAGCACTTTTCCCAAGGAATGGCGACAGATCCCTTTTCAGTGATCACAATGAGGGCGTCGGGCGTGATCTCGATTGCCTTCGCCAGAACCGGCTTAGTTTCACTCTGCACGATTTTCTCCGAAATGTTCCCGCCAAGCAAGAATGATCTGGTCGAAATGCAGAAAGATGATCTGGCGAATCTCGCGCCGCAAACGCGGGGTACAGTTGTATTCGAACTCTTCGAGGATATCGAAACGCTCCGGCTGCAGCCAATACTTGCACTCCGCGTCCCCCTTTACAGCATTGGTTCATTGCCCTCGTTCGAATAGAAACACAACCGCCAGCCCTGAACATAGAGAACGGTGGGAATCAGTCAGCAACTCCCTTATAAGGAGTTCTTAGGGGGCTAAATTCAGTTTTCAAAAGAGTGCGAACGCGGCACGCAAGAGTTGAGTGCGCTACGAGCAACACAGGCTGGAAAGCCTGTGCCACATTGAGCTACTGGACTAGCGTGGGGCCGTTGCTGCTGGCGGCCGACGAAGTCCGGAATTCGTATTGATGGATCTCGATCGCGGCCATTCCTTCTTCGCTTCGGACTATGCGGCCTCGGGCAACCAGCTTCAGAGCCACGGTGCTGTTGAGTTGCGCCGGCCAGTTGATGGAGATTTCCAGTCGTTTTCCCGGCAACAGGTGCCGGTCAGTGGTAAACAGGACGCCGTTGCTGCTCATGTTGAGCGTCTTGCCGACGCCTACGTCATCCGTGCTTTTGCGGTTGAAAATCTTAAAGCGGACTTCCCTCTCGATGGGGAACCGGTCCGCGCCTCGGCGATCGTTTTCGTCTTTTTCGAGTCTCACAACTTGCTCCCGTCCGTGTTTAGTCTCACTAGGTCTTGCTTGCACACCCAGATTGCCGTAGCCACGGGAGGGCAACAATAGCAGAGTCTTCCTAATTTGGGGTGGTACCGGGCCCTGGATGAAGTAGTACGTTCCGGCCAGCGGAACCCGTTACTTCGGGGTGTTCTTGCGGGCCCGGATCGCTTCCAGGCGCTCGGCGATCTTCTGCTCGGCGCCCCGATTGGTGGGCTCGTAAAATCGCGTGCCGGCCAGGGATTCGGGTAAACATTCCATATCGGTCAGGGCATCTTCGAACTTATGGGCATGTTGGTAGCCCGCGCCGTAACCCCAGCTTTTCATGAACCCGGTCGGAGCGTTTCGTAGATGGAACGGGACCGGCTCGGCCCGATGATTCTCCACCGCCTCCATGACGCGGTTGAGGGCCTGGTAGGAGGCGTCGGATTTGGGAGCCGCGGCCAGGTAGATGGTGGCTTGGCCCAGCGCGAGGTCGCCTTCCGGAATCCCCAGGAAATGGACGGCCTGCTGGGCGGCAATGGTTTGCTCGAGAGCGTGAGGATCGGCCAACCCGATATCTTCGATGGCCATGCGAACCAGGCGGCGCGCTATATACATGCGATCCTCGCCGGCTTCGAGCATCCGGCCGAGCCAGTAAAGCGCAGCGTCGACATCGCTCGACCGCACGGATTTATGCAGCGCCGAGATGACATTGTAATGCTCCTCGCCGGCTTTGTCGTAAAGAAGCATCTTGCGCTGGATGGAATCCTCGACAGCCTCGGGGGTAAGCTTGCCATCTTTGGAGGCTGCGGCTGAAAGCTCCAGGATGTTGTAAGCGGTGCGCGCGTCGCCGTTGGCATAGATCGCGATCTGTCGAAGCAAGTCTTCCGGCGCCTCTACGCCGACAACAGTCAAAGCGCGGCCGAGCAGGCCGACGATCTCGTCCTCGGTGAGCGGCTTCAGCATATAGACTTTGGTGCGCGAAAGCAGCGCCGAGATCACCTCGAAGGATGGATTTTCGGTGGTCGCGCCGATCAGGATGATGTCACCGCGCTCCACGTAGGGAAGAAAGGCATCCTGCTGAGCCTTATTGAATCGGTGGATCTCATCGATGAAGATCAGCGTGCGGCGTCCGAGACGGCGGTTTCGCTCGGCGTCGGCCATCACAGCCTTGATCTCCTTGATGCCGCTGAGCACGGCGCTGAAGGGGATGAAATCGCAATGGGTGAGACGCGCGATGATTCTTGCCAGGGTGGTTTTGCCGACGCCGGGCGGTCCCCAGAGAATGATGGAAGTGAGTTGATCGCGCTCGATCTGCCTGCGCAGCGGTTTGCCCGGCGCGAGAATATGCTGCTGCCCGACGAAATCTTCAAGCGTAGTGGGGCGCATGCGTTCGGCCAGCGGCCGCTTGGCATCCTCCGGGGCGCTCGCTAACGGGTCTGGTTCAAAGAGGCTCACGATGCGGACATCCGTTGCTTTCTGGCGGCATAGAGGGCGATGCCGGCGGCCAAAGCTGCGTTGAGCGACTCGACTCGTACGGTTGGAATACGAACATCGATAGCTTTTGCGCGGAGCCGGTCGCTCACGCCGCGCCCTTCGCTGCCGACGATGATCGCGCACTTCCGGCCGAAGTTGCACTCGCCCAGCTCGAGAGTCCCGTTGGGCATTAGAGCGAACATATCGAGCTTGCGTTGTTCAATAGCCGCCAGCAAGAGCTGCGGGTCCATGGCGGCAACCAGCGGCACGCGGAAGACAGAACCGGCCGAAGCCCGCAGACATTTCGGGTTGTACGGGCTAACAGTACCTTTGAGAAAAGCCACACCGGTGGCGCCGAAAGCCTCGGCAGCACGCAGGATGGCGCCGGCGTTGCCAGGATCCTGCAAGCCATCCAGGATCACGGCGAGCGATTCGCCGCGGAACAATTGTTCGACAGTCCAGCGCGGCGGACGCACCAGCGCCAGCACGCCCTGGCTGGCCTCAGTAGACGAGATGCTGTGGAAAAGATCATCGGGGAGAACCACTACGCGTATGTTCTTCAAGCCGCGCACGTGGCTTTCGACCGCGGTACGTACCGACTCAGCCGCGAAGACGGTTGAAATCTCGCAATCGCTGCGCAGCGCTTCTTCGAGCAAATGGAAGCTTTCAGCGATCGAGAAGCCATCGTCGGTGGTGGCGCCACGCAGGATCGCTTTCCGGACTTCCTTCAACAATGGATTTCGCGGGCTTGTGAGTGTTGGCATAAAGTAGAGTTTGAAGACCGGTCTTGGTCGCCTGCCAAATCTATCATGAAATGGATCGTTGCCCTCGCGCTAGTGCTAGCGGTGACGGCTACGGCGGTAAAGGTCACCCAGGTGGCCGCCGCCATCCAAAGCCAATCCACTGTTGATGAAGCTCGCCGTGCCGACGCCATCATCGTACTGGGCGCGGCCGAGTATCGCGGGAAGCCCTCTCCAGTGCTGGAAGCGCGTCTCAATCATGCCCTGTTCCTGTATTTGAAAGGCCTGGCCCCGCGCATCATCACCACGGGCGGAGCGGGCGGAGATCCGGTGTTTACCGAGGGCTCAGTGGGTCGTTCGTACCTGGCCGAGCACGGTGTCCCCCCAGAAGCGATCGTAGTGGAGCGAGAAGGCGAGACCACGGCCCAGAGCGTCGCAGCGGTGGTGGAGATCATGCGCCGGATGAGTCTGAAATCCGCCATCGTGGTGAGCGACGGCTATCACATCTTTCGGGTCAAGAGGATGCTGGAGTCGAGCGGGATGATGGTATACGGGTCACCGCGTCCCTCCGTTCCGCCCGGTGGCTGGCAGGAGCAGTGGCAGTACTATCGGCAAGCAGTCGGCTATCTGCTGTGGCGGGTTGGCATCAACATTTAGCCGCGCTACTCCCCAAACACAAACGTTATTCTTGTGGTAAGATACTTTAAACCGTTTTAGCTAGTTGTTAGCCAGGATAGGTACTGGTGTTTTCAACCAAAGGGGAAACAAGATGACACAGAGGTGGACTTCGTTAATTATTGGCGTTTTGTTGTGCGGCTTTTCGCTGTACGGGCAAGTCAACGCAACAGGGACGATTGAAGGAACCGTCGCCGATAAATCGGGCGCCGTGATTCCGAACGCGGGCGTAAAGCTTTCCAGCCGCGAGACTGGCCTCGCAAGGGATACCAAAACCAACGCGGCCGGACAATACCGGTTTGATTTGCTGCCCGCCGGAACCTATCAAATTAGCGTGACGGTCCCGGGATTTGCGACCGCCACGTATGAAAACGTGGGCGTAGCAGTAAGCCAGGCCACGACCGTGGACGTAAGTCTTTCGCCCAGCGCGCAAGCTCAAACCATCACGGTGGAATCCACAGGGGCTCCGCTGGTGGACACGACCAGGACCGATGTGAGCTTGCCGATTTCGACACAGCAGATCGAGGACCTGCCTCTAAACGGGCGCGACTTCGTGAACTTGTCATATCTTGCCCCTGGAGCGCGCCCAGTCAACTCCTATGACCCGACCAAGAATCGCGTCGGAGTCTTCGCGGTTGACGGCTCCAACGGTCGCAACGTCAACGTTACAGTGAATGGGATCGACGACAAGGACAACACGGTCGGCGGGCCCGTCATGCAGCTTCCGCTGGAAGCCGTTGAAGAATTCTATATCAGCACCCAGCGCTTCTCGGCTGCGAATGGCCGGAGCGAGGGTGCGGCGATCACGGCTATTACGAAGTCCGGCACCAATCAGCTTCACGGCTCCCTGTATTTGCTGGACCGCAATGAAGCCATGAATGCTAACGACTATTTCGATGAGAAAGCGGGCAATCCAAAATCCCCTTACTCGCGGCAGCAGTTTGGAGGCTCGATCGGGGGTCCGGTGCGCAAGGACAAAGATTTCCTCTTCTTCACGATCGAACGCGAACGGGAAGCTACAAATATTGTCGTCGATCCAAACCTTTTCAACGAGCTGGTGCTGGCCAAGCCTTTGGGTGCCCAGCCCGCGCCGATTATCCCCACGCCCTATTTTGACTGGCGCTACAACGGCCGTTGGGATCATCGCATTAACGACAAGAACAATGTCTTTTTCAGCTATACCAACCAGCACAACAACGGGTTGAACGATCAGTCGGGTTCCAACAACGACTTGACGGCTGGAAATTTCACCACCAATCAGTTGATCCTGGCCAGCCTAAACCTTAACTCGGTGATTACTCCCAACGTTGTCAATGCCTTTACGGCCGGATACCAGTATTGGAACAACGTGATCGACTCACACCTGAAGCTCCCAACAGTTAATTTTGCCAGCGGCGAATATTTTGGAACCAACGGGAATGTCCCGCAGCAGTCGTTTCAGAAGAAATGGCAATTCAAGGACGATCTCTCCATCACCAAGGGCCGGCACAATTTCAAGATGGGCGTTGATTACCTGCACGAACCGAGCTTGGGCGGCTTCTTCGAATTCACTCCCACTCCGAACGTAACCTTCCTCGCCGACCCAAGCCAGATCCTTGGCAGCCCCACGCTGTACCCGCAAGGCTTCGCCACGCCGGGACTGATCAGCAATATCTCAGAAACGTCGGGTAACCCTTACTTTCTCCTAAGCACGAATATGCTGGGCCTGTATTTCCAGGATGATTGGAAGGTCACTCGACGCCTGACACTCAACCTCGGTATACGTTGGGATAAGGATTTCAATCTGGTGGCTGGATCCATACAGGGCCACTCCCGGACTTACGAGGAACTAAAAGCTATCGGAAGCCCCTACGCCGGGGCTCTCCCGCATGATGACAACAAAGATTTCAGCCCTCGCCTCGGCTTCGCCTATGACCTGACGGGAAGTGGAAAGCACATTCTACGTGGCGGTTTCGGACTTTACTATGGGCAGATCTTCGAGAACATCACCTTGTTCATGATCCAGCAGGCGAATCCGACTATTTTCGCGACGGTGTTGAATCTGAACAGCGTCGGCCCAGGCGATCCGAACGCCGATATAGTCCCCACCACGGGCAAACCGCTGTCTCAGTTCCGTTATGGCGTCGATCCACTTCCGGTGCCGCCGCCTCCGCCGACCAGCCTTCCGGCCGGTTCGACAGGCCGGCTGATTGATCCGGCCTACCGCAACCCGTTCACTGAGCAGTTCAACATCGGATATTCGTACTCTATCAACGACGCCAATGTCATTGAGGTTGACTATACGCATGTGCTTAGCCTGCACGAGTCCAAGAGTATCCAGCTCAATCCCAAGAGTCCGAACTTTTCGGGGCGGCTTCTGGATTCCCAGTTCGCGGCGGCTGGGCAGCCACTGCTAGGCAGTATCACGGATTATGCTTCCGTCGGGCGTTCCCGTTATGACGGGTTGAATGTGTCTTACCGGCGGCGTTTGAGCCGACACTTCACGATGAACACCAGCTATGTGTTTTCCAAAGCGGTGGCATACAACGGGTCGGCGGCAAACTTTTCACAAACGGGCACGGACCCATTCAACTACTTTGCGTCCCATGATTTCGGCCCTACTCCGGTCGACGAGCGACACCGTTGGGTAACCAGCGGCGTGGTGCAGCTTCCGTGGCGCATCGAATTCGCGCCCATTATGCAGTGGGCGTCAGCGCGTCCGTACTCGGCCAAGCAAGGCATCGATTACTACGGGGTCGGCAACAGCAGCACCACCGATTTCGCAGTGTTGTTGAACAGCCAGCCAAACAACTACACAGCCACTAAAGGCTACACGGCGGCGCAGCTCCGGGCCTGCATCGCCGGAGGGACTTGCACCGTCTCGTCCTTCGATTCCCAGCGCGGGACGCCATTCTACCAACTGGACGCAAGGTTCAGCAAAGAATTGAAATTCCGCGAAAAATACAGTCTAAAGCTATTTTTCCAGGCGTTCGATCTGACGAACCGCGCGAATTTCGGAGGAAACTTCCAGACCAACATCCGAAGCTCCGCCTTTGGAACGCCGACCGGATTCGTCACGCCCTCGAGTGTGATCATTCCTCAATCTTTTGTGGGCGAAGCAGGATTTACTTTCCGTTTCTAAGCCAGCCGCATCCGGCTCCTGTAGTGGGCAGGGCTTGACCCTGCCCCACCTTCCATCACCCACCGCCTATAATTCGAACAGGGCCTATGCGTAAACGCGTGGCATTCGGTTCGGGGGTCGTCCTGCTCGCCATCCTGGTGACACTGGTGGTGTGGCAGGGCTCATTCAACCTGGACCAGTTTGCTCCTTCCAGCATCCAGCAGACCTACCTGTTCTGGGCCGTCTCTACGCTGGTCTTTATTTTGACCGTAATGCTGGGGTTCATCCTGTTCCGGACCGCCGTGCGGCTCTACATCGAACGCCAATCCAACCGGCCGGGCTCGCACATCAAGAGCAAGCTGATCGGCGGAGCGCTGGCCCTGAGCGTGCTTCCTGTCGTATTCCTGGTGCTGTGGAGCGTTTCGGTGCTAAACCGCAACCTGGAGAGCTGGTTTAGCCGGCCGGGACGTAGCATGAACGTCGACTTGAGCCAGGTCGGGACTGCCTTGGATCAAGTGGTTCGCGACAAGCTGGCGGCGCAGGCGCATTGGCTGGCGTCGCGATCGATGGCCGAGAGCGCCGATTTCTACGAGCAGTTTTGCATGGCCAACCAGATCGAGCGTGCCGAGATCGAGAATTCCCGGGGCGTGAAGCGGATTTTGTGCTCGGTGCCAAAGGCGCACGACGGAGATCTCTACGCAGCGCAAATCGAAACGAATGCAGGGTTGCTGACGCTTTCGGCGCGAATGCCGCTGAATATCGCGGCCAAGCAGCAGGAGATCAATCGCTACGTGGCGGAATACAATCAGTTGGCCGTGGACCGCAAAGCTTATCGCAGTACATACCTGCTGCTGCTGTCGCTGATCACGCTGTTCATTCTGTTCTTTGCTATTTGGATCGCGCGCTACATGGCGTCGCAGATCAGCACGCCCATCACGGCGCTACTCAAGGCCGCTGAGCAGATCCGCAAAGGCAACCTGGGATATCGGGTGCACGTGAATGCCATCGATGAGATGGCGACGCTGGTGAAGGCGTTCAACGAGATGACCGAAGCGTTAGAGACCAACAGCAAGGAGCTGGAGTCGAGGCGCCGGTTCACGGAAGCCATTTTGGAGAGCATTCCTACCGGCGTAATTTCGCTGACCTCCGACGGCCGGATACAGCGCGTCAATCGGGCGCTGATGGGAATCTTTCCGGAAGAGCAGGTGGCGCGCGCCGCGCGTTTGGGCGATCTGTTCTCGCGCGAGGATACGGCCGAAATAAGGTACCTGATGAATCGCGCCCGGCGCACTGGTGTCGCCGGCACACAACTGGAGTACAAAGCCGAGCGCGGCATCCTGCATCTGGCACTGACGGTGGCCGCTCTGGACTTACAAAGAAGCTCGGGTTATGTGTTGGTGGTGGAAGACACCAGCGAGCTGCTGCGCGCCCAGAAGGCCGCGGCCTGGCACGAGGTGGCGCGTCGCGTAGCGCACGAAATCAAGAATCCGCTGACGCCTATCGCTCTCTGCGCCGATCGTATCGGGCGGCAACTGGAACGCGCTGAGCAGACCTCGGAAACCCGCCGCATATTGCGGGAATGTTCGGTGACGATCGCGAGCGAGGTGGAAAGCGTGCGGACCCTGGTGGACGAATTCTCCCAGTTCACGCGCTTACCGGCGGCGCAGCCGGTTGTGTCCGATCTCAACGAAGTAGTTGACAAAGCTCTCGCGGTCTTTGACGGACGTCTGGACGGCATAGGGGTCGACAAGCAGCTCGCCTCTACGCTGCCGGCGGTCTGCATCGATCGCGAACAGTTTAAGCGCGTAGTCGTGAACCTGGTGGATAATGCCGCGGAGGCCATGCAGGATTCGTTCCTGAAGCGGCTTTATATCGGCACGCGCGCGACCGACGCCGATTCAGTGGAGCTGGTGGTGGCTGACACCGGTTGTGGTGTTTCGCGTGACGACAAAGAGAAGCTGTTCCTGCCGTATTTCTCGACTAAAGGCCGCGGGACGGGCCTCGGCTTGGCGATCGTGAACCGCATTCTGGCCGATCATGACGCTACCATCCGGGTGGAAGACAACACACCGGCCGGCGCCCGCTTCATTATCGAAGTGCCGACTCTGGCTGCGACCGATCGGGAGGCCAAAGCCGCTGAGCTTTCTGCCGCGGAGAGTCGTTCTTGAAGGCGGCGCGAATTCTAATCGTCGACGATGAGCCGCTGATCCGCCAGTCGCTCTCAGGAGTGCTGGAGGACGAAGGCTATCAAACCCACGCGGTCGAGTCGGGCGAAGAGTGTTGCGAAGTACTGCGCCACACCGCCTACGATCTGGTGCTGCTGGATGTCTGGCTGCCCGGCATGGATGGCCTCGAAACATTGGCGCGTCTCCAAGAAATCCCGTTTGCCGACCGTCCGGCGGTGATAATTATCTCCGGGCACGGCACCATCGAGACGGCCGTGAAGGCCACCAAGCTGGGTGCGTTCGATTTCATCGAAAAGCCGCTGACCATCGAAAAAGTTTCGGTGGTGGCAAAGAATGCGCTGCAGCAGCACCGACTGGAATTGGAGCTGGAGCGGTTGAAAGGGGACGGCCGCCAGCGGCTGCAGATCATCGGCGATAGCGTGTCGATGAAGGCGCTGCGCCAGCAGCTTGGTTTGATGGCCGCCACCAATGGCCGCGTGCTGATTTACGGCGAGAGTGGAACCGGCAAGGAACTGGTGGCGCATGCTATCCACGGCAGCAGCCAGAGGGCTTCCGAGGCGTTCGTGGAAGTGAACTGCGCGGCTATTCCTGAAGATCTGATCGAGAGCGAGCTGTTCGGACATCGCAAGGGCAGTTTTGGCGGCGCGGTGGAAGACAAGATCGGGAAGCTGCAGAAGGCCCACGGTGGAACTCTGTTTCTCGACGAAGTCGGCGATATGAGCCTCAAGACGCAGGCCAAGGTGCTGCGCTCGCTGGATGAGCAGCGTTTCGAGCCGGTGGGCGCGGAAACGTCCATTCAGGTGGATGTGCGCGTGGTGGCGGCCACGAACAAGAACCTGGAGGACGAAATCGACCGCGGGAATTTTCGCGAAGATCTTTTTTATCGGTTGAACGTGATTCCGTTCTCCGTGCCGCCGCTGCGTGAGCGCATCGAAGATATTCCGCTGCTGGCCGATCATTTCCTCAAGGAATTCACACTGGCGTACGGGCGCAAGCCCAAGGAACTGACGGCCGAGGCGTTTGAAGTGCTCCAGCAGCATCGCTGGCCCGGTAATGTTCGCGAGCTGAGGAACCTGATGGAGCGCATCGTAATCATGAATCCACAGGTGCGCATCGACGCGCGGCATATCCCGCTCAATCCAGCCAAGCGTTCGGTGTTTGAACGGCCGGTGGAGCGGTACGGAAGCCTACACGACGTACGGGCGGCAGCCGAGCGCGAGTATATCTTGAAGACGCTCGACGAGACCAAGGGAAACGTGAGCCGGACGGCCGAAATGCTCGGGCTGGAACGCAGCAATCTATATCGGAAGATGAAGGCGCTTGGGATCGTGCCGAAAGAGTAGGCGTCGTTATTTCAGATGACAACCCAGGCAAGTGAACTTGCGGCCGTGACAGACCGCGCAGGATTCCTTGTCAAAGGTGGCGGTCTTCTTGGTATGGCCGTCCAGGAAATTCGCGGTGTGAATCTCCGGCGGCTTCAACTGGGCGTCCTGAGGATGGCAAAATTCGCAGCTATAGGGCGGTTCAACCTCGTTGTGGCAGACTAGGCAATCGGCCATCTGCGGCATGTTGGCGCGGCTGACCTTCTCTGAAACTTCGAGGCCGCGATGGCAGGCCTCGCACTGATTGCTGGAATTCAAAAGCGGCCGGATCTCGGCGCCGTTCTTCCCCAGGTACGTACCTTTGTCGATGGCGGCGGCGATCACCGGTGCGACGTTGCCCAGCTTCAGGTGCTTTTGATGACTGAACTCCTTCAGCGGCGGCGGCTCCGCCGATAGAAAGCTGCCGGCGGAAAGCAGAAGGCAGCAGGCAGAAGGCAGCAGGCAGAAGAGCGATCGGCCCTTAGCCTTTGTAGGAAATCCGCCAGATTTTGTGACCGCCATCGTCAGAGACCAGGATACTGCCGTCGGGCAATTGCATAATGGCGACCGGTCGCCCCCAGACGTCGCGCGACTCCGGTGAAATCCGCCAGCCGGTGAGGAACTCTCGTACCGGGCCGCTCGGTCTCCCATCCTTGAACGGTATGAACGAAACCTCGTAGCCTACTCGCTTGGAGCGGTTCCAGGAACCGTGCATCGCGATAAAACTCCCGCCTTGATACTCGGCCGGGAATTGTTTGCCGGTATAGAAAAGGAAATCGAGAACCGCTACATGGGACTGCAGCAGCACGTCGCCGGGAATGGTCTTCGCCACCAGGTCGGGCCTCTCGCCTTTATGACGCGGCTCCTCATGTGGGCCGGCGTAGGCGTACGGCCAGCCGTAGAACGCGCCCTGCTGGACGTGCGTGAAGTAGTCGGGCACCAGGTCGTCGCCCAGAGCGTCGCGCTCCTGCACGCCCGCCCATAGAATGTTAGTGCCCGGATACCAATGGAGGCCGATCGGGTTGCGCGTACCAGAGGCGTAAATCTCGTGACCGCTCCCATCCGGATTGAAGCGATTGATCGCGGCGCGCATCGGATCTTCGCCCGTGTCCACATTTGAGCCCGAGCCGATTCCGACATACAGCTTCTCGCCCTTAGAATCGAATAGCAGGCTGCGGGTCCAGTGTCCTTCCGTGAAGTTCTTCAGGGAAGCGATCTCCTGGCCGGCAGTAGCTGTCATGGCCCTGGCGTCGTACTTATAGCGCTTGATGGACGTGCGCTCGCCGACATACAAGTAGTCTTTCCAGATCGCCAGCCCATACGGCCGGTCGAGACCGTCGAGGATTTTCTTGCGCTCCGGGTCCTTGTAGCTCTTGTTTTTGTCGGTGAGAACGTAAACCGACCCGGCCGAGCTGTCGCTGACTATGATCTCGCGGCCTGGCGCCGTGTACATGAAGCGCGGCGTGTCGAATCCGCTGGCATATTCCTCGATCTCGAACCCATGGGGAACCTGTAATTGAGCGCCACTGGGGTGGGAGATAACGTGCGGGCGGTTGTCGGACGACGGTGTGGCGTAGGGAGGCGGCAATTTTGCCTCGAACTGCTGCACTTGGCCTAACAACCCGCCGGCCCACGCCAATAAAATTACGAACGAAAGCGTTGATTTCTGCATAGCCTCTCTCCCAGTGTAGCGTGCGGCTTGTGACCTAATCCATGGCTTTCGGGTAGCGGGGCAGGTTCGGTTGAATGCCAAGATGCCGCGTTCCCCAAGCGCAGAGAACGCTCATGGGCTCGATGAGTTCTTCGCCGGCACTTGTGAGCGAGTAAGTGACCTGGGGCGGAGAAGAATGCGTGATCTTACGACTGACGATGCCGTCCGTTTCGAGCTGGCGGAGCTGGGAGGTCAGGACCTTTTCGCTGACGCCCGGAAGGAGCTTGCGAAGTTCGGCAAAGCGTTTCGAACTGAAGCCCAAATGCCAGATGGCTAAGACCTTCCACTTCCCGCTGACAGCGTTAATCGTGCCCTGCACGGGGCATCCGTGATGATTTTTCAAAAGGCCTCCCTACTTACAAAAATGTGCGTACTTCCAAGCGAGTACCAGACGGTTATACCATTCGGGAGGAGAAAGAAAAATGATTTTGATTACAGGAGCAAGCGGGACTGTGGGCAGGATGGTGCTGGCGGAAGTAGCGCGCGGCGGCGAGAGAGTTCGGGCAATGTACCGTTCCAAAGAGGAGGCGGCGAAGGCTCCGGCGGGGACAGAGGCCGTGATCGCGGATTTTTCGAAAAAGGCCAGTCTCCTGGCGGCGTTGCGCGGTGTAGAGAGTGTTTATCTGGTGTGTTCTCCGATTCCGGAGTTGGTGCAACTGGAAGGAAACGCGATCGAGGCGAGCGAGGAGGCCGGTGTGCGGCGAATCGTGCTGAATTCAGCTCTGGGGGCGGGAGATTACGGGAAATCGTTTCCGAGTTGGCACCGGGCGGTAGAAGACAAGCTGAAGAGGACGAAGCTGGCGCACTGTATTCTTCGCCCGAACAGTTTTCTGCAGAACGTGCTGACGTACTATGCACCGAGCATTCGCGCGCAGGGAGCATTTTACGGCGCAATGGGAAATGCGCGGACTAGCTACCTGGATGTGCGGGATATTGCGGCTGTGGTGGCCAAAGCGCTCCGAAGTGGCGAGCATGATGGCAAGACGTATGAACTAAATGGGCCGGAAGCGCTGACGTGCGCGGAGGTCGCGGAGAAAATCTCATGGCACGCGGGTATTGCGGCACAGTACGTGGACATTCCAGCTGAGGCGCAACGCAAGGCCATGCTGGATCAGGGAATGCCGGAGTGGCAGGTGACGGCGTTGCTCGAACTACAGGAATACTACGTCGGCGGGAGGGGCGGAACGGTGGACGGAGTGCTCAAGGGGTTGTTGGGACGGCCTCCGATTACGATGGATCGATTCCTCGAAGAATTTGCGGAAGAGTTTCGCGGCCAGGCGGCGAAGGCCTGATAAGGAGATATAACGTGGAACCAACCAACGCAAGAACCGGAATGACGCATGCGGAGGCGCGGGAATTTATCCGGAACCACTTCGAGGAGTTCGTCAACCGGAAGAACGTGCGGGTTGGGAATGTAAACTTCGCTGAGGACTTTGTGGACCACGGGGCAGATGTGCCGCCAGGAATGCCGCCGGGACCGGCGGGCGCGATTCAATATGTGAGCGGCGCGCTGAAGCGATTTCCGGATCTGCATGTTCAAATCGAAGACATGATCGCGGAAGATGACAAAGTAGTAGTGCGGAATCGCTGGACAGCGACGGATTCGCAAAACGGTAAGAAGCTTGCGTTCCGCGGCATAGTGATCTGGCGAATTGCGGGCAGAAAGATCGTGGAGCGCTGGGCCTACCTTGAGGCGCCGCATGAGGATTGATCGCTGACTGCGGAGCATTCCTGCGTACTGTTGTCTTTCCTTTTGCAGTCATGGTAAAAGGGAAGCAGCGCTAGGGGCGCATCCAGTCCGCGGAAAGGGCCGTGCCCACCCACCCAAATAACTGAAGGTTACGAAGCTTCTTTCAGCCTGATTCGTGCGGACTCCAGGCATGCAGTGAAAGGAGATTCGTATGTCTGACGCACTACCCCTGCCGCCTCGTCCTAACATCGAGCAATATAAGAAGCTCGCTAAAGATTTGCAACACGCTTGCCGATCGAGCGATCCTGATGCTGCCGTCCGAGATTGGGCCGCGCGCTGGGCCCCGGCTCCGGACTGGAGGTTTGATTGGCGCAAGTTCAAGGGAAAGAACGAAGGCGCCGGTTGTAAACTTGCCGACGCCCAACTCTTCCTTGCGCGAGCGCACGGCTTCGCGAGTTGGCCGAAGTTTGTCAAGCATCTGGAGGCGTTAGCGCGCGCGAATTCGCCGGTCTCGATGTTCGAAGAGGCAGTGGAGGCTATCGTCAGCGGCGATGTGCCGGCGCTCAAGAAACTGGTGAGCGAAAACCCGGAACTGGTGCGCGCGCGATCGACGCGCGAACATCTCTCGACGCTGCTTCATTATGTCTCGGCGAACGGCGTCGAGGATTTCCGGCAGAAGACGCCGAAAAACATTGTCGAGATCACGAAGCTGCTGCTCAATGCCGGCGCGGAAGTGAATGCGGAGTCAGATGCTTATGGCGGCCGTTGTACGACGCTCGGATTAACGGCGACCAGTTGCCATCCGCACAACGCCGGGGTCCAGATCCCGCTGATGGAATTGCTGATCGACCGTGGCGCAACCATCGACGGTCCGGACGGATATAGCGGGGTCAATGGCTGCCTGCATAACGGGCGCGGGGAGGCGGCCGAGTTCCTTGCGAGGCGCGGCGCGCGGTTAGACCTGGAAGGAGCGGCCGGCGTCGGGCGGCTCGACGTCCTCAAAAGCTTCTTTAGTGCAGATGGCAGGCTGAAGCCATCTGCGACCGAAGAACAAATGCGGGACGGATTCGCCTGGGCCTGTGAATTTGGCCGGATCAGTGTGGTCGAGTTTCTGCTGCAAAGAGAAATGAAGGTAGACGCGAGGCTCAGGCATAATGAGACCGGCCTGCATTGGGCCGCGCATACGGGACACGCGGCCATCGTCCAGCTATTGCTAGATCGCAGCGCGCCCATCGAAGTGAAAGAGGAACGCTTTGGTGGAACGCCTCTGGACTGGGCGCTGCATGGTTGGGGCGAACCGGAACGCGCCCAGAGGGAGTCCTATTACGAAATAGTCGCGCTTCTGGTGCGGGCCGGCGCCAAGCTCGACCCCGGGTGGCTAGAAAATATTGAAAATCGGTACCCCGTCGCGGAAAGAATTCGGTCTGACCCGCGCATGCTAGCGGCGCTCAGAGGTGAGTTTTGAGGTAGTTGTTGCGACTCTGGAGAACTATTTTGCGGGTATCCCGCAGGCCCCCCCATCCTAGGGTGGCGTTGGCGCGGCCTTCGAGTTCTTTATAAATCATGAAGAAATGCTCGATCATCGCGCCGGATGTGCGTGAAGATCTGATCGATATTCTGGACCTCATCGTTGCGGTTAGGAACCGCCAGGATTTTCTGATCGTGTTTCTTGCGGTCGATCATCTTCAGCATGCCGATGGGCCGCACCTCAATCAGGCAGCCAGAAAAGCTCGGTTCTTCAACCAGTGCAAGCACATCCAGCGGATCGCCGTCGTCGGCCAGGGTGCCGAGAATGAAACCGTAGTCGCCAGGATAGTGGACCGGAGAATATAGAGCACGATCAAGCCGGAATAGGCCCAATTCGGTATCGTACTCGTACTTGTTGGTCGAGTGTTTCGGGATTTCTACGACCATGCGGACTAGCTTGGGGCAGTCCGGTCCCGGGTCCAGATCGTACAGGCTGGGTTTCATCGTTCCAAGGCTACCAAGCGTAGGGGTGCGCTGGTAAAACGTTCAGCAGCGGCAAGTAATCGAAAAAAGTCCTTGCATTCCTTTTGATACTCGTGTCAAAATCTCTCAAGGCCAGAAGTGGTCCAAAGTGGTCGAAAGTGGAAGAGAAGCCCAAGCCGACGCCAGTAGAGCCCCCGCGCGGGTCGGTTTCCGCTCATGTGGACGACAAGGGCCGGCTTAAACTGCCGGTCAACTTCCAGGAGTATTTGGGCGCGATTGGGGATGACAAGCTGTACGTGACCAGCGTGGACGACCGCATAACTAGAATTTATCCGATTTCGGTGTGGCAGCAAAACGAAAAAATTCTGGAGGAGTTAGCCACCTTAGATCCGGATGCGGCCGAGGCTCTGTTTTTTGTCACCAACGATTACGGCGCGGAGGCGAAGGTGGACCCGCAAGGCCGTGTGACTTTGCCGACGGATCTACGGCGGGCCATGACGCTGGAGAACCAGGAAGTGCGGCTGGACTGGTCGCAGGGCGCGATCAATATCTATTCGAAGGCCGAGTACGAAGCGCGCAAGCGGCGGGCCAAGGAAGGCCTGGCAGACAAGTTGAAGGCCGCGAAGATGAAGGGATTCAAGTAGTGGTTATGTATGCACGTCCCGGTGATGGTCGGCGAATGCCTGGAATACCTGGCCGTGCGCCCGGACGGAATTTACCTGGACGTTACCGCTGGGTTAGGCGGGCATACGGCGGCGATCGCAAAATGCTTGAGGAGTGGGCTTGTAATCGCCAGCGACCGGGATGCGGAGTCGCTCGAGATGGCGAAGCGCAATACGGCGCAATGGGCGGACCGCATCCGCTACCACCACGGATCGTTTTCGGAACTTCGCTCGGCCTTGACGGCGTCCGGGGTAGAACGCGTGGACGGGCTGCTGGCCGACCTGGGCGTAAGCCGCTATCAGCTCACGGAGCCGGAACGCGGGTTTTCGTTGATGTCCGAAGGCCCTTTGGACATGCGCATGGATCGCAGCCGGGGCACGACTGCGGACGAGCTTGTCAATTTTGCAGCAGAGAAGGAATTGGCCGACTTGATTTATCGATTCGGCGAAGAAAGGAGGTCGCGGAAAATCAGCAGAGCAATCGTTCGGGCGCGGCCCATACACACTACCGCGCGCTTAGCGCGAGTGATCGAGGAAG